>Ga0137397_10002170_pt1 | contig 13763 bp, 12 predicted proteins | sample czorhiz116metaG_FD_106658 | JGI IMG/M metagenome (GOLD analysis project Ga0137397, IMG submission 106658) | Vadose zone soil microbial communities from Angelo Coast Range Reserve, California, USA - czorhiz1.16 metaG | ecosystem: Environmental > Terrestrial > Soil > Vadose zone | place: USA... | reverse complement strand
GTTCTACGCCTACCTGAAGGACAGCTTCGACGTTCTTTACGAAGAAGGCAGACACACGCCGCGCATGATGTCGGTGGGACTGCATTGCCGGATCGTCGGCCGACCCGGGCGGCTCGCGGCGCTAGAGCGCTTCCTGAAATACGCGACGAAAAAGCCCAAGGTCTGGTTGGCGCGTCGCATCGAGATCGCGCGACACTGGTTGAAACAGCATCCCTATCACGCCGGGTGAATCCCGGGCGTCACTCGCATTTCGCGCGTAACCCCGCGTGAATCCTGGGTTCGTGCGATTCGGCGAGGGAGTGTACATCTGAAGTCGACCCGGTGTCGGCGCGTGCGCATCAAGACGGTGCAGAATGAGCCGGGCGGCGCACCGGAATCGAGCCTGCAAACCGGCTAGCAACAGATGTTCGCGCCAGTGGCGCTCTGGAAAAGCCGAGCACATTCGAATGAATACTGGATGTTAGCGCCGATTCCTAGCGCGCTTTGCAGCTGTGGCATGTGTTCTGCTGTACCTACTCCCGGGTGTATCAAGAGGAGGGTACGGCGGGCCTCCACAAAAGTGGCGCACCTAAGAATTTCAATCTTTTCGGGGAATCGACATGCAAAGGCGGACATTCATCGGCAGGACTGCTGCAGCGGCGGTCGCGGCAGGACTCACACTGCTGCCGGGCGTGCACGTGCTGGCGGCGGACACTATCAAGGTCGGCGTGCTTCATTCGCTCTCGGGCACCATGGCCATCTCGGAAACAGTGCTCAAGGACGTGACGCTCATGGGGATCGACGAGATCAACTCCAAGGGCGGCGTGCTCGGCAAGAAGCTCGAGGCGGTTGTCGTCGACCCCGCGTCGAACTGGCCATTGTTTGCCGAGAAAGCGCGCCAACTGCTGACCCAGGACAAGGTCGCGGTGGTGTTCGGCTGCTGGACCTCGGTGTCGCGCAAGTCTGTGCTGCCGGTGTTCGAAGAACTGAACGGGCTGCTGTTTTATCCCGTGCAATACGAAGGCGAGGAACTCTCGAAGAACGTGTTCTACACTGGCGCCGCGCCCAACCAGCAGGCCATTCCCGCAGTCGAGTACCTGATGAGTAAGGAGGGTGGGGGCGCCAAGCGCTGGGTCCTGCTCGGTACCGACTACGTCTATCCGCGCACGACCAACAAGATCCTGCGCGCGTTCCTGAAATCGAAAGGCGTTGACGAGAAAGACATCGATGAGAAATACACTCCGTTCGGCCACTCGGACTATCAGACTATCGTCGCCGACATCAAGAAATTCTCGGCCGGCGGCAAGACCGCTGTGGTCTCCACGATCAACGGCGACTCCAATGTTCCCTTCTACAAGGAGTTGGGAAACCAAGGTCTGAAGGCGACCGACGTGCCGGTGGTGGCGTTCTCGGTGGGCGAGGAGGAACTACGCGGTGTGGACACCAAACCGTTGGTCGGCCACCTCGCCGCGTGGAACTACTTCATGTCGCTGAAAAACCCGGTCAATGACGCGTGGAAAAAGGAATGGGCGGCCTACGCGAAGAAGAAGAAGCTGCCCAACGCCGATAAGCCGTTGACCAACGACCCGATGGAGGCGGCTTGGATCGGCATCCACATGTGGAAGCAGGCGGTGGAGAAAGCCAAGAGCACCGATGCCGACAAGGTGATAGCCGCAATGGCCGGCCAGACCTTCAAGGCACCCTCGGGCATCACCTCCATGATGGACCCGAAGAACCATCACCTCCACAAAGCCGTGTTCATCGGCGAAGTAAAGGCCGACGGGCAGTTCAATATCGTCTGGAGGACCAAAGGGCCCATCAAAGCGCAGCCATGGAGCCCGTTCATCGCTGGCAACGACAAGAAGAAGGACGAGCCTGACGTCGCCACCAAATGACCTGAAGTAATATCGGAGAATGGCGGCGGCGCGAAGGCGCCGTCGCCATTTTGGGACACTCGTATGCGCCGATTCCTGCTGGGGCTGCTGCTTGCGCTGGGCTTTGCCGCGCGTCCGGCGGCCGCGCTCGACGCCGCTGCGGTCGGCAAGCTTGCTTTCGGCGAGAGCGACGAGCAGATCGCGGCGGTGAACGCGCTCGTTGCGGCGGGCGACGAAAGGGCGCAGCCGCTGCTGCAGGCGCTCGCCGACGGAGCCGTGCAGACGGCCGGCAAGCGCGTGCTGATCGTCACCGGTGACGAAGGCGTGGACGCCGTCACCGGCGAGAAGATCGCGCCGCTGCCGGAGGATCGCGAGGACGTCGTGGTCAACAACCGGCTGCGGCGCGAGATCGATTCGGCGCTCGGGGTCTTCAAGCTCGTGTCCGCGGACCGCGGGACGCGGCTCAAGGCCGCCAAGGCGCTGGAAGACGGCGCCGACCAGTCGTCGCTGCCGCTCATCCGCAAGGCGCTCGCACGCGAGACCGACGAGGCGATCGGGCGGGTGCTCGAGAGGATCGCGGCCTCGATCGAGGTGAAGAGCGGCGACAGGGCCGCGCGCCTCGCGGCGATACATACGCTGGGCCGGTCCGGCAACCCGAACTCAAAGACGCTGCTCTTGTCGGTGCTGGCGAATAAGGGTGGCGGCGAAGCCGGCCAAAAGGACGGCATCGCGGCGGAAGACCCCGAGCTGCGGGCGGCTGCGGCGATGAGCCTGCGCGCTGTGGAAGGGCGGCTCCTCTGGGGCGAGCGGCTCGGGCTCGCCTTCGCCGGCATCTCGCTCGGCTCCATCCTCCTGCTCGCGGCGCTGGGACTCGCCATCACTTACGGGTTGATGGGTGTGATCAACATGGCGCACGGAGAGCTGATCATGGTCGGTGCCTACACGACCTACGTAGTGCAGAACGTGTTTCGCGGCTACGCGCCCGGCGCCTTCGACTGGTACCTCGCATGTGCGGTGCCCGCGGCCTTCTTCACGTCGGCGCTGGTCGGCATGGTGCTGGAGCGCAGCGTGATCCGCTGGCTCTACGGCCGGCCGCTAGAAACGCTGCTCGCGACCTGGGGCATCAGCCTCATGCTGATCCAGGCGGTGCGCACGCTCTTCGGCGCGGCAAATGTCCAGGTGGAAAACCCGGTGTGGATGTCGGGCGGCATCGAAGTGCTCGCCAATGTCGTGCTGCCGTGGAGCCGCATCGTCATCATTTTCTTTGCGGCAGCGGTGCTCGCCGCGATGTGGCTGCTGCTCACCAGGACAAGGCTGGGCCTGTTCGTGCGCGGCGTGACCCAGAACCGTTCCATGGCTTCTTGCGTCGGCGTGCCTACCGCGCGCGTGGACACCCTGGCCTTCGGACTCGGCTCGGGCATCGCCGGCCTGGCCGGCTGCGCGCTGTCGCAGATCGGTAACGTCGGCCCCGACCTCGGCCAAGCCTACATTGTCGACTCCTTCATGGTGGTTGTCCTCGGCGGCGTCGGGCAGCTCGCCGGCACCGTCTATGCGGCACTGGGGCTGGGCTTTGCCAACAAGCTCCTCGAAGCGTGGCAGGGCGCCGTGCTCGCCAAGATCGCGGTGCTTGTCTTCATCGTCGTCTTCATCCAGCGGCGCCCGCAGGGCATGTTTGCCTTGAAGGGCAGGGCCCTGGAATCCTAGATGGGCCCGATCTCCTCCACATACTCGCGCTTGTACGGTGCGAAGGGCTGGGCCGCGCTGAGCGCCGTTGCCTGTGTGCTCTTCCTCGTTTTCCCGCTGTTGAATCTGGTCGTGCCCGCCTCGAGTCCCTTCCATGTCTCGGCCTACTGGGTCACCCTCATCGGCAAGATCATGTGCTACGCCATCGTCGCGCTGGCGATGGACCTGATCTGGGGCTACGCGGGGATCCTGTCTTTGGGGCACGGCCTGTTTTTCGCGTTGGGCGGTTACGCCTTCGGCATGTATCTCATGCGCCAGATCGGCGCCGACGGTCAGTACCGCGTGAACATGCCCGACTTCATGGTGTTCCTGGACTGGAAGGAATTTCCCTGGCAATGGTGGAACTCAGACCAGTTCTGGTGGGCGATTCTACTCGTCGTGCTCGTGCCGGGGCTGCTGGCCTTCGTGTTCGGCTATTTCGCATTCCGCTCGCGCGTGAAGGGCGTGTATTTTTCCATCATCACGCAGGCGCTCACCTACGCTGCGATGCTGCTGTTCTTCCGCAACGCCACCGGCTTCGGCGGTAACAACGGCTTCACGGATTTCAAGCGCGTCCTCGGCATTCCAATCACGACGCCCGAGACGCGTATGGCGCTGTTCGCGATTACGGCCGCGGTGCTGTTCGGCACGCTCCTGCTCGGGCGCTTCATCGTCACCTCCAAGTTCGGGCGCGTGCTCGCGGCGATCCGGGACGCCGAGCAGCGCGTGATGTTCTGCGGTTACAACACAGTGCACTACAAGCTGTTCGTCTGGACGCTGTCGGCGGTCCTGTGCGGGATCGCGGGCGCCCTGTACGTGCCGCAGGTCGGCATCATCAACCCGGGCGAAATGTCCCCGGCAAATTCGATCGAGATCGCGATCTGGGTCGCGGTGGGCGGGCGCGGCACGCTCGCCGGTGCGATCGTCGGTGCAGGCATCGTGAACGGCGCGAAGAGTTTTTTCACGCAGGCCTTCCCTGAATTCTGGCTCTACTTTCTCGGGCTGCTCTTCATCTTGGTAACGCTGTTCCTGCCCCAGGGAGTCATCGGGGCGCTCGGCCAGATCCGCGACAGGTTGCGCGTGCGAAAGCTGGATCGGATGCAGCCCGGAAAGGCATGATGAGCGCGACTATTCACATGGGCGTGGGCTCCGGTCTAAGCGCGTCGGGGCGGATCGCCACGGGCGGGCTGGACACTACGCACGGTACCGTCCTCTACCTCGATGAGATCAGCGTGAGCTTTGACGGCTTCAAGGCGCTCAACCGGCTGCAGCTCACCATCGATGTCGGGGAGTTGCGCTGTGTGATCGGGCCGAACGGCGCCGGCAAGACCACCATGATGGACGTGATCACCGGCAAGACCCGCCCCGATACGGGGACGGTGTTCTTCGGCCAGACCATAGACCTCACGCGCCTCACGGAGGCGGAGATCGCACAGGCGGGCATCGGACGCAAATTCCAGAAGCCGACCATCTTCGAGCACCACACGGTGTTCGAGAACCTAGAGCTGTCGATGAAGGCCGACAAGCGCGTGCGCAGAACCTTGTTCGCGAAACTTTCGTCCGAGGAGAGCGATCGCATCGCCGCGATGCTCGCGCGAATCGGGCTCGCCCACGGCGCCGATCATATTGCTGGCCTGCTCTCGCACGGCCAGAAACAGTGGCTGGAGATCGGGATGCTGCTAATGCAGGAGCCGCAGCTGCTGCTGCTCGACGAGCCGGTTGCAGGGATGAGCGACGAGGAAACCGAAAAGACCGCCGAGCTGTTCTTGTCGCTCGCGGGCAGGCATTCGCTCGTCGTCGTCGAGCACGACATGGCCTTCATCGAAAAGATCGCGCGCAAGGTCACGGTGCTGCATGAGGGCAGCGTGATCGCCGAAGGTCCGATGGAGCAGGTGCAGAACGACCCGCGCGTCATCGAAGTCTACCTGGGACGCTGATGCTCTCCGTTGTCAGCCTGAACCAGTACTACGGCGGCAGCCATATCCTGCGCGACCTTTCCTTCGAGGTTCCGGACGGAAAGGTGACCGCGCTGCTCGGCCGCAACGGCGTCGGCAAGTCCACGCTGCTCCGGACGCTGATGGGCCTGGTGCCGGCGGCGGGCGGCGCGGTGCGGTTCGGCGACCGCGACTTGACTCACGCCAAGCCGGACGAGCGCGCGCGCGCCGGCATCGGTTACGTGCCGCAGGGACGCGAGATCTTTCCGCGTCTTTCCGTCGAAGAGAACCTCGCGATCGGCTTGGCGACAAAGCCCGGCGCGGCTGTCCCGATCCGTATCTTCCAAATGTTCCCCGTGCTCCGAGAGATGTTGCACAGGCGCGGCGGCGATCTTTCGGGCGGGCAGCAGCAGCAGTTGGCGATCGGCCGCGCGCTCGCGATGGGACCGACTCTGCTGATCCTGGACGAGCCGACCGAAGGCATCCAGCCTTCCATCATCAAGGACATCGAGCGGGTCATCCGCTCGCTTGCGCAATCCGGGGAGATGGCGATCCTGCTGGTCGAGCAGTACTACGATTTCGCGAGATCGCTCGCCGACCAGTACCTGGTGATGGAGCGCGGTGAAATCGTAGCGCGCGGGCACGGCGCGGACATGGACCGCGACCGCGTCAAGGAATTGCTGGCAGTATGATGCGCGCATGCAGGTTACCGAACCGGTTCTTGCTTCATGGAAGGCGGAACTCCACCTGGAGTTCGAGCGCCGCGAAGGGCGAACCGTCCTCGCGAAGCGGCGGCATGACGGCCCGCTAGTCGTGCAGAAACCGCTCTACCCCGAAGGCGACGCGGTCTGCCACGCCATCGTCGTTCACCCGCCCGCAGGCATCGCCGGCGGCGACGAGTTGGAATTCTCGGCCCGCGTGGCCGAAGGCGCACATGCCTTGCTGACCACGCCCGGTGCGGGCAAGTGGTACCGCTCCGGCGGGGTTTGGGCACGGCAGCAGTTCGAGTTCGATGCACAAGACGGAGCCTGCATCGAGTGGCTGCCGCAGGAAACGATTCTGTACGACGGCGCGCTCGCAGACCTCCGGACGGAAGTGCGGCTCGCGGGCGGCGCGCGTTTCGTGGGCTGGGAGGTTGTCTGTTTCGGCCGCACCGGCTCAGGTGAGCGCTTCGGGCGTGGCGAATGCAGGTTGGAAACCGTGTTGCGTCGGGACGGCACGCTGCTGCGCTTCGAGCGCGGTCACATCGAAGGTGGCGGTGCGCTGCTCGACTCACCTGCGGGCCTCGCCGGCCAGCCCGTCTGCGGCACGTTGCTCGCTTCGGCCGCGGGCCTGGACGGCTTGCTCCCATCCTGCCGCGAAGTGCGACCGGAGAGCGGACAAGGCGCAGTGACTCTGCTGCCGGGCGTGATCGTGGCGCGTTACCTCGGGTCGTCGAGCGAGGCTGCGAAGCGGTACTTCACGCAACTGTGGCACGTTCTGCGTCCCGCCATAGTTGGAATCGAAGCGCGCTCGCCGCGCATCTGGAGTACGTGAATGGAATTGACGCCGCGAGAGAAGGACAAGTTGCTGATCTTCACCGCCGCGCTGCTTGCTGAGCGGCGCAAGGCGCGCGGGCTGAAGCTCAACTATCCCGAGGCAGTGGCTTTCATCGCCGCCGCGATCATGGAGGGAGCTCGCGACGGGCGCAGCGTCTCCGAGCTCATGAGCTGGGGCGGGACGCTGCTCAGGCGGGAAGAGGTCATGGAAGGTGTGCCGGAGATGATTCCCGACATCCAGGTTGAAGCGACATTCCCGGACGGTACAAAACTAGTTACCGTTCATAACCCGATTGTTTGAGCCCCTATGATCCCAGGTGAAATGAAGATTGCCGCAGGCGACATCGCTTTGAACGAAGGCAGGAAGACCGTCGTGCTCAAGGTCGTTAACACCGGCGACCGGCCGGTCCAGGTTGGCTCGCACTACCATTTCTATGAGACCAACGACGCTCTAAAATTCGAGCGCAAGGCCGCTTACGGCTTCCGCCTGAACATCGCCGCCGGAACCGCGGTGCGCTTCGAGCCGGGGCAGGAGCGTACTGTCGAGCTAGTCGCGCTCGCCGGTGGACGAAAGATCTACGGTTTCCAGGGCAAGGTCATGGGAGCCCTGAAATGAGCGTGAAGATCTCGAGACAGGCCTATGCCGAGATGTTCGGCCCGACGACTGGCGACCGCGTGCGCCTCGCGGACACCGAATTGTGGATAGAGGTCGAGAAGGATTTCACCGCATACGGAGAGGAAGTGAAGTTCGGCGGAGGCAAAGTGATCCGCGACGGCATGGGGCAGGGTCAGCGCGTCTCCGCCGAGGTGGCCGACACGGTCATCACCAATGCATTGATCGTCGATCACTGGGGCATCGTCAAGGCCGATATCGGCATCAAGGACGGCCGCATCTGGAAAATCGGCAAGGCTGGCAATCCCGACATCCAGCCAGCGATCACTATCCCCATCGGCGCCGGCACCGAAGCGATCGCAGGCGAAGGCATGATCGTGACCGCGGGCGGCATCGACACGCACATTCACTGGATCTGCCCGCAGCAGATCGATGAAGCATTGATGAGTGGCGTCACTACTATGCTGGGCGGCGGCACCGGCCCTGCGACCGGCACTTACGCGACGACCTGTACACCCGGCCCCTGGCACATTCACTCGATGCTCTCGGCGGCGGAAGCGTTTCCCATGAACCTCGGCTTTTTCGGAAAGGGGAACGCGAGTCTGCCGGAGCCTTTGAGCGAGCAAGTGAAGGCAGGCGCGGTAGGCCTCAAGCTCCACGAAGACTGGGGCACGACGCCCGAGGCGATCGACAACTGCCTCGCGGTCGCCGACGAAATGGACGTGCAGGTGGCGATCCACACCGATACGCTAAACGAATCGGGATTCGTCGAAGCGTCGATCGCGGCCTTCAAAGGCCGCACCATTCACACTTTCCACACCGAGGGCGCAGGCGGCGGGCACGCGCCGGACATCATCAAGGTCGCCGGCCTGCCGAACGTGCTGCCCTCCTCGACCAATCCGACGCGGCCGTACACCGTGAACACCATTGCCGAGCACCTCGACATGCTCATGGTGTGCCACCATCTCGATCCGGCCATTGCCGAGGACATCGCTTTCGCCGAGTCGCGCATCAGGAAGGAAACCATCGCCGCCGAGGATATCCTGCACGACCTCGGCGCGTTTTCGATGATGTCCTCCGACTCGCAGGCGATGGGGCGTGTGGGCGAAGTGATCATCCGCACCTGGCAGACCGCGCACAAGATGAAAGTGCAGCGCGGGGCTTTGCGCGGCGACCCGAAGACGAGCGACAACGCGCGGGTGAAACGCTACATCGCCAAGTACACCATCAACCCGGCGATCACGCATGGCATCGCCCACGCGGTGGGTTCGGTCGAAGCAGGTAAGCTCGCCGATCTGGTGCTGTGGAAGCCGGCGTTCTTCGGCGCGAAACCTTATATCATCCTGAAAAGCGGCATGATCGCTGCTGCGGCGATGGGCGATCCCAATGCGTCCATCCCTACACCGCAACCGGTGCACTACCGGCCCATGTTCGGCGCCTTCGGCCGCGCCCTGCGCACCTCGGTAACCTTTGTCTCGCAGGCGGCGCTCGCCAACCCGGCGCTCGCCTCGCTCGGTCTCTCGCGGACGCTGGAAGCGGTGAGGAATACGAGAAAACTCGGAAAGAAGGACATGGTTCATAACGACTGGCAGCCGAAGATCGAGGTCGATCCCGAGACCTACGAAGTGCGCGCCGACGGCGAACTCCTGACGTGCGAACCCGCTAAGATCCTGCCCATGGCGCAGCGTTACTTCCTTTTCTGATGCTGGAAATCAGAACAAAGCTGAGGGTAGGACGCGACGCGCACCGGCTCGAAGTGAAGAGCAGGCTCGAATTGCCCTTCGACTCGCGCCAGAAGACGCGCCTCCGCACCCGTCTCGATTCGGGCGAAGAGGCGGCGCTCATGCTGCCGCGAGGGGACATGCTGCGCGGAGGCGACCTGGTTGTCGCATCCGACGGGCGCGTCGTCGAAATTGTCGCGGCGGCGGAACGCGTGCTGCACGTCGAATGCACGTCGGCGAGGGAGCTGGTGCGCTGCGCCTACCACCTGGGTAACCGGCACGTTCCGGTGGAAGTCGGCGAAGGTTTCCTGCGGTTGGCCGAAGACCACGTGCTTGAGAAGATGCTGGCCGGTCTCGGCGCGAAGCTGACTCACGTCATAGCGCCTTTCGAGCCCGAAGCCGGCGCTTATCACGGCAATGCGGCGGGCGGGCTTCATCAGCACGATCTGGAACACCATGACCACGAGCACTGAGCGCCCGCTCGCGCGGCTGCTGCAGCTGGCGAGTCCGGTGCTTCCCGTGGGCGCCTACAGCTACTCGCAAGGACTGGAGGCCGCCATCGAGGCGGGCATCGTGCACGATGCCGCGAGCGCGGAGCGCTGGATCGGCGACGTTCTCGGCTATTCGCTCGCCCGTATGGAGGGGCCCGTGTTGCTGCGTCTGTGCGCGGCCTGGCGTGCGGACGACGCAGCCGCTGCGGCGCGCTGGAACTCGCTCTTCCTCGCGGCCCGCGAGACCGCGGAGTTGCGCGCCGAAACCGCGCAGATGGGCTATTCGCTGGCGAAGCTTCTCCCCGAACTCGGGCTGACCAGGATTCCGCTTGCAGAGCCCTCGTTTCCCGCGGCGTTCGCATTCGCAGTCGCAGCGTGGAAAATCGATCCGCACGAGGCGCTCGTCGCCTACCTCTGGTCATGGATTGAGAACCAGGTGCTGGCGGCTGTGAAAGCCGTGCCCCTCGGACAAACCGACGGCCAGCGCTTGCTCCTCTCCCTTGGCGGGCGGCTGGAGGAGATCGCCAGCTGCGCCGCCCGGCTCGACGACGACTCGCTCGGCAATTTCGCCCCTGGCCTGGCGGTGCTTTCGTCGTGGCACGAGACGCAATACAGCAGGCTGTTCAGGTCATGAACCAGGCCTCGCCTCTCAGGGTCGGTATCGGCGGGCCGGTCGGTTCGGGCAAAACAGCGTTGACGCTCGCGCTCTGCCGTGCCCTGCGCGGCAAGTACCAGCTCGGCGTGGTCACCAACGACATCTACACCGAGGAGGACGCACAATTCCTCGTGCGGAACGAAGCGCTCGCCGCGGAGCGCATCATCGGCGTGGAAACGGGCGGTTGCCCGCATACCGCGATACGCGAGGATGCATCGATCAACCTCGAGGCGGTGGCGCGGCTCAACCGCGCGTTCCACGATCTGGACGTGATCTTCATCGAGTCGGGCGGCGACAACCTCGCCGCGACCTTCAGTCCAGAGCTCTCCGACCTCACTCTCTACGTGATCGACGTCGCTGCGGGCGATAAAATCCCGAGAAAGGGCGGGCCCGGCATCACCAAGTCGGACCTGCTCGTCATCAACAAGATCGATCTCGCGCCTATGGTCGGAGCGTCGCTAGAAGTGATGGACCGCGATGCGAGGAAGATGCGCGGCGCGCGGCCTTTCGTGTTCAGCAACCTGAAGACCGGCCAGGGTATGGACAAAATCGTCGCGTTCATCGAGCGAGAGGGTCTGCTTAAGTAGCGCCGGAACGAGGTGTCCTACCCGCAACGGCGCTATGCGTGGCTCACCCCTTACCCGTCTGCGTGGCGCATCGTCGCCGAGGCCGGTCGGATGGCCGACCTGGAGCTGGAGGGCCTGTGGCGGTATAAGGCTCTCGATCGGTCGTGCGCCGCTTCCCTGTGGCGGTTCAGGAATCACAGGTATAGCTCCCCGCGCCGAACGGCTGGTAGCGACCCCAAGCGGTCAGTCTAAAGTACGTAATAGCTCCTCTTTCCTAGAACCAGTTCCGTGGATTCGCTAGCACGCAGGTCGAGCGGGTCTGCATTCGATCTGCTCCGGCGCTTGCATATTGAAACCTTGCCAAGGTCGGCGGGATCGAGCCGGACTAAAGCTCCAGCGCGTGGATGATGAGACCTAACAAGCGCATGCGGCGGGACCTTAACAAACCGGTTCGCCCGCCAACTCTGCTTCCAATGCACGATGTTAAGGTCGGGTGTTCGCCAAGCGGAAAATATGCTGCAGCGCTCCCAGAAATATAGTGCAAGACTTTCGCAGACGAGAATCGATTTGCGCAGCTCGATTTGGCTTGCGGGCATCTGAACTTGGTGGGAGCATTTGCATGCTTGCTTTGGTCCGCCGACCGAACGCGCTCCCCACGCTGCACGGCGCAATCAGGCCCTGCGTAGAGGGATGGCAGTAGGTCGACTTACCTACTTTCCATATGGCCCAGGAGGCATTCATGTTCAGTTTTCCCCTCATGAAGCGCTGGCACGCCTTGCTGCTGTTGACGATACAGGTTCCGGCGTTCGCGCAAGGAATCGATTTCGATACCCGGAGTTTCCAGGGTGGGCCGATCAACGACGAGACCGTGAGTCAACTCACGGTCAGGTGGGTCTACCAGACCGTACCCGACACCGGAACGGCAAATGCTGCCCAAGGCAGCGTCTCGTCCACTCCGGCGGTCGACGGTCGGTTTCTCTACTTCAACGACATGTCCGGCTTTCTCACCAAATTGGACCGCTTCACCGGAAACCTCGTCTGGAAGAAGAACTATGTCAACGATCTCTCGGTGCCGGGCTTTGTCGTCAAGAGCTCCCGCAATACGCCGTATGTCAAAGGCGACCTCCTGATTGTCGGCAGCAACATGGGGCTGACGGATCGCCTTTGCCTGTTGACCCCAGGGGCCACGCCGAGCGCGCTGGGTTGCGCTTCAGGAGATGGCGCCATCGTTCTCGCGATCAACAAGAACACCGGTCAGGTCGTCTGGAGAAGCAAAGCCGAGACGCATCCTTCATCGAAGGTCACGGGATCGGTCAGCGGGCACGGCGATCGGATCTTCGTGCCGGTCGGCAACTGGGAAGAAGACTGGGCCAGGGCCTACCCGAACATCTTTGTCGAGCCGATCGACCCGGCCTCGCACTATCCGTGCTGCTCCGCGCGCGGCAGCCTCGTGGCCATGGATGTCAACACCGGGAAGATTCTCTGGAAGCGCTACACCAACATCGGCAATGATCCCGATCACGAACTCGCGCCAGAGCTGAGAGCGCTGCTCGGGCCGAAGGGATCCTTCGGCACTTCGACCTACGGCCACAACCCGACCGTCGACGTGGCGAGGCGCCAGGTCTATATCGCGATGGCGCAGACCACCACGGCGCCACAAGTGGCTCAGGACTGCGAACAGGCGAGACGCAGCAGCGGTGATCCCAACGCGAATATTCGGGGTTTGCCCGCGGGCGTGACCTGCAACAACCTCAACGAGAAGCTGCATATCTACGCGAACGCGATGATCGCGGTCGACATGGATACCGGGCGCGTCAACTGGGCCTATTACGCTCACAAGTACGACGCCTGGAATCACGCCTGTGGCGCGCCGGACTTGTACGGCTGGTCGACTGTGGTTCCCGCGCTCTTTCCTGTGCCGATCACGAACGGACCAGCCAATTGCACGCAGACTCCGATCGGGCCGGACATGGGGTTCGGCCAGCAGCCGAAGCTCGTGAAGAACGTCAAGCTCGCCCACGGGGAACGCGGCGATGTGGTGGTCGGCGGCAACAAGGACGGCAGGCTGTTCGGGCTCGATCCAGCCACGGGGAGAAAGATCTGGGAGGCCAACGTTGACCCCGGCGGCGTCTACGGCGGCTTGCAGTTCGGGCTCGCTACCGACGACGGTAAGGTGTTCTTCGGCACGACCAATTCGCGGAACAATGGCAGGAACAGCAAAACGCCTTACGTGCCGGTCACCACCTTCCTCGACATCAACGGCTTCACGGCGCTCGGGTTGAAGACAGGACCCTTCGTGAAGCGGGATGCGGCCATACCGTCCGAGTACCCGTCTCCGTCGAATATCGATTTGCCGTTCCCGGGCCCGAATATCATCTACGGGATCAGCGACTATCCCAATGTCTTTCCCGATCCCGACGGCATTGGCGGCCCGCCGAGCTTCCTGAAAGGTCCCGCCAGCGGGCCGGTCGAGCTCTGGACACTGGTGAATCCGCCCTCCGATGTGAGCGCCGATGGCGTCAGCGCGTTCAACGATAACGGCAGACTCACGACCATCGACGGCATGGTGAGTGCCGTGGATGCCGGCACGGGAGAGATCCTGTGGCAGCGGCCTGCGTTCGACGGTATCAAGGGCACCATCGGCACCGGCCAGGCCTTCGGCACGCTCAG
>Ga0137397_10002169_pt1 | contig 13766 bp, 6 predicted proteins | sample czorhiz116metaG_FD_106658 | JGI IMG/M metagenome (GOLD analysis project Ga0137397, IMG submission 106658) | Vadose zone soil microbial communities from Angelo Coast Range Reserve, California, USA - czorhiz1.16 metaG | ecosystem: Environmental > Terrestrial > Soil > Vadose zone | place: USA... | reverse complement strand
TATTTGTACCCTTTTCGGGCTCTAACAACTCAATCGGTCAGGGCTGGAACATTTCCAATCTGGAATGCTCATTTCTTATCAGGCGCTCCGTTCCTGGCAAGCCCTCAGTCGGCTCTCTTCTACCCTTCTAATTTCTTCTATTACGTTCTTCCACTGCCAGTCGCCTGGACGGTATGCATTTTGGCGAGGATGTTCCTGGCGGGGCTGTTCATGGCACTGTTCGTCCGATCAATAGGGGCGTCAAGGGCAGGGGCCGTGTTTTCGGGAATCGTCTTCAGTTCATGTGGATTCATTACGGTCTGGCAAGGTTATCCGATGGGCGACGCGGCGATCTGGCTGCCAATGATCTGTTACGGCGTCCATCGGCTTCACAAGAATCGCTCCGGTTTCTCGCTCGCGATCGCGGGCATCGCCTTTGCCATGCCAGTGCTGGCGGGCCACCCGGAAACCGCCGCCCACGTCACATTGATCGGCGTTGCTATGGCCCTGATGCTGTGGGCGTCTTCAGATGACTCACAGCGGGCGCGCTTCGGCATGCCATTCGCAGGCAGTTTTGCCGTAGCCGGGACTTTGGCATTGGGTCTTGTTGCAATTCAGGTGATTCCCACTTTGGAATGGTTTCACCAACTCAATGACCCCTTGGGCGTTGCGTGGCCGGCCTTACCGCTCAGCCAGGCGCTTGGTCTGGTCTCTCGAGACATTTTGCGCGCCACGAACTCCGCCGGCGTTTCGATTCCCGAGGCCGCCGGCTACGTCGGAATGATCACGCTTCTCGCCGCGTCTCTGGCGCCTCTCCACCGCGACAGGAAGTACGTTGTTTTTCTGGGGGTGTTGACGCTTGCAGCCCTCGGCATCGCATATGGTGTCGAGCCAATGCGATGGCTGACAGGTCATACGCCGATTATTTCAGGTCTGAAGAATGGCCGCATGTTGCTGGCCGCCAATTTCGGTCTGGCTGCATTAGCCGGTTTGGGCGTTTCCGTCCTTCAGGAGGCAAGGGCATTTTCGGGGCGAACTCGCGTGATCTCATTCTCTCTTCTGAGCGCAGGGTTTCTGCTTGGTTTTCTATTGGTCTACAATCTCCAACTCTCGACCGATCTGAAGATCGAGTTGATGCGGCGCCCGTCATTTTCCGGAGCCCTCCTGCTTGCGGGAATGGTTCCCATAGTCTTGAGACTGTTTGGAATCCTGACGGGCCGTTGGTTTGCGATTCTCGCCTGCGGTCTGGCTGCGTTTGATCTGCTCACTTTTAGCCATGGGTATACGGGCTTCGCGCGACCTGCGGAAATGTTTCCACCGGTGCCGGCGTTCGAGTTTCTTTCGAAGCAGGGCGATCCGGCAGGATTTCGTATCGCGCAGATCGGAACACCTTATCCCGCCAACGCACAAATGTTCTATGGCCTCAGCGCAGCCGACGGATATGAAGTCCGCATAGTTCCGGCGCAGCGAATTTTCACGCGCGATTTGACCGAGGATCGACTGGACAGCATCAATTTCACATCCACCGGCATCCTTGGAGTCACAGATCGAAGGTTGGATATGCTGAACGTCAAATACCTTGTGTTCAGCGCCTCCTCGCCAGAACTCAAACTGTTTGAGCTTCGGGACAGGTTTGTCCAGGTATTCAACGATGGACACGTCGCCATCCTGGAAAACAAATCGGTCTTGCCGCGGGCCTTTGCCGTTGCGGCATCCGGCGTGGAATTTCTTCCAGACGTCGATGCGCAACTCGAACGCCTGCGAGACCCGTCCTTTGATCCGGAACGTTCAGTTGTTGTGTCTTCACACACGCCCTCTCTGCCTTCCGGCGAACTGCCGCACGCACTTTCTCAGGGCCGGGTTGAACTGCTTAAAGGTGGCGTGAATGAACTTGCGTTTCGCGCGCAGGTATCCGAGCCTGCCGTGCTGGTATTGAGTCAAACGTACTATCCGGGCTGGAAGGCGACAGTCGATAACAACGAAGTTCCCGTCTTTGCCGCCAACATGACACTCACTGGACTTGCTCTCCCGGCCGGAGAACACGAGGTTCGTGTCGTATTACGGCCTTTGAGTGTCAGGGTTGGCGCGGTGTTGACGATTCTCTCTACAGCAATCATTGCAGGGCTCTTCGCTCGAGGATTGGTTTCCAATCCCAGCGTCCAGCGCCGGCTGAAATCCGGCGCTGTGGTGGCGGGTTGCGCCACGATTGCGATCTCAGCCGTTGCGTTGTCCGGCAACCTCGATCCTGCTCGGTACTACAGGCCTGAAGAGAACAGATACCGTTTTGTCGGCGATACTCTTCCATTCGAAATTGGAGATAGGCCTCCTTGGATCCAAATCCTTCCAGGTAAGAGCATGCTTACGGGGTACGCACGGCTGGAAGCCGATAAATCCGCGCAAGTATCCGGCCTGACGTTCCTCACATATCGCAAGACGGACAGCGAGGTGGGCGAAGTGGTGCTTCCTGCAATGTCGCCTGTAACCGCCGGACTATTTCCGTTCCGCCGAGACGACAAATACAAAACAGCTGTGGCGATCTCGAACCCCAACAACTCTCTGGTGGATGTAGCTTTCTCGACTGGAGGCAAGCAAAGAGCCTTCGCCATACCAGCGAACGGACAGATTACTGCGTTCCTCGATGAACCACCTTTCAACGTTCTTGAGCAGAACGGAACATTCAAATTTCAAACTTCGGCCCCGGTTGCTCTGGTGGCATTGCTGACTTTTCAGGATCCATTCCTGATGGCGCGTATTCCGATAGGGATTTCGGGAAACCCTTACAGAGCACCCGTCCATATTCCGTATGTCATCAATGGGGCGGGATGGTCGGTGGAACTCGTTCTCCTCAATCCGACATCGGCCTCTTTGACGGGTCACTACCGCTGGTATACCGAAATGGGAGAATTGATCGAGGACCGTGGCTATTCGATCCCGCCCGAAAGCAGCGTGGTCTTAAAAGGCACCAGTCCGCGGTTCAGGAATCGAAGCGGCCGGATCGAAGTGGCGCCCGGCACCGATCAACCCAGCCCCGAAGCATCTGCGATATTGTTGCTGGACGAGAAGCATCAATCGAGTTTGTTGTCGATACCGGGTGTTAAAGCGGTACTTGCCGCGTCCGTGTACGTGCACGTGGGGGCGCCGGAGGTGAGAAACACGGAGATTGCAATAGCTAATCCCTCGGCCACAGCAGTCCGCGTGAAGGCCGGGTCGGAGTTGTCCGTCCCGGCGCATGGTGTAGTCGTCGTTGCAGTTTCGACCGGCGGAATCGTAAACATCTCAACCGAATCTCCGGTCGCCGTAATGGCCTTGCGAAAGCTGATCGCGCCCGGCTCTCAACGGCTGATTACCTCTTATCCGGCAGGTTTGCCGGACGGGAGGTTCTTTCCTCACTTCGCTTCGGGGGGCGGATTCGATAGCACGTTTGTGCTTTTCCACCGGGATCAAACAACCAGCTTCGGCCTACTCCGATTCTTTGGCCCCGGTGGCTCTTCTCTCAAGCTGTCGATGGCAACGCACTAGCCCATCGGTTGTGTAACGCCATTGTGGCGAGGACTACCGCCGAAATGCCCGTAAGTATCAGGCCAAGCCTGAAGGTCCCGGGCTGGAATACGAAGCGTATCTCGTGTGTCCCCTCGGAAACAATGAAGCCGGTAAGCGCGTAATCAACGTCAATGACGCTCACCTCCTTGTTATCCACAAAAGCTTTCCAGCCGGGATAATGAATCTGACTTACCACCAAAACAGCTGGGCCCGAAGTCCGGCTAAGAAATTCATAGCCATTGATGCCCGCGTTGACTGTTTCGACCCGGTTCTCAAAGCGTCTGGTGACTTGCTGGTCGCGAGCCCGGGCATCTTCAGCGGGCAGCTTGCGTGAGAGAATGACGGTCCGCTCCGGATCAAATGATGGCTCTTTTATGCGATTGATCTGCTTGTCAGCCCCGTCAATGACCTCTATTCCCGAAACCGGAACAGCAAACACTCTCGGCAGTACACGTGTGTTTTCGTAAACAGCCACCTGGCCGTCATTAAAAATCAGCGCATATCGTTCGGGCCGTTCGGCGAATAACTGAAATACGCGATGGTGGACATATGTGATGAAGTACTTGATATTCAACATGTCGAGCCGCCGGTCATCTGGCTCGAAGAAGTTTTCTCCGTTGAAAAAAATTCCATTGGCATCTACGGTGTAACCTGCGACAAACCTCGTCGATCGTTCGAGAGGCACCTCATATCCTTCGGCCGAGGCCAAACCGTAAATCATTCCGCCGTTGGCCACGTACGGATCAATGATTCGAGCGACTCGATAAGAGAAAGGATTGTGTTGCTGCTTGAGAAACTCGAGAACATGCGGTGTGGGAAAGACCTCTTTGGGAGGTGTGAAACCAGTGAAGCCGTGGCTAAATGTAATGAGGTCGAAGGCGGCAAGCCCACAGATCAACACTGGGAATGCGCTCCCACGCAATCCAACCAACAATCGCAACAGGATGGGAAGGGCCCCCAGAAATAGAAGGGCCCGCGAAAAAGAGGGGCGCCTCATGAGTTCGACTTTGAGGTGGGTTGCTTGTTGAAGTTGGTAGACCAGTAGGAAACTCAAAGCCAGACCGACAATCACCAACCCAATCGCCAGCACGCGCTTCCGTCCGTGCAGCGATCCTGAGTCCACTTCGATTGCGGAGAGCGCCAGGCCGGCTAGCGTGGCAATTCCGAAAGTGCCGAGCAGTACCAATCTGTAATTCTTGATGAAACTAAAGACGGGTGCATGAGAGAAGAGCCAATAAAACGGTTGGATACCGTACACAACACCGTAGGAGACGATTATCATGCCTGTGAAAAAGGCTACGTACCGCCGACCGTTGTTCAGCGCGGCCAACGGGCACAGCAGCAGGCTGATCATGCCCACATAGGCCACTCCTTCAGGGACGTTAAGTCCAGCGGAGTTTGGATGTCGCAGGATATCGCGCGAGACCAGGGACAACCCTTGAAAAAGCGCTTGGGGCGGCCACACTAACTCTAGTCGATTTCCAAATTGTCCGAACCATTCCAGAGTCGGAAGTATCTGAACGGAAGCCAATCCCAAGGCCAGAAGACCGGTGATGGCAAAACGGATCAGGAACTTGCCAGCGAACGCAGGTCGGGCCGTGTCATGCGGAAGCGCCCACAGCAGAAGGGCCCAGGCTGTAGCGGCAAGTGTTACATGGGCCGCCGTTTCAGGGTGTCCCGCCAGGACTGGCATCGCAAACGAGAAAGCCGCGAGGGCCATTGAAGCTTTTGAGAAATTGTTTCGTAATCTATGGACCGCGTAAAAAAGCAACGGCAGCCACATCGCAGCATCTGCCAAAGTCTGTCCTTGCCAGGCCGTCATGAAGCTGCTGCAGCAGAAAATCATGCCCGCCAGCAGTGCTCCAGCCTCGGTGAGGCCGATCGATCTGGCGAATAGCCACATGAACATCCCAGCCAGGAACATGCGAGTTAGGAAGGCGAGTGTCCATGCCACATGCACGGGAAGGACGTAGTACAGCACATTCAGCGGAAAAAACATTGCCGACGTGGAGTTTGCCAGGAAAGGAGTACCTGCGAGGGAGTATGGATTCCACAACGGAATTGTTCTGTTGTGCAACGCTTCATGCGCAAAAGTCCGGAACGGATAGAACTCCGTGACGAGATCTCCAATATTGGCGACCTGCTGATGCCCGACTCGAGGAAAGTCATGCCAAGCCGGAAATTGAATAACCAAGTCGCGCGGAAACGGTATCTTACCTAGAAATATAGGATAGTAAGTGGCAAGCGTCATCAACGCGAACACCGCTACTGCCACGCACTTTGAGAGCAATGTGGGGCCTGTTGGATGTGTCTCTGAGCCCGGGCCGATTTGCGGCTGATTCAGCACGTTTGAATTGAATGAATCCACTTACCAAATGGCGACGCCGGCTCTGGCCGGCGCCCAAAGATTGACCATTCTATCGCGAATCGATGCTCAGGTTGCCGGCAGTTGATTTCCTTTTCCCAACTTTACGTTGGTGCATTGATTAAACTGCGTATTACGATGGCAGGCATGTCGATCATACGGACCGAGAAGATCGCAAAGTGTTTCAGGATCTATCGGCACCCGTCGGATCATCTGAAGGAGTTGCTCTTCCTGGGGAGGCGCCGATTCCACGAGCCTTTCTGGGCGGTGAAGGATGTCGATCTCTGCGTGGAGCGAGGCTGCTGCCTCGGCATCATCGGCGAAAATGGATCGGGAAAGAGCACGCTCCTGCGAATGATTGCAGGCGTGATCCGGCCGTCTTCCGGCAATATCGCCGTTGCGGGACGGGTTTCGGCATTGCTGGAGCTGGGCGCCGGCTTCAATCCCCAATTCACCGGGCGCGAGAACATTTTTCTGTACGCGGCGATTCTCGGCTTGACGGATGCGCAGACGCGGGAACGAATTCCGTCGATCGAAAAGTTTGCGGAGATCGGCGAGTTTGTGGACCGGCCGGTGAAGACGTATTCCAGCGGCATGTTTGTCCGCCTGGCATTTGCCGTGGCTATTCACATGGGCCCGGACGTTTTGATCGTGGACGAGGCTCTCTCGGTCGGCGACATTTTTTTCCAGCAGCGTTGCATCCGGCGGATTCAACAGCTCAAGCGTCAGGGGGTGACAATCGTTTTCGTTTCGCACGACATGGAGGCAGTGCGAAGTCTCGCCGACCGGACGATCTGGATGGATCATGGAACGGTTCATCTGGAGGGAAAGACGGACGAGGTCGTGTCAAAGTACCTTGCGGCCATGGTGACCCGGGGACGAAAAGAGATCATGGAGGAAGAAGCAATCGGAAGACCCATCCTGACCTCAGCAGACCTCGATATCTCCGAAGAAGCGTCGGCAAGAATACCGCAGTTCGTGACACACGTCGCCAACATCGATCACCGATTCGGAAACGGCAAAGCGCGAATACAGGGAATCGGAATTTACGGAAAGGAAGGCCACTCGGTCACCAGCGTCGCGCAAGGCGACCGGATCTGCATTCGAATCTCAGTGGAATTTGAGGAAGACATGGCCCAGCCGAATGTTGGATTCATGTTGCGGAACAGGCTCGGTCAGGATGTAACCGGGACAAATGTAATGAATGAAGGGATACGTCTGCCGGCCGCACAGGCCGGCGCCCGCCTCTCGGTGGATTTCGTCATGGACCTGCCGTTCCTGCACCCCGGCTTTTACTACTTCTCGCCTGCAGTCGCTGATGGGACCCTGGATCAGTATGAGATGTGCGACTGGATCGATAACGCCACTGCCATCGAAGTCATACAACGCACGATTACCTACGGTCACATGCGTATTCCCACAGGCGTTCGTGTGGCACATCTCACATCGAACGATCCCGCCAGAACTGTTTAACTGTAGCGGCCGTCTATGACCGCCGTATTTCGTTGATTCCCGGACGGGACTGCTCCTGGATCCGAGCCAGGCCGGGTCCAATACATTCGCTGTCGACAATTTTGCAGATGCCGTCAACAATTCTGCTACTGGCTCCAACATCGAACCTAAGTCCTCACACGAGAATGACCAACGCGCATCCCTCTTTCGCAATTCGCGAAGCCCGTCAACAAAACTGTTGATAGGAAAGGTTTGCTGAAAGTCACAAGTCATTGAAAACCCGAAAGCGTGAATTGGCAGGGGAAGTGCCTTATAGGCCTGGCCTGAAAGGGAAGATGAAATTGGCCGAGAGTTCATACATTGGTGAGCGCGTGCGTCTCATAAACCCATCTATGGTCCGGCCACCTTCCCTTTCGACAAAACTGTTGTCGTCGCGATTGTACTGGAGTCCACGTCATTCGAAGTTTGGTTTGCGACGAACACATGTTTTGTCGTCACAAAGCAACATCAGTTCGTGACAAACAAATATTGCTTCGTGACAAACAAACATAGCTTTGTGAGAGACAAACATTGCTTTGTGACAAACAAACATTGGTTCGTGACAAACAAACATAGCTTTGCCTCAAAGAAATGTTTCTTCGCGGCAAAGCAACATTCGCTTCTGACGAAGAAGCTTTGCTTCGTCGCCGAAACACTTACAAACATCGACTGTTAAATAAAAGGAGCACGCATCATGCCCACAAAACAGATCCGAGTTCCTGTATCTTTCACGCACTAAAGCGATCACAAGATCGAGGAAATCGCAGGGGGCCGTTATCAAAAGCATGACCGCCGACAACCTTTGCAAAGAGATCTACGAAAAATAAGGAGCGCAACCGCTTCAGCAGAGAGTTACTTCTGCCACGGGCTGCTAACCGGTGAGTCCCAGCAGCCTCTTGATCCGGTCGCGGATGTGCCGGAGCCTGAGAACAAACTTCCAACCGGCACTCGCATTGATCGCTTCCAATTGTTCCACTGCTATGTTGATCTGCTGCCGGGTGGTGTGAAGATTGGAAAGTAGCGCAGTGTTGTCCGAAACCAGCCTGGCCTTGTCGCTCTGGAGTTCTTCCACCTGTCCGGCGCGCCACTTCAATGCTTCTTCATGCGACTTCAGTCCTTCTTCCTGTGATGCGATGGTCTTTTCCATGTCGCTGATGCGATTCCGAGTCCAGTCCAATCCTTGCGTCAACTCCTGACCTTGTCCCTCCAGCCACTCGAGCGTCTCTCGCAATGAACTGAGCTCCGCTTCACGTTCCGTGAGATGTTGTTCGCGCCACTTGAGCGCCTCTTCCAATGCCGAGATCTTCTCATCAAGATCTTTGATCCGCCCCTCCCGCCACTGGAGCGCGCTTTCGAGCGATTTGATCTCCTCCTTGCGATCCTCAATCTGCTGTTCGCGCCAGTGGATGTCTTCGTTTTTCTCCTGAATCAGGCTGTTGGAATGATCCAGCAGAACGCTGCCGAAGTGCGGAACAGGTACTGTTGAGTTCGATGCGAGAGCAATGAAATAGACAGGTATGCGTTTTTCATTGTCGACAAATCGAAATTCCGTCTCGCCGCGCTCCATGGCGAATTCCTCGAACGCGGCACCGTTAGTCACACCGATCGGCCAGATGCTGGAACCGGGAAGGATGCGCTGACCCAGGAAGCGGAGATTCTTGAAGCGGAAGGCGAGAAGTTGCTGGAATTGGTCGAAGTCGAGTTCCTTGACGTGAAATGGATTGTTCTCTTCGCCTTCATGGTGATACTCGGCCTTGTTCGGCGTCGACACAATGAACAGGCCCTCAGGTTTGAGCAGCCGCGTGACTTCGTTGAGAAGCCTTTCCTGGTCTTCGATGTGCTCAATGGCTTCAAAGCACACAATGACGTCGAACGAGTGATCTTCGCTTATTGGGACCGCGGTGATGGAGCCGGGGATGAACTGAACGTTCTGGCTTGAGTATTTTTCTGCGGCGTGGCGGACGGTATTCTCATCGATGTCCACACCAACGACCGAGGATGCTGTGCCGGCCAGGATCTTCGATCCGTAGCCTTCGCCGGATGCGAGGTCGAGGACGCGCTTGCCTTTCGCGAACGCGGCTGCATACGCATAGCGATGCAGATGCTCGTATGCAATCGTCGCCTCCCTCAGCCACGGAAGAAACCGTTCACCGGTCCATTCCAACATCCGTGAACCTCGCTCGCTCGACTCTTATGATCGCTTTCAGGCTGGTTTCAAACCGTTCTATCGAGCAATCCGTTCGAATCCGCTCCAGTCCAGACACGCGCAGTCTGGTCCAGAGAACCTCTGTCGTATACAGTTGGACGCATTTCGCGGCAAACTCGCCGGCATTGCCGCCGACAAGGATTGGAGCGCCATCCTGCCATCCAAGCTGCGATGCAAGCAACGGAGTGGCGACCACCGGGACCCCGCGGGCCACGGCTTCGTGAACCTTGTGAGGAATGCCGGCTGCGTAGCGTGTGGGAGCGACGAAGACGCGCGCGGAATCGTAGAATTCGTCCAAATCCGACAGATGGCCCGTAATAACCACCGACGGTCCCACAAGCTCACTCACACGCCGGGACTCGTTGACGCCGGCTATCGTCAAACCGACTTGGCTTCCGAGTTTCGCCTGGATTTCCGGAAAAACCTCCTCGAGAAACCAGATGAGGGAATCGCGATTCGGAGTCGCTTTTTCATAGATCGGACCAACGAACAGAAAGCCATTTCGCTGTTCGAACGTCCGAGGCGTTGGGGAGACTGGAATGGCGTGTCCCAGGATCTGAACGTTCTCAATGCCGTGCTCTTTAAATGCCCGGCGCTCCGATTCCGACACGGAAATCACTAAATCGGCAGAGGCAGCCAGGGTCACCTCGGATTTGACCATATCCGCGATTTCTTCCTGCGATAACGATACGCCGGCCAATTGCTGCTGTGTGACGTCGCGCAAGACGAAGAGGGCCTCGGCGTCATAGATGACGTTCGTATTTTCGAACCATTCCGGATAACTCTCCAGAATGGACTTGACCACTTTCATGTTATGCGGCCTGCTCACGAAAACCGTGTCGTAGTAACCTCGCCTGTTGCGCAGAAAAGCTTCAAGCAGCGATGGTCCGTAGCCTGTCATGAACTCGACCTCGGCGGGCATGTCCGAATAGACCGAGGACCAGTCGTCGTTGAAGTGGTCCAAAGGGTAGAACGTTATGAAGAAGTCCTGCCTGAGCAGAGCCAAAATGATCGTGCGCGCCCTCGGAAAACCGGCGCCTAGCCATGTATGCGGGACCTTGTCCTCGATAAACAGGACGCGCTTCTTATTCCCCCTCATTCGCGCATTCAGGATCGCAGTCAAATCCGGCGGGTGATGGTTGGAAAGCAATGCCTGATGCCGCGCGGCAAAAATTTGTTGATGATCCCGTTGAAGATCGATCGCGCTGTCCAGGGAGGCAGAGCTGGCGAACTCGTAATGGAGAAGGATGGCCCTGGGTTCGTACACGACGCGCAGACCTTGTTCCCACAGCCGGGTGCAGTAATCAGTCTCCTCGTAATAAGCCGGCTTGAAGATCTCGTCAAAACCACCCAACTGCTGCCATACGGAGCGAGGCGTAAGAAGAAATGCGCCCGAGCAGTAGTCCACATCCCGCCGGAACATGTACATCGGCGCGAATGGATTGTCGCCGCGGCCATAACCGAGGCAGGAGCCATCCCGCCATATGATGCTTCCGCCTTCCTGCAACGTGCCGTCGAGCAGGATCAAACGACCTCCCACGGCGCCGATATCCGGGGCGCTGCGAATCGTCGTCAACGCCGAACGAAGCGTGCCGGGCATCAACTGCGTGTCGTTATTCAGAATGAGGACATATTCGCCTCGAGCCTGGCGTACCGCCTGATTCACGCCCAGAAGAAAGTTCAAATTTTCGCGGTTTCGAATGATGCGCGCGCCCTGAAGATGATTCAGCATCACGGGTGTCTCGTCGGAGGAAGCGTTGTCGACAATGATTACTTCGAGCGCTAACGCCCGACTTTCCGTAATCGATCGCAAACAGGCCAGCGTCAACTCTGCGCGATTGAACAGGACGAGGATGATCGAAATTTCCGGCTGTTCATTGTGTGGCAATTGAAGAGGAGTTCCCGAAGAAAGGAAGCTGTGCAGCATTGCCCGATAGAGCGACGTCAGGAACTCCTTCAAGTCTGAAGGAACGGTCTCCTGGGATTCTTCCGGCTCCGGCTGTAGCGGCGGTTTATGACCGCCGGCCTCCGGGCGGTCATAGACCGCCCCAACAGCGGAACGTTTCTTCAGCCAGTTCTGCAGACTCCTGAACTGCTTCGCCAGCCACCGAATCGGGTAAGTCAACCGCCACGAAGGAGATTGCAGGAACTGCTCGAAGACCCACTTTTGATCTGCGAGCGCGCTCTCTGTCGCTTCCAGTTGCCTTCGCAGGGCTCGGATCAACTCGCTCTGCTTATTGAAGTGCGAACTGTTTCGGGACAATTCGGAGGTTCCTCCACACGATTCTTGGCGCCGGCCCTTTAATGAGACGAATTCCGCTCGTCGTCACTGCCGCAGCGCCATCGCCGTCGAGTTCATATTCTATTTTGGTGTCCGACGGAATTTTCAGCCGAAATTCGCGCTCCGCCTCCCGTTGCATGAAGATCGGCCCTTCAGGACTCCAGACCGCTGCCTCCAATGGACTCATCTCTGCGACTTCGACTTCATCGAACTCCGCGCTCGACAAAATGAACGGCACCAGACCCATGTTGCTGTCGTGAAAACCCGCACCTGCGGCCTGGTTATATGTTCGAACCGGGAATGCGCTGGTCAACGTGAAGGTTTTAAGGGTCATGGACAGTGCGCCCACTCTGTCTGCCAAACCGTAGTGATAAAGCTTGTGCCGAACGATCAAATCCCCTGGTCTGGGGCTTATATCCGTTGCCGAGAGAGTTTGGATGCCCTTTTGTTCAAGATAAAACCGCAAGCCGGATTCCGCTCCACTCCAAACACGAAAGCCCTGGCGCTGCAAAGGAACAACCGTCCCTTGGACCCAGTCGCGGTTGACATTCACGGAAATGAAATCTGCGTATGCAAGAGTTACGGACAAGATTGCCGTCGGAACCATCGTGTAGATCAACCGCCTCTCGCTTGCGTCCCGGAAGATCACCAGGTACAGGGCCGGCAGCGCGAGAAGGATATAGCGCGCGCTGATCATGTCGCCGATAAGAACAAAGAAAAGGAGAGTCGCCGGCACCCAGAGGATTAGGAACGCCTCGCCGCTATTCTTGCCGGAAATGATGAGTTTCCGCGCGGCTCCCGCAAAAGTGATCAACACCACGAGACCTGAGGAGGCCAGCACGATAAACCAGAGTCGATATGTGATGGACGGCCAGGAAGTGAAGAGCGTCAACATGGCCACTGCGAGAACACTTGTCGTGATCGGGAGGCGCCTGCCAGAGACCAGCCACGGGAAAACTCCTATGGCTCCTGTGAAACTGAGAAGCGCCAGGACATTCCGCAGGACCGAACCCTGCGTCACGAGATAGCCGAGTGTCAGCGCCGGAGGAAAGGCTCCGAAATGAATTGTCATGGCGATGAGGTACAGCGTCAGCGCAATCGGAGCGGCAACCACACTGAGAAGTTCATTCAGCGGACGCCTTGCCGCCAGGAGACCGGCGAAGAAACATCCGAGCGGTACCAATGCGGTGTAGCCAATGCCCACGGCCAGAATGAAACAAATCGAAGACAACGCAAGAAAACCACGGCGTCCCTGGACGTGACCGAAGTACAGCGCGAAGCCGACAAGGAGACAAGCCAGCATCGGCACATCCATCATCAGTGTTGTGCTGTATACAAAAAACGCAGGGCTTAGCGCAAACAGCAACGACAGCCACAGAGGATTGGCGGTAAAGCGCTTCGCCAGGGCATAAAAACCGAATACGGCGGCGATTGCGAAGACCGAGAACAGTAACCGGAATGGAACTTCTCGAAATTCACCGAATATCGAGTACAGGAGAGCGAGGTAGTACTCCCCTACAGGTGGATGGGTGTGCCCTGCAAAGCTCGGCCGCGTCTGCCCGAAAAAGAGAGCGGGTGTATCTTGCGGGAAAAGGAAGTTCGTATGAGCGGAGCGGGCCATCAGAAGAAAGATGTGCTCATCCATGTAAACTGCGCGCGACGAGAACGGCACAATGCCGGCCAACACCACAAGGGCGAGCAAGAGGTGACGCTTCATGAACCTCCGACCTTGTACAAGCGGATCACATCGCCGTTCGGAAGCGGAAACCATTCGACGATACGAAACGATTCGGGACGTCCGAGAATGTACTGGTTGATGTTCGGAAGATCTGCGGTGAAGAATGAGCCTGGCTCGAATCCTTTGTCCTTTTCCGAAACCAGGATGTAGTCATTGTTCGCGATCG
>Ga0137397_10002168_pt1 | contig 13768 bp, 13 predicted proteins | sample czorhiz116metaG_FD_106658 | JGI IMG/M metagenome (GOLD analysis project Ga0137397, IMG submission 106658) | Vadose zone soil microbial communities from Angelo Coast Range Reserve, California, USA - czorhiz1.16 metaG | ecosystem: Environmental > Terrestrial > Soil > Vadose zone | place: USA... | reverse complement strand
GTCAGCCGGACTGGGAGAACAATGACGTGCTGGCCGCGCCGTTCTCGGAAGTGATTCGAGATAGCAAGATTGCGACCACCCTTGAGCCTACGCGCCTGACCAACGACCTATCGTATGCTGAATACGTGCGTGCGCGCGCCATGAGGGACCGAGTTTATGTCGTGTGGTCGGGGCGGAGCAGGGTCGGCAAGACCATCACGAGCGCGAACCGAACACCCGAGATCTTCTTCACGACCCTGCCTCTGGAGTAGGCCTTCTAAATCCAGGCTCTTGACCGTCTGTCCCGGAGGGCGGACGATTATGTTGGAATCAGTCGAACCGTCCCCGCGAAGCCCCTTCCAAACACGCGAGGTCCGACATGCCGAGCTCCATCGATCCCAAGCGCAGTTTCCTGACCGTTTCCTTCCTTCTCCTCACAGCGTTCGTTCTGCTTTCCTGCTCCAGGAAGCAAGAGTCCGCCAGCACTACGAACGAATCGGGCACCACCGGAGCCGCCAAGATTCATGTCGACCAGATCGTCCTGGGGCGCGAGATGACCGCGGATCGAAGAGTCATCACGGTGGACAAGGCGACCTTCACGCCGGGCGACACGGTCTTCGCGGCGGTCAACCTGGCCGCGCCGACTCCCGCGGTTCAGCTGGTCGGCCGGTGGAAGGCATCCGATGGGACGGTGGTGGATGAAACGACGGAAGTGGTACTGCCGAGCGATCAGCCGACGGCGGTCACCTTCCACATGGTGAAGCCCGCGGGACTGCCGCCGGGCACGTACACGCTGGAGGTTCTGGACAACGGTCAGGTGGTGGGCACGAAGGAGGTCACGATCGTCGCTCCCTAGCCCGGCCCGGGAGCGGAAGCGGGGCGGTGCCTAGTCGCCGTGAAGCCTGCGGGCGACGTCGCGCGTGAAATCCACCGCCTGCGCCAGCTGGCGTGACTCACGCACCCATTGCGCGGCCCAGGTGTTCGATCCCATCGGGCTGTGATTCGGGCGGAGCCACGGGCGCCACGCGATGGGGCACCCCACGCCCGTGAGGGGAATCTCGTCCGCGACGAACCCCTCCATGTCTCCCTCGCGCACGAGGAGCCGGGGGCCCATCCAGATTCGAGACTCGTCCTGGATGGGCGGCGCGATCCCGTACCAGGTGAGCGTGCCGTAGTACCTCATCCGCTCCTCGCGCGAGGCCGGCGCCGCCCCACGAGACCAGTGTCCCCGGCGGTCGAGGAGGCTCGCCCAGTCCTCGATCGCGCAGAAATCCGCGTTCGTGAGCCACTTGTCGTCGGCCCCCCGCCTCACCGATTGGGCGAAGGCGCGCATCACCTGCGCGTCGCGGCTTCTTCCCAGGGAATCCAGACGTTCCGCCTCGTGCGGGATGAAGCTGTCGCTGTCGTTCAGCGCCAGGCGGAAGAAATTCGTGTAGATGCGCTGCATGCCGCGCACCGTCGCGAATTTGTCCGCATCCCCCTCGCGCGCCATCACGACCGGCTCGAGCAGGACGCGGCGCCATGCTTCCCGCGCGATGACTTTCCCGATCCCGGGAACCGCGAGCACGCGACGCTGCATCGCGGGATTCGAGAGCGAGCTGGTCCACGTGGCCGCGCGATACCCGATCGAATATCCGGAAAGCGTTCCCAGCACCGTGGTCACGATGGAGACCGGCTTCACGAAGTCGAGCGTGGTCCGGTAGAGCTCGTCGAACTGGTCGGGAAGGATGGCGCGCTCGGTGGAATCGGGCAGCTCGAGCCAGAAGCCGCGGGGCACGTGTCCGCGAATCCTGAGCGGACGGTAGCGCGTGCCGCTGATGGCCCGCCCGTAGTCGTGCCCGCGCGCCGGCGGCAGGAAGCGGCGCGAGTCGATGTCGTACTGCTTGAAGATCTTCCCGCGGGCGGAGAGCTCCACGACGAAGCGCGCGCTGGTGTCGGAAGGGGAATCGCGGTACGAGAGCACGCTCAGATTCTCGAAGAGCTCTTCGTAGGGAATCACGGTGGGGTCGGGGTGGCTGCGCTTCCCGGCCCAGAACCCGATCACGGCAAGCACGAGGAGAATGACCAGGAGTCTGCTCTTGAGCATGAATCTCGCGAACGGGACCGCGTGCTTCACGATCTTTGCCTTCAATGCGCCGCGCTTCTTGCCCAAGGAGTCTCCGTGATGGTCGGGATGAAATCAGGGGTCTACGGCTCGGCGCACGGCCCGAGTCGACGACGCCTTATCGTTATCGGCGGGGCAGGGCGGGTTCTTCAGATTGCGGATAAGGTGTTGCCAGGCAGCAGCTTGAAGATATCGCTGTGACGCTCCCACTCAGGGTTGCGACTTCGCTCCCTCGTAGAGGCGCCGCGCGGCCATCAGATGTCTCATGGCGTCCTCGCGCCGGCCGCGGGCTTCGAGAAGAAGGCCGAGGTTGTAGTGCGCGTCGCCCGCGCCATCGGGATCGCGGAGGATCGCCTGGTGATAGGCCTGGAGCGCCTCTTCCGGACGGCCTCGATCCTCGAGGAGCACGGCGAGGTTGAAGTGCCCGGTGGCGTCCTCGGGGTTGCACTGGACCGCGCGCTGGTAGCACGCCTCGGCCTTCCCCAGTTCGCCCGCCTCGTGCTCCAGCCTTCCCAGGTTCAGGTGCGCGTCCGCGAAATCAGGATCCGCGGCGATCGCCTGCAAGTAGGCTTGCCGCGCCTCGGCGGGGGAACTGTCCTCGAGCTCGCAGGCCAGATCGAACCACTGCTCGGCGGAGAGTGCCGGCCCCACCTCATCGGCCGGGGCGGCCGGATCCGCCGCTGACGCTGAGGTGCCGCGAGCGCTCACCAGCTTGAGCGCGGACGCCGGAGCTTCCGCTCCCGCGCGCCGCGCGATCTCCTCCGCCTCGAAATCGAGCAGGAACTGGCCCGAGTCCGGTTGCCAGGACGCCGTCTCGTCCCACGCGATCGCGCGATCGCCGTCCGCGAGAATCCGGACGCTGGTCAGCGGGAGGTCGGTCTTGAGCTGCCGGCGTAGGGAAGACCAGACGCGCTTCACCCGGCGTGCGGGAATTCCCGCCTCGAGGAGACCGCGCGTGGTGCGTAGGAGCAACAGTTGCTGGAAGGTGAATTCGGTGGCGCCGTCCGGGCGGGGCTCCACCATGAGACCGCCGAGGCGGGCCCACGTCCGGACTCGAGCTTCCGTCGACTGGAGTATCCGGGCAGCGTCCCGTGTGGAGAAATGCTTCGTCCCGTCCATACCCACCCCATCCATGCCCACCACATTCCCCGCTATCGCGACGCTCTCTTCTTCTCCTTCGCTGCAGGCGCCGCCGTGCGGCTGGACTTCACCGCCGGCTTCTTGGCACCGGACCGGCTCTCCTTGGATACGCGCGTCTCGAGGCTCTGCTTCAGCGCTTCCATGAGATCGATCACCTGCGTGCGCTGCTCTTGAGGCGCGATCGACGTGATCTCCTTGCCCTCGACCTTGGATTCCACGACTTCGAGGAGCCGGTCCCGATACTCATCCTTGTACTGCTCGGGCTTGAACTCCTTCGTGGACAGCTCGTCGATCAGGCGGAGCGCCAGATCCAGCTCTCCCGATTTGATCTTGGCCTCCGACCCCTTGTCGATCTCGCCGAAATCGCGAACCTCGTCGGCGTAGTACATCGTGTGGAGCATCAGCCCGTCCTTGCTGGCGCGGATCAAGACCAGGTTCTCCTTGCCGCGCATCACGAACTTCGCGAGCGCGACCCGGTCGGTCTTGGCCATGGCGTCGGTGAGGAGCCGGTAGGCCTTGTCTCCGCCCTTGTCAGGACCGAGGTAGTACGTCTTCTCGAAGTAGATGGGATCGACCTTCTCGAGCGGCACGAATTCCGAGATGTCGATCGTGCGCGTCGCCTCGGTCTCGAGCGTCTTCAGCTCTTCCTCCGTGAAGCGCACGTACTGATCCTTGGCGAACTCGTAGCCCTTGACCAGGGAGGCTCTTTCCAATACTTCGTTGCAGGCGGGGCAGATCTGCTGCTGCTTGATCCGGCCGCCGCACTTTTCGTGGAGCAGGTTGAACGAGAGGCCCATGGACGAAGCGGCGGAGTACATCTTGACGGGGATCGAAACCAGCCCGAACGAGAGTGTTCCCGATCCGATCGAATGTGGTGGCATTCTAGACCCTCCTTGGGGACTGCCGGGGAGGCTAACACCATGCTCTGCTATACTCAACCCCGAGTCCAATATCGGACCTCCCAGGCCCGGGCTTTAGCCTTCCAGCGCCCATCCAAAGACTAGATGCCTTGAGCTCAACCCGCGGTTCCAACCTCGAGAAATACCGCCAGAAGCGGGATCCCGCCCGTACGCCCGAGCCGTTTGGTGGCCGGGCGCCTGCCGCGCAGCCCGTTGCCGGAATGGCCCCCCGGTTCGTGGTGCAAAAACATTGGGCGCGCAACATGCATTACGACCTCCGCCTCGAGCTGGATGGGACGCTCAAGAGCTGGGCGGTGCCCAAGGGGCCTTCGACGCGCGTCGAGGAGAAGCGCCTGGCGGTGCACGTCGAGGATCATCCTCTGGAGTACGGTTCCTTCGAGGGAGTGATCCCCACCGGGAACTACGGCGCCGGCTCGGTCATCGTCTGGGATCACGGCTGGTTCCGCTCCTTCAAGCCCGAGGATCTGCTGGAGCAGTACGAGCGCGGAAAGATGGAGCTGGAGCTCTTCGGATTCAAGCTCCGGGGCCGCTGGACCCTCGTGCGCATGGGCCGGAAGGAAAAGGAATGGCTTCTCCTCAAGAAGGCGGACGGCGCGGCGAGCGAGAAGGAAGCGATCGATCGCTATCCCGAGTCGGTGATCACGGGGTACACGGTCGAGGAGATGCGCGACGTGCCCGGCACGCTTGCGGCGCTCCAGGAGCGCGTCCGGTCGCTGGCCGCTTCCCTGGGCGAGGTCCCGATCCGCTCCGCGCCGCTCATGCTGGCCACGCTGGCGGAGCGCCCGCCCTCGGGAGAGGACTGGTGCTTCGAGATCAAGTACGACGGAGTGCGCGTGCTCGCCGAGCGGAAGGGCGATGCGGTCACGCTCATCGGCCGGAGCGGCGAGAACATCTCGGGGCGGTATCCGGAGATCACGGCCGCGCTCCTGGCACTGCCCTCGGATCGATTCGTTCTCGACGGCGAGATCGTCGCCGAGAACGAGAGCGGTCGGCCCAGCTTCCAGCGGCTGCAGGCGCGGATGCATCTGACCAAGCCCCGCGACGTCGAGGCGGCGAGGATGTGGGTCCCGGTGCGCGGAATCTTCTTCGATTGCCTGGGCCTTCTGGGGCACGACCTGCGCAAGCTCCCGCTTTCGGATCGCAAGGAGCTCCTCGCGCGGGTCGTGCCTCCTCTCGGTGCGGTGCAGCGCTGCGATCACGTGCTGGAGCACGGCGAAGCCTTCCTCGAAGCCGCCTCGGAGATGGGGCTCGAGGGAATCGTGGCGAAGCGGCTGGCCAGCGCCTACTCCAGCCGGCGATCCACGGACTGGATCAAGGTGAAGTGCGACCGGCGGCAGGAATTCGTGATCGGAGGCTACACGGAGCCCCAGGGCTCGCGGGCCCGCTTCGGCGCCCTTCACGTGGGTCTCTACGAAGGGCGCCAGCTGGTCTACGTGACGAAGGTGGGCACCGGGTTCGATACGGCGGGCCTCGAGAGCATCGCCCGAACCCTGGCGCCCCTCGCGCGAGAGACCTCGCCCTTCGACGTGGGAACGCCCACCGGGCGCGGCCATCACTGGGTGGAGCCCCGCCTCGTGTGCGAGGTTCGATTCACGGAGTGGACGCGGGAGGGAGGGCTGCGCCATCCCATCTTCCTGGGGCTGCGGCCCGACAAGCGCGCCGAGGATTGCCGCCGCGAGGAGCCGGTGCGGGTCCGTGCCGCCGCGGAGGAGGAAGCGCCGGCGCCGGTCATGACCGAGCGCGCCGCGCCGGCACCGGCCGCCCCCGCGGGGACGCACGTCGTGAAGCCCACCAACGTCAAAAAGGTGTTCTGGCCGAAGGACGGCTACACCAAGGGCGATCTCATCCAGTACTACGAATCGGTGGCGCCGCTCCTTCTCCCGTACCTTCGCGACCGTCCCCTGGTGCTGACCCGATTCCCCGACGGCATCGACGGGAAATCCTTCTTCCAGAAGGACGCGCCCGTCTACGTGCCCGACTGGGTCCGCACGGAAGTCGTGCACTCCGGAGACGGGGAGCGCGACATCCGCTACTTCGTCGTGGACGACCTGGAATCGCTGCGCTACGTGGCGAACATGGGGACGATTCCGCTCCATGTCTGGAGCGCGTGCGTGAGCGCGCTCGAGAACCCAGACTGGCTGGTCCTGGATCTCGATCCCAAGGAAGCGCCCTTTGCGCATGTCGTTCAGGTGGCACGCGCCTTGAAGACGATCCTGGACGAGCTCGAGCTTCCGTCCTTCATCAAGACGTCGGGGGCCACCGGGCTGCACGTCCTGCTTCCCATGGAACGCCGCTACACGCACGAGGAGACGCGGACCTTCGCGCGCCTCCTCGCGATGCTGACCGTGGACCAGGTGCCCGAGATCTCGACCATCACGCGCTCGATCAAGGGACGCGGCGGCAAGGTCTACGTCGACTTCGGGCAGAACGGAAGGGGCAACACGATCGTGGCGCCCTACTCCGTACGGCCGCTTCCCGGAGCGCCTGCCTCGTGTCCGCTGCGATGGGACGAGGTGACCGCGAGGCTCGATCCGGCGAAGTTCACCATCCGGACGATCCCGGAGCGTTTCGAGAGGATGCCCGATCCGGTGATCGGTGTGTTCGGGCCGGGAGTGGACGTGGCATCCGCGATCTCCGCGATCGAGCGCATGATGAAGAAGCGTCAGAAGGGCCGAAAGTGACGAGCGCCACTGAGCTGAGATTCCTGGCGAGCCATTCGGCGGGGGAAGTCTCGGCGCTCCTGGATCGCCCCGACACCGCCCGATGGCTGCTGGTGCTGGGTCACGGGGCAGGGGCCGGTATGCGGCACCGGTTCATGAACGACGTCGTGGCCGTGCTCGGAGCGCGCGGGATCGCGACCTTCCGCTACCAGTTTCCCTATCTGGAGAACAAGACCTACCGCCCCGATCCCCAGCCGATACTGCTCGCCACGGTGCGAGCCGCCGTGGAGGCCGCCCGGGGCGCGGCGGGAGATCTGCCGCTTCTCGCGGGTGGCAAGTCCATGGGCGGCCGCATGACCTCCCTCGCGGCGTCCAAGGAGGCGTTGAACGGCGTGAAAGGGATCGTATTCTTCGGCTTTCCGCTCCATCCTGCCGGAGCTCCGGCGACCGAACGGGCGGAGCATCTCGGCCGGGTGGCCGTGCCGATGCTGTTCTTGCAGGGGACGCGAGACAAGCTGGCGGAGCTCTCGCTGCTTCAGCCGGTCATCGGCCGCCTGGGCGCATCCGCCACGCTCCACGTCATCGAGGGCGCGGACCACGGATTCGACATGCTCAAGCGGTCCGGCCGAACCTCGGCCGAGGTTCTGGAGGAGCTTGCCGACACCGTCGCGGCGTGGGCGGAGCGGCTTCGCGACGAGGAGAAAAGCGACGCATGAAGATCCGGGCAGGGACGAGCGGATGGTCGTACAAGGAATGGAAGGGGTTCTTCTATCCCGAGAAGCTTCCCGCCAAGGACATGCTCCGCTACTACTCCGAGCGCTTTCCGACGGTCGAGGTGAACAATACCTTCTACCGCCTCCCCAATCTCACCACCCTCGAGGGGTGGCTCTCTCAGGTCCCCGAGGATTTCTCCTTCGTCCTCAAGGCATCGAAGCGGATCACGCACGACAAGCGGCTCAAGGACGTCGGAGATTCCGTGGAGTACCTGCTCCGCACCTCGGGCACGCTGGGGGCGAGACTGGGTCCATTCCTGGTTCAGCTTCCGCCCAACATGAAAAAGGACGTGCCGCGGCTTCGGGATTTTCTCGCCATCTTCCCGGCGCGCGCCGCCTTCGAGTTCCGCCACACATCGTGGTACGACGACGAGGTGTACCAGGCGCTGCGCGAGCGGAACGCGGCGTGGTGCATCGCGGACACCGGCGAAGAGGGAGATCCGCCCTTCGAGTCGACGGCGGACTGGGGCTACCTGCGCCTGCGCCGCGTCGCGTACGAGGAGGCGGATCTCAAGTCCTACGCGGATCGGATCCGGCAACAGAGCTGGGGTGAGGCCTACGTGTTCTTCAAGCACGAGGACGCGGGAACCGGCCCCAAGCTGGCCGCGCGATTTCTCGAGTTGTGCGGGGTCTAGGCTGGCGGGGGAGCGGCAACCCACTCAGCCACGGCATCCAGCTCACCCGGATCCAGATCGTGGCCCCGCAGGCTCCACTGGAGATCGACCGAGGCGCCCGCGTTCCGGAGGCGGTCGGCAAGCGCCTCGACGCGCTCCGCCGGGGAGTAGGGGTCGCGGCGCCCTGCCGCGATCAGAACCGGCACCCCGGTGAGATCCGGAGGACGGGGCGGCTCGATGGGAAGGATCGCGCGAAGAAGCGCGGCGCCCGCGAGCAGGGAATCGTCGAGAAGGAGAAGGGCCGCCGCCGTGTTCGCGCCGTTGGAGTAGCCCAGCGCGCGGATCCGGGCGGGATCTAGGGAATAGTGACGCGCCGCCGCGCGGACGAACTGCCTCAGCTCCTCCGTGCGCTTCACAAGGTCGGCCTCGTCGAATACAGCCACCGCCGTGCGCCTGAAGAACCGAGGCATGCCGTTCTCGAGGACCTTGCCGCGCGGTGAGAGCAGATTCGCCCGCGGCGCCACCCGGCGCCCGATCGAGAGGAGATCCCCTTCGTCACCACCCGTGCCGTGCAGGAGGAGAAGGGTGTCGGCGCTCGTGCCGGTCTCGAAGCGATGGACGAAGCCGAGGTCCTCGCTTCCGGCGTGCTGTCTCTCCGCGGTCATCACCGGCCGCCGACCGGCGCGGGACGAGGCGGGGTGAGCGCCGGGAGCACTGCCTCGATCTGCTTGCGCTCGGGCTCGAGCCACGGAGGCAGGACCAGCGACTCTCCGAGGTGCGCGGGGTCTTCATCCACGCTGAATCCGGGACCCTCGGTCGCGAGCTCGAAGAGCACGCCGCCGGGCTCGGTGAAGTAGACGGACTTGAACCAGAAACGGTCGATCACCGGGGTGGGCCGACGTGAGGCAGCCTCGATCTCTTTCCGGAGCGCGAGCTGATGCGCCTCGTCCTCCACGCGCCATGCGAGATGATGGATCGAGCCTACGCCCCACATGCCGCGCCGTTGGTCGGGCGCCTCGGCGACATCGAGGAAGGCGCCGGATCCACCCTCCGCCACCTCGTAGCGGTGCCAGCCGTTCTCGCTGCCCGCGGGCCGGAAGCCCATCACCCTTTCCAGAAACGCGGTGGTCTGGGGCAGCCCGCGCTCGCGGACTCTCGCGCCATGCAGGCCGCGGATCTGATGCTCGGCCAGGACAGGACTCGACTCGGATGGCGTGAACGCGCGGGCGCGTGGCGGCGCCGTCTCGACGAGCGCCACCCGCAGCCCGTGAGGGTCGGTCAGCGGAAGGGCCTTCTCCCCAAAGCGGGTCTCGATCGCGCCCACGGGCGTCCGGTAGCGCGCGAGGCGCTCCGCCCACCAGCGCAGCGTGCCGGGCGGCACCGCCAGCGCAACCTCGCTGGCCAGCCCGTGCCCGGGGACGGAGGGAGCCGCCTGGGCCCACGGGAAGAAGGTCAGGTCGGTTCCGGGATGTCCCTCGGCGTCGGCGTAGAAGAGGTGGTACGTTCCGGGGTCATCCTGGTTGACGCTCTTCTTGACCAGAGACATTCCCAGGATCCCCGCGTAGAAGTCGAGGTTCTCCTGGGCGGGACCCGCGATCGCGGTGACGTGGTGAAGCCCGGCGACGGGTTTCATATCCGCTTACGATGCGCCAGGGAAGGGACACGATTCAAGGGGAGGATCGGCGTGAAGATCGAGACGAAGCGGTTCGAGAAGCCGGATGAAGCTCGCAAATTCCTCAAGGGCACGTTCGACCTGGCGAAGGTAGGGGGCCTCACGATCGGCCGGGCCGCCTACGAGCCGGGATGGAAATGGTCCGAGCATGTCGGCCGCGACACCGGCGCGCGCTACTGCGAGGTGGAGCACGTGGGCCTGGTGCTGAAAGGGAAGGCCGCCGTCCAGATGAAGGACGGCGGCGAATACCGCGTGCTCGAGCCGGGCGATCTCTTTCACGTGCCGCCGGGTCACGACAGCTGGGTGGTGGGCAACGAACCCTACGTCTCGATCCACTTCCTCGGCGCGGAGACCTACGGCAAAAAGTGAGTCACTCCTTCTTGTAGAGTCGACCGGCTTTCTCTGCGGACGTGACAATCCCGCGAATGAGCGCCGATGAGAATCCCTCGTGCTCCATCCGGTTCAGGCCGGCGATGGTGCACCCTCGCGGAGTGGTCACGCGATCGATCTCGTCCTCCGGGTGGTACTTCCTCGTGAGTAGGAGCGATGCGGCGCCCCGTGCCGTCTGGGCGGCGATGAGCAGCGCCTCGTTGGTGTGAAGCCCGATCTCGATGCCGCCCTGAGATGCGGCACGGATCGCCCGAAGGAAGAACGCGATCCCGCAGGCACCGAGGGCAGTGGCCGCGATCATCTGCTCCTCATCCAGCACAAGCGTGCGACCGAGGGCGTCGAAGATCGGCTGCACCACGCGGATGGCCTCGCGATCGGCGTGCTCGGACGCAAGGCACGTCATCGACTCGCGGATGGCGACCGCTGTATTCGGCATCGCGCGCACCACGGCGACCCCCACAGGGACGTGCCTCTTGATGTCGGCGATCGCGACGCCGGAGGCTACCGACACTACCGTGTGCTTGTCCGCCTGTAGGTGAGTACCGATCTCCGCGAGAAGGCCGTCAATCTGCTGCGGCTCGACCGCAACGATCACGACGTGGGCGAGGCGAACGGCCTGCGTGTTGTCGCTCAGAACTCCGAATCCTCGCTTCGCAAAGGGCGCGAGAAGGTCGACCTTGCGCCGGGTGAGCAGGACCTCGGAGGGCTGGAAGCGCTCTTCCTGGACCATTCCATCGGCGATCGCGGTCCCGATATTTCCGGCGCCGAGAATGGCGACCGGTTTCGAGCTCTGGTTCATGGCTCTCAAGGGATCGGCATAGCGAATGAGGATACTTACCCGGAACTCGCTAGGCCACGGCGAAAAAGGCGCCCTCATAGGGAACTCAAGGTGAATCGGGCGCCATCCATGCCACCGACGGAACCAACTTCGAGTCCGAGGTGTCTAAATAGGCAGATGAACCCACTATCGGCTCATGCCCTCAGGAATGCTCGACGCACGCGTAGTGCCGTGTCCTGGATAGCCATGGGAGCGGTGACGTTCGCGGTATGGTTCGCACCAGCCTGCGCCTCCATCTGCTCGAACATGACGCCCGGTGTGAGCGCCGCAGGGCGTGATCCATGTCCGGCAGATGCGGGGATGAGCCACAAGGCAGCACCGAAATCGGCCGACTCCCAGACACTCCCTTGCCAGCGCCTGCAGGCAGGGGTGCAGACCAACGTAGAGCCTGAGCCCGTATCACCCTCTTCTGTCGTCTTCCATGTGCTCTACCGAGCAGATCATCGGTCGCCGCTGGAAAACGCCTCGCGCCAGCCGGTGCTGTCCGCGATGGCCATCGGTCCACCCGTTCCACCGCCCCTCTTTACGGTCCTTCGAGCCTAATTCTCCGTAGCTAGCCTCGAGCGGAAGGATTCGAACTTGTGTTCGGATCGACTGTACGGCCGTGCCGTTCCTATTCTCGGATCAAACCACTTTGAGCGCATATCCTGCGCCTACAGGAGAATGAAAATGAAAAAGGGAATCATGGGTCTCGTCATGGCCACTGTAATCGTGCTGTCAATCTCTGCGCAGGCCGACCAGCCATCGAAGCATCCCGCGACCGTAGTGACCGGCGAGGTGGTGGACACGGGTTGTTACCTGGGGCACTCGAGCAAGGGCCAGAGCCACGCGGAGTGCGCGACCATGTGCATCGACCAAGGCATGCCTATGGGTGTGCTCACGCAGAAGGGTCAGCTCTACCTCGTCACCATGAACCACGACAATCCGGACGCCTTCAACAAGCTCAAGAAGATGGCCGGAAAGAACGTCGCGGTCACGGGACACGTGTACACTCGGGCCGGCCTTATGGCAGTAGAGATCGATAGCTTCAAACCGGCAGCGTAGGCTGGCGGAGTGGGCAGAGGTGCGTGGGGTTCATTCCTTGGCCCCACGCACCTTCAGGAATGACCAGACCCCTCTATAGCGTATGTTAGACTTCGCCCGTGAGTCGGCTGTCGAACGGCTCGAGGAGGAACTGTGAAACGTTCATATCTCATTACATTGGCCGCGGTCATCGCCCTGGCCTCGCCTGCCTTCGCCGACAAGACCCAGGTCTTTCCGGTGCGACCCGAGGAGGGCACCTTCTGTGAGAGCGATCTCCAGGCCGAGGTCAAGAAGGTGAAGGGGATCAAGAAATTCACCTTCGACAAGACAAAGCTGCAGCTGGCGGTGACCAGCGCGAACGGATTGCCCGACCAGGTCGTGCTCGACGCGATCAAGCGGGCGCGGGCCCGCTGCTCGTCCAACGCCGACATGGCGACCATGGTAGCCCCCGAGAACTACTCCAAGGATGCCGACGTGGTTCTCCTCTCCAAGAAAGGGGAATCCATCGGCTCTCTGAAGAAGCACCTCGTTCCCGGCAAGTACACCGTGTTCGACGTCTACGCCGACTGGTGCGGACCCTGTCACCTGGTCGACAAGAAGCTGCGCCAGATCATGGCGACGCGGTCCGACATCGCCGTTCGAAAGCTCAACCTCGTGGATTTCAACGCTCCCCTGGTGAAGGACATCGGGCCGCGGATCCGGGGATTGCCGTACGTCGTCGTCTTCGATCCCAAGGGCAAGCGCACCGACATCATGGGAGCCAATCTCGACCGGATTGCGGCGGCCCTCGCGGCGCGATGAATCGGATCGCCGCCGCCGCGCTCCTTACCCTCGCTCTGGGATTCTCGCCAACACCGGCGAGCGGCTGAGCGGGCTGAACGAATCCAAACCTGCCGGTCGGCAGGTCCCAGCTGCTTCCTCCCGATCCCGCGACGTGGAGATTCTCCGCAGAAGCGCAGGGGATGAATCTCCACATCGAGCACATCGAATCGGACAACGGTCCGGTTTCCTACTGGCACGTGCAGCGGCTGCTCTTCACCCAGGTCGACTTCACGGCTGCACGTGGGTTGAGCCAGAATCTCGGCCTCGAGGTGGTCCTTCCACTCAGGCTGGTGAGGGGGCGGATCCGCTACGAAGACCTGGCCCGCCGGCCGTTCATTCCTCCGGTTCCGGACTACCATCATCGGAACGAGACGCTCACGGGAATCAGCGATCCGCGCGTATTCGCGCATTTCGGCAGCGCCGCCGGCTCGTGGAGCTACGGCGCACGCGCCGGAGTCTCGGTTCCCCTGGGCAGGACCGAGCCCAATCCGTTCGAGCTCGGGCGCCTCGGGCTTCCCCATGAGCACATCCAGTTCGGCACGGGCACGTGGATTCCCATCCTGTACGCCGGGGTCGGACGCCCCATAGGCCACGCCCAGATCCAGCTAGCGGGCCAGGCGCGGTTCTCCCTCTACGAGAACGCGCACGGTTATCGGCCGGGGAACCTCTACAACGCGAGCGCGTCCCTGAGCCGGGCGCTTGCCGGGCGGTGGGGCGGTTTTCTTGGTCTCAATCTGAGCCGCGAGGAGGCCGAGCGCTGGAGCGGCCGCCTGGAAGAAGAAGGGAATCTCGGCCGACGCGACCTCTCGCTCACGATGGGCGCCGGCCGTCCC
>Ga0137397_10002167_pt1 | contig 13771 bp, 11 predicted proteins | sample czorhiz116metaG_FD_106658 | JGI IMG/M metagenome (GOLD analysis project Ga0137397, IMG submission 106658) | Vadose zone soil microbial communities from Angelo Coast Range Reserve, California, USA - czorhiz1.16 metaG | ecosystem: Environmental > Terrestrial > Soil > Vadose zone | place: USA... | reverse complement strand
GGGGAGGGGGGCAGCCTTCTGCGATTCGCCACCGGTCAATTCGGCGCGGGCGAGCTGCTTCGCCTCTTCGACGTCGGGCTGATCGAACGCGTTGACGCCGATCGCCTCACATAACGCGACGGTCGCATGCTCCCAGCGCAGGAATTCCGCGCCGAGATCGAGCGGATCGGCGGAGAACATCTCGGGACCGGCGGTCTGCGAATCGGGTAACACGCGGTGCGCCGGATCCTGCACGATCGGAAGGACGCCACGTCCATCTTTCCCGGAGCTTTCCGCAATGAGCTGCTCGATCCAGTCCGCCAGCGCAGCGATCGGCGGTGGCGGGTTCAGCCGCAACTTGTCCTGGCCCTGCTTCGCCCGATGGGCAATCGCGGTACCGCGTGCGCGCGCCGCTGCGGCGTCAACCCGCCGCGCCCGCTCGAGCAGCGTGCGGCCATCGAGTCCGCTCAGCGCCGCGGGGACCATCCCGATCGCTGTCAGCGCGGAGTAGCGGCCGCCGACGTCGGGCGGATGGGGGATGACCGCGCGGAACGCCTGAGCCTGCGCGATCGCGGCGAGGGGACTCCCCGTCTCCGTGATCACGATGAACTGCTCGGGCCGCGCGCGCGCCGCAAAGTAGTGACAGAAAGCGAGCGTCTCGACGGTATTGCCCGACTTGCTGGAGACGACGAACAGGGTGCGGGCCAGATCGGCCGTCGTGCCTGCCGCGCGCACGGCTTCCGGATTCGTACTGTCCAGGACGTGGAGCTGGCGCCCGCCGAACGTTTCGGCGAGCACGTCCGCGACCAGACTGGACCCGCCCATGCCGCATACGAGGGTGCGCGTCAGCCCGTCGGCGTGGACCGCCGCGGCGAGCGCGACGAAGTCGTCCCATTGTGCGAGCGATTCGTCGGGCGCACGCAGCCAGCCGAGCATGTTCATTGGCGGCCAAACATAATGCGGATAATTTAGGCCCGGAGTGTCCTGAGATGATGCCGCTGAGCCGGCCCGGTCGCGTGTTGGCCAGCATCGCCCTTGTGTCGCTGGTGGCGATGGTAGTCCTCTACGCGTTCCCCTCAGTCGACCGGCGGACCGTTCACGTCGTCGCCGACATCTGCTGGACCTGGTCGGCGGCCTTCGCCACGTACTGCTGTTTCGCCGCCACGCGGCGGATGAGCGCAGCCGAGCAACGCCGCGCGTGGCGCTGGATCGGTGCAGGCTGCGCCTCGTTCCTGGCGGGTCAACTGGTCTGGACGTACTACGACCTCGGGCGGGGCGCGGCGCCCTCGTATCCATCACTGGCCGATGTGGGCTTCCTCGGGATCTATGCGTGCCTGCTCGTGGGCGTCATGACGCTGGTCCGTGGCCAGCCGACCCGCCGCGCCGATCCCGAGCTGATTCTCGATACGGTGCTGGTATCGTTCACCGCCGGTGCGCTCGTCTACGAGTATCTCCTCGCGCCACTGATCAGCGGTCGCGCCGCGACGGCGGGACTCGTGACGAGCCTCGGATGGTCCATCGGTGCCGTCGCGGTGCTCTGGATGATGCTGATACAGATGCTGGGCCGGCCAGTGTCTCCCGCCGCCACCGCCACCCTCGTGCTTCCAGGCGTCCTCGTTTTTGCGGTCGGCAATCTGATTTATGCCGTGGCCGCCCTGGGCGGCACGTCGCAGGCGGGGCGCCCGCTCGACCTCACCTGGGACGCCGGGCTCCTGCTCATCGCGGCCGCGGCGGCCGTCGCACCGGATTACACCTACCATCTCCTGCGCAGCAGCTCCTCAACGCCCGGTCCCAGCACCGCGGCGCGGGTGGTGACGCTGGCGATCAGCCTCGCCGGCATGACCGGCATGGCGATTGTCGCCCTCCTGCGCGCCGGACCCGAGCCCGACGTTGCCATCATCCTCGGCGTCGGGATGGCGATCGTGGCCGCCCGCGTGCTCTATTCGCTCGGCGTCGATCGGCGGTACGAGCGGGTCCTCGAGGACGAGGTCGCCAGTCAGACGCGTTCGCTGATGAGCGCGCTCGGCGCGACCGCGTCGGCCGAGCGCAACCTCCGGCTGCTCATGGAGGCGGTCCCCGACGCCATTACCGTGGTGGACCGCGACGGCCACGTGCTCGACGAAAACTCCACCGGTCGCGCCTTCGTCAACGCGTCCGCGGGCGATGCCCGGGAGCGCGGCGGCAGGCGCTCGGCGTTGGGATGGCTCGACGGACCCGGAGCACGTATCGCCCGGGAGAATCTCGCCGCGGCATTCGATGGCGAGCTGCGGCGTTTCGAGGTGCCGTTTCAGCGGCCCGACGGCAGCGATGGCACCGGCCAGGTCCTGCTCGCCCCGGTGCGTGAAGGCGGCCGGATTCCCAAAGTGCTGGTCCTCGTCCGCGACATCACGGAACAGCGCCGCACGCAAACGCAGCTGCAGCAGGCCGAAAAGCTTGCCGCCATGGGCCAGCTGGTGAGCGGCGTCGCCCACGAGATCAACAACCCCGCCGCCATCATCTCCGGCTTCGCCCAGACGCTGTTGCTGGATCAGCTCGCGCCCGATCACCGCGAGACCGTCCAGATGATGTACGACGAAGCGACCCGCATCGGCCGCATTACCTCGAACCTGCTGGCGTTCGCGCGCGGCGGAAGCAAGGAGCGGACGCTCGTGGAGTTGAACGAAATCGTCCGCCGCACCTTCGCGCTACGCTCGTACCATCTGACCACGCTCAACATCACCGTGAATCTCGAGCTCGACGAGGCGAACCCCAAGGCGTGGGCCAACGGCGCAGAAGTGCAGCAGCTCTTGCTCAATCTGCTGATCAACGCGGAGCAGGCACTGATAACGGTGAGCGACCGCCGGGTCATCACGATCCGGACGATGGCCGCCGGCGAGGAAGGCGTCGAGCTCCAGGTCGCCGACACCGGCCCGGGCATCCCGGCCGCCATTCAGGAAAAAATCTTCGATCCGTTCTTCACGACCAAGCCGGAAGGCACGGGGACGGGACTCGGCCTGTCCATTTGCTACGGAATCGCGCACGACCACGGCGGCCGGATCTCGCTGCACTCCGTCCCGGGAAACGGCGCGACGTTCACGGTCTCGCTGCCGCGAGACGCGCGCACCCGCCAGCGCTCGACACCCCCGCCGATGCTGATACCTGTCGAAGCGCGCGAACCGGACGCCGCGCTCTCCGTGCTCCTGATCGACGACGAAGAAGGCCTGCGCCGGGCCGTGGTGAGCTTCCTCAAACGGCGCGGCATGCACATCATCGCGGTGGAAGACGGCGGCGACGCCCTCCGGGTTCTGCGGCGCGAGCGCTTCGACGTCATCGTGTCGGATGTCCGAATGCCCGGCATGAGCGGCGGGGAGTTTCTGGAACGGCTGCGCCGCGAGCATCCGGCGATGGTGAACCGCCTCATCTTCACGACCGGCGACACGTTCACAGCGGACACGTCGTCGTTGCTGAAGGACGCGGGCGTCCCGTCGCTCGTCAAGCCGTATGATTTCGTGAAGCTCGAGGAAGTGCTCCGGCAGGTGGCCGAAGCGGCTAAAACCTCGACTTGAGGCGCACCGCGAGATCCGATCGCCCGATCCCGGTTGCCGTCGGTGCGAGGCTGAACCGGACCGGCTCCGCGTCCACCGCGAGCGCATCGAGCACCTGCTCGTCCACCCGCAGCTCGTAGTCTCCCGGCTTGACGCCCATCAGATAGAAGGCACCGTCGTTGAACGTGACGAGGCTGCGCGCCGTGCCAGTGCGCCGATTGGTGAGGATGAGCGTCACGCCGCCCACCCCGGCATTATTGCGCAGCACGCGGCCCTCGATGACGCCCGCTGCCACCACCGGGATGTCGAGACTGCGGAACCGATTGGGCCCCGGGACGATGCTCGTACGCGCGAACAACGGCACGAGCAGCGGCGAATCCAGCGACAGCGAGTCGAGACTCACGATGACCGGCTCGAAGGGGACCAGATCCCACACGCGGTAGGCGCCGCTCGAATCGGTGCTTGCCGATAGCGAGCCGACCAGCACGCGCGCGGCCGCGACCGCGGGTTCGCCCACGTCACGGATTCCGTTGGCGTTGAGATCCATGAACACATGGCCCGACAGGCCGGACCGCTCGAGTGAGGGTCCCGGGGCCACGCCCAGTCGATCCGTTCGCCGATCCCAGAGCACCGACCCCTGGAGGAACTGCGTGGCGCTGGCGCGCTGACCCGGAGGCGCGATCACCGATGTGACGGCGCGCAAGGCCGAGAAGTACGAGGTCACGGTCACGGTGTAGGTAAGTCCGGCATCGCCGCGGAGCCAGTTCGCGCCGACTTCGACACGCACGCCGCGTGCGAGCGCGCGCGCGGCGAAGGCCGACCACGAAACCAGGCCAGCGTGCCGTTCGATCTCCGCATTCGTCCGCAGCAACGTCTGGCTCAGAAACCTGCCCCAGCGGGCTTGCGGCATCAGGAATGTCGAAAGGCCTGCGTATTCCCGATTGTTCACCCCGCTGGGCCCGGTCGTGGTCTGCCCATGTTCGGTACGCACGTAGGGCAGCAACCGCATCTGGTTGGTCTGCAGTGATGTACCCAGACGTGTGCGGGTCAACGCACCGGCGTCGGTGCTGATGCGCTCGAATCGTCCCTCAAAGAAGAAGAATCCCTGGCTCGTCTTGGGGCGGAAAAAGCCCGTGAAGGTCCACTGCGCGCGGCGACCGGGCACGGCGAGCACCGATGCCGAATCCCGCGCGAAGTGGACGTACTCCCCTTCAAGCCGGAGATCGACCGACGGCTCGTAGCGCAGCGCGCCGCGCACGAGTCCCGCCGCCACCACTTCACTCTGGATCGCCCAGGCGTTGCTCGGATTCCCGACGAGTGCCGCGTAGGGATGCGTCCGATCGGGAAGCGAGTCGCGCCAGTACTGATCCAGTCCACCCTGCACCGTCCACCGCGCGGTGGCGCCGAACCGCAGATCGAGATTCGTCGTCGCATTGCAGATAAACGACGGCTGCGGGCAGCGGCCTCCCGACAGTCCATATTCGAACCGCCGGGCGGGCAGCAGCTCGCTCAGCACGCGGTATGTGCGGTTGAATTCGCGGATCTCGCCGAACGGCCCGTAGGCGACGAAGTCGACCGGGTTTTCGCCGTAGCGCACCGGAAGCGCGATGGAGAATCCGCCCGCGGCGTCGGCCGAATCGTAGGCCACGAGATCGCCGCCCCGATACGCCTCGACCGACCATCCTGGCTCGAGGCTGCCGCCGTAGCGCAGCGAACCGATGAGCGACGGGCGGACGAACGGCGCGTTGGTGATGGAGACGCCCTCGAGCGCGCGCGAGCGCGGGCCCGTGGAGGCCACATCGCCGAAGCGCAGCTGCTTCACCCAGCGGTTCTCGCGCCACACGCCGGTCCACGAGCCATCGATGTGCAGCCGGCCCTGCTCCGCCGGACCGACACTTTGTGCCAGCATCTCGAGCGATCCGCCGCCGACGTCGGCGCCGAGACCGAATCCGTAGGTCGATCCCGCAAGCGGGTCGTTGGACGGTGAAAAGAGCGAATAATCGACCACCACGCCGTCCCACGACGGGCGCTGCAGTCCGAGCGTCAGGTCGGCACGCGTGCCATCGGGGCGCCGCAGGTAGGCCTCGCGCGCAGCTTCCCGCCGCAGGCGCCGCGCGATGGGCAGACTGCTCGGATCGATGACCGTGGCGGTGAGATCGGACCAGTCGACGGAGAACATCACGCCGAGGAGGTCACCGAGCCGCTCGCTGCCGACGTAGAGCTCCGCAGACTCGTAGCGAATGAATTCGCGCTCGATGCGCACGCGGCGCTCGCCATACTGCATCGAATCACTGCGCGGATCGATCACGATGCGGACATTGCCGGGATCTACCGTGGCTTCCAGTCGTCCGTCCGGGGTCAGGCGATGGCGGATCTCGACGAGCTGAAAGAACTGTGACAGCGGCAGCAGCACCTCGGAGCGCACGCGGTACGCCTGCACCGTCGTGCCGGTGATGCGGCCTACGCGCAGATCGATGACGACCGGCTCAGGGACAGTGTCCTGAGGCACGACGGCACCGAGGCACAGGGCCGCCACCAGGGAGAGCATGGCTTACTGGTAGACGAGGGAGACGATCACCGTCCCCTGGTAGATCCCGGGCTTTGCCGCAACTGCGGGGTTCACGGTGCCGCCCAACCAGACGTACATGGTCGGATTTGGAGGGGGGCCGAACCGGCCAACCGCTCCAGTCGCCGGATTGAAGATGGTGCCACCGACCGGATTGTTCGTCGCCCGCCGCCAGATCGCCGATACGCCGCTGAAGCTGATCGGCATCGTCGAGCCCGGCAGCGCCTGAATGTTGGTCAGCTGCGTCGGCAGCGTGAAGCTGATGATGACGAACGCGTTCGAGCCCCCGGTGACCTGCCATGCACCCGCGGTGGCGGCCGTGGGAAGCACCGTCGCCGGAACGCCCTTGATGACTGTGCCGAAGTTCAAGTCCCGCAGCGTCGCGATCGCCATTCCGACCGTCACGACGACGGCATCGGCCGAAACGGTAGCCCCGGACTGCGCCGTGAGACGTCCGGGCAGACCAAGCCACACGACGAGCAGCAGGATCCTTCTCACGGAACCACGAGCTGGACGGAATCGCGGACCGCCGGCGCTTTCAGCACGACCTTGGGATCGAGATCCTCGCGCTCGGCGACGACTTCGTAGCGCAGCCAGTAGCGTCCGCGCGGCAGTCCCGGCGCCGGGATCGCGGTCGCGAGCCGCGGCTCCATCGTGAAGTAAACGCCGATCGGCGACTGGTACGCCGTGATGAGTGAATCCCCGATGCGCTGCGCACGCACCGCACCGGTCGAGTCGACGATCGTCTCGCGAATCATCCCGATGAAAGCGGCGTTACCGCGGCGCTCGAGCCTCGCGCGCGTGATCACCGAGTCGCCGGCGACCTGGGCACGCAGTTTCGACAGCGCCACGCCCGTCATGACGGCGCCCTTGCGGTAATTCACACCGATGATCGTCCGAACCTCGAGCTTGAGGCCCACCTGGATCGCCGTCGTGTCCGATACACCGGTGATCGGCACGGTGCCGGCCTGCGCGGCAATTATCAGCCGGAGCCAGTACTCCCCGTCGGCGAGTCCGATGGGCGGCCGGGCGAGCAGGCGCACGGTCTGGCGCTCTTTCGGCGCCACCGTCAACCGCCGCGGGAAGGCCTGGATCCATGCGAGCGCAGACGGAACGGTCGAGTCGGGATTCTCGATCGTGTTGAGCTTGATGTTGCCGCTCGAGTCCGTGGTCGGATAGCCGAAGATCGTCGAGATCGAGACTTCGACCGGCTCAGTCCCCGGATTGTAGAGGAGCACCGATCCGCTGCCGCGGCTGTGGTCGATGAACACCGCGTGCGGGGCGACCATCACGCCCTGCGCAGCGAGCGATGCGCTGGCAAACGCCAGCATGCCGGCGAGACCGAGGGCACGCGTCATGGCAGCACCGTCACGTTGAGGATGATCGTGGCGGTGTAGGCGCCGGCGCGCTGGTTCGTGGCCGGGTTGGCCGTGCCGCCGACGAACACCGAGGCGCGCCCATTGTTCGGCAACACCGCCGTGAAGGGCTGCTTCGGATCGAATCCCACCTGGCTCCCGATCGACTGCGTCTGCGAGTAGCCGGCGTCGCTGGCTCCAAACGTCAGAGGCATCAGTGCTCCCGCTGGTCCGGTCATGGTGAGCGGCAGGAGGAACGCCAACAGCACGTTACCCTTGGGTGCCTTGATGTCGAACTGACCGCTGTTGGCGGGATCGGTGCGCAGCACCACCCGCGGCACACCCGGCAGTACCGCCCCGAACGTCACGCCACGAATCCCTGTGACGGTGACCGGCTTGCCCTGAGCTGCGAGCGGCACCCCGAGCACCAGCGCGAGGGTCACGATCCATGATTGGCGTTTCATGTGTTGAGTGCTCTCCTTGCGACAGCGCCGGCAGAGGAATTTGCATCCCCTGCCGGCGCGCCATCAGCTCGACGCCAAACTCCAGTCGCTAGTAGACCACCGTCATGACGATGGAACCAGTATACACGCCAGCCACCTGGTTCGTCGCCGGCTGCACCTGCGCACCAACCCACACGAACATCGCGCCGGTACCGCTGAGGGTGGACGTCGCGCCCGCTGCGGGCGAGAACGCCACACCACCAACCTGCGTGGCGAGCAGCGCATGGACACCCGTATAGCTCACGATCGGCATGGTGTTACCGCCGGATGAGAGCGTCGCGGGAAGGGTGAACGACAGGGTAACCGGAGTGCTCGCCTGGCCGCTGACATCAAACCGGCCACCGTTCGTGAGGTCGGTCGCGTTGACCGTCTTGTTCACGCCCGGGAAGACGTTCCCGAAGCTCAACTGCTGGGCGCCAAGCACGTTGATCGGCGTCTGCACGCTTGCCGTCGCCGTGACGCTGGCATTGTTCGACTGAGCCTGGATGGTCGTGCCCGTCAGGACGAGGGCGGCAACCACCAGGGACAGCTTCGTGATGCTCCGCATTTCGTACTCCTGTGTTGGTGTCGAGCTATTAGTCAGTTGGAGTGCCATTCGGCTCCCCCACCTTCGAAAGTCCAGTCAAAGCAAGGCTTATGCCAACCGCCACATTCTTGTGCGCTGTACAATTATTTGACGATAGAGCGTTGAGAAGCGGAAGCCAAGATAGGACTTGGAGTTAGCTAGCGCACCCGAACTGGGGTGTCAGAATTCTTGACGGTCTTAGAGACGGTACTCGGACTCGCATAATCGTACAAGCAGCCGTGACATATAGCGTTACGTCGTTACAATTGCTGGGCACGGCCCCTGCCCTAGTGGGAAGCAGAAATCCAACGGCACTCACTCAGGGGAGCAGGCAATGCGGTTCGGGCTCGTAGCGGTTCTAGTGGTCGCGGCGCTGACGCTGGTAGGGCGGGATGCAGAAGCCCAAGCCCGTGGCACACTGCAAGCCACCGCAACGGTCGTGGATACGCACGAAGGCTTCCAGGCACTGAGCGCTGTCCGGCAGGCGGTTACGAATTCCAGCCTTCAGAGTGAGCACGCTGTCGCGACGGTGGCGCAGATCTCCACCGAGCGCCCCGCGTCGCAGCCGAGCACCGTCGTGGTGACGGTCGATTTCTCGAGGAACTAGCTAGAGACCGACCGGCATGGACCGCGCGAACCCCGGTCCCTGCCGTAGCCCCGCCCGATGTACGGAAATCACTTCCCCATCCGCATCGAACAGCGACATCGTGTAGCATGGACAACCTCGCACACGCGCTCGTCGGCGCGGCCCTCATGCGCGCCGTCGCCGATCGTCACGTGCCACGCGCCGCCTCGATCGGGATCCTCGCGGCGAACACGCCCGATTTGTGCGAGCTCCTCATCGGACTACCCGGCACCCGCGCCGATTACCTCGTGCTCCATCGCGGCATCACGCACTCACTCGTCGGCGCTCTCGTGGAAATCGTCGGCCTCACAGTCTTCATCGGAGTCGCCTGGCGCGTAGCGCGCTGGTACCTCGGCCGGCGCGGTCGCGCGGTCGCCGTGCCGGCGTGGGGATGGCTGGCGGCAGGTATCGCGGCAGCCGTGCTGAGCCACCTCTACATGGACTGGCAGGGCTCCTACGGCTGGCGCCCGTTTCTGCCCTGGAATGGCATGTGGTACTACCTCGATTGGGTCGCGATCGTCGATCCGTTCTTCTGGCTGGTGCCGCTCGTCGCGCTCGCGTGGGGCGCGGAACGCCACTGGACACCGCTCACGGCGGCGCTCGTGGTGGGCGGCACAATCACGTTCTTTGTGGTCCGCGCGCACGATCTCGTCGCTACCTGGGTCCTTGGTGTGTACGCAATCGTGTGCGTGGTCGCGGTGATCGGCTGGATCGGCTACTGGTTTGGTCCGGTGGGCCGGCAGCGCGCCGCCACTCTCGCCCTGCTACTCCTCGTCGTGTACACCGGCGCGCAGGCAGCAGTCGCGGCCGGCCGGAAGCGGGAGATTCGCGATTTGGCTCAGCGACGCTTCGGCAATGGGGCGTCCTGGGCGGCGCTCACCAATGTCGGCCGGCCGTTCACCTGGGAGGCGATGTACGCGAGCACCGACACGATCGTCGGCGACGGGTGGCAGCAGCCGCGGCACTTGCGGGCGCCCGTCGTGCAGCGCGCGATCCAGCAGACGCGTGAGGGGCGCGCGATGGCTCAATTCGCCCGGTTTCTGGCGGCCGAGGTCGATACGAGCGGCAAGGCGATCTATTTGTGGGATGCACGCTACGCGCGCGGCAGCCATGACGGCTGGGCGGTTGTGAAGGTCAGGATGGAGTGAGGTCGTCCATCGTGAGGCCGGAGCCGCGCCGGTCCCTCAGTTTGCGCCGCGGGCCGTATGTGCGGCGCTCCACGCGACTGCGCCGGTCGGCGAGCCCACGACGCTCGACGAGCACAGCGCTCTTCCGGTGCCGGCGCTCGGTGATCCGCCGGTCGAGTCCCGAGCGCCGCTCGGGCCGCACGCGGCGTTCCACATGATGCCGGATCGGGTTGCGCTCGCTGTCCATCCCGTTGAATCTGCTCCCTCGCGGTAGTTCGTGCCAGCCGAAACCACCGACTACATTATTCGCCCGTGACCACGCCCGACCGTCGCTCGACACCGGCGAATGTGACGACCGTCACCAGCGGCGCAGCGCAGACGCCGCCGGCAGGGCTGCTCGACGACGCGCTGCGTGCGCTCGAACCGGACTTCCGGCTCGACAGCCTCGTGGCACTGTCGTCGGACCGCGCGCTGTATCACGCCTGGGATCGCGTGCTGAAGCGCCCCGTGTCGATCCGGGTGCACCTCGCGGCGGAGGCGCCGGGACGCGCCTGGTTCATGCGCGAGACCGAAACGCTCGCGCAGCTCGACCACCCGGCGATCCGGCATGTCTACGCCGCCGGTGAGATCGCCTCGTTCGCGTATCGCACCGCGAACTGGATCGAGGGCGAGAGCCTTGCGGATGCGCTGCGACGCGGGCCTCGACCGATTCCGCAATGCATGTCGCTCATCCGCGATCTCCTCGCCGCGCTCGAGCACGCGCATGCGCGCGCGATCATCATGCGCCGGATCGTCCCCTCCACGCTGATGATCAACACCGGCGGCCAGGGCGTCATCACGGATCTGCGCTACTCGAACTGGTGCCTGCCCTATCTCCCGCCGTTGCCGCCCGACGACCCCAGCGCCGCGTACATGGCGCCGGAAGTCCGCGCCGGCGAAGCGGGCGATCCGGCCAGCGACGTGTACAGCATCACCGCGAACATCTACGCCGCGCTCACCGGGAATCCCCCCGACCCGGACCCTGCGCGCCTCGTGCCCCCGCGCCAACTGCGTCAGGCGATTCCCGCCGCCGTCGAGCGCGTCATCGTCCGCGCACTGTCTCGCATCCCGAAAGACCGCTATTACACGGCGACGGAAATGCTCGAGGATTTCGTGAGTGACGCGGGCACCTTCCAGGTGCTCGCCGCTGCGCCGACCGTGACGGAGTCCGGGTACGAGCGCCGGTTGCGGCGCGCGTTGGGTGACGACTATGAGTTGCTGGAGGAGATCGGTGCCGGCGGCTTTGGACGCGTCTACCGCGCCCGCGACCTCGCGCTGGAGCGGGACGTGGCGATCAAGGTCTTGCATCCCCAGCTGACCGCGGACCCCGGTGTCATGGAGCGCTTCCGCCGTGAGGCGCAGCTCGCCGCACGGCTCCGCCATCCCAACATCGTCAGCATCCTCGACATCATGAGCCGCGCCGGCCTCACCTGGTATACGATGGAGTACGTTCCGGGCTCGAACATCGCGCAGGTGGTGCAGCGCCACGGCACGTTTTCGCTCGATCAGACCGAGCGGCTGCTCAACGAAACGTTGTCGGCACTCGAGCACGCACACAGCATGGGCTTGATCCACCGCGACTTGAAACCGGAGAACATGCTGATCGAGCCCGACGGGCGCCTGCGCATCACCGACTTCGGCCTCGCCATCGCGTTGCGCGGCGGCGCCCGCTTCGGTGGCGCCACGTCACGCAGCGGCACCCCACAATTCGCCGCGCCGGAGCAGCTGCTGGGAGAGCGCGTCGATCAGCGCGCTGATCTCTACTCACTCTCAGCGGTGGCGTACTTCGTGTTGCTCGGCAAACCGCCGTTCAGCGGCAAGACGCCGGAGCAGATCCTCGCGAAGCAGACGACCGACGACGTGCCGTCGCTGGCCGCGGAGCGCCGCGACGTGCCGCGGGATTTGGAAGACGTTCTGCGGCGCGCGATCCGCAGCGACCCGAACGAGCGGTTCCACTCGGCAGGCGCGTTTCACGCCGCCGTGCGGGGTGTGTTTGGGGGTTTTCTGCGAAGACTCGCCGCGCTCTTCCGACCAGACTCCTAGCGCCACCGGAAAATCTTCAGCGCGATCACGAAGCTCGCGGCGCCCCACGCCGCGACGATCGCGAGCGGCATGCCGAGGCCCGTGATCGCGGCGCCGTCGATCATCACCGCGCGCAGGGCATCATTCAGCGCCGTCAGCGGCAGCGCCTTCACGAAGGGGATCATCGCATCGGGGAACCGGGCATAGGAAAAGAACGTCCCGGACAGAATCCACATCGGCAGCATCACGAGGTTCATCAGTCCCGAGACACCCTCGATCGTCTTCGCCCGGCTCGCGACCAGCAGCCCCAGTCCTGCGAACGAGAACGAGCCGAGGATCGTGATCCCCGCCAGCGACGCGAAGGAGCCCCGCACGGCGACGCCGAACAACAGCCACCCGAAGCCCACCAGCGCCACCACCTCGACGATCAGGAAGACGAGTCGCGAGAGGATGAAGCTCAGCAGGTAATGACTGCGCCGCATCGGTGTCGCCATGTAGCGCTTGAGCAACTTGCGTTGCCGCGCCTGCACGACGGAGAACCCGACCCCCCAGATGCCGCTGCCGAGCAGGTTCATGCCCAGGAGCCCCGGGATCAGAAAGTCGATGTAGCGCGAGCCGGGAGCGACGGCGCGGTCGTCCCGGACCGCGACGAGATCCTTCCGCCCGCGCGACCGCTGCAGCACTTCGTCCACTTCCAGGCGCGCGAGTCCGCTTTCGGTGCGAGTCGAGTCATACCGATAGATGACGGGATCACCCGGGATCACGATCAGCGCGACGCGGCCGGTCCGCAGCCGCAGGCGCGCAGTCGCGCTATCGAGCACGGTGGCATCCAGGCGGGGCGACGAATCGAGCACGACCGCCACCGCGCTGTCCCCGGGACCGGCGAGTACCCCGACGTGCAGCTTGCCGGGCCCCGTGTTGCGGAAGGCGAGGCCGAGCGCGAAGGCGAGCACGATCGGAAAGCCAAATACCCAGAATACCGCTTCGGGCTCGCGGTAGAACTCCCGCATGCGCGAGAGCGCCAGCTGGTACATCGGATGCTCACGTATCACGGAGCTGCCGTCCGGTGAGCGCAACGAAGACGTCGTCGAGCGAGGCGTGATGCGTGGTGAGCAGCGACAGCTCCACGCCGCGCTGTTGGAGCAGCGCGAGCAGCGCGGGGAGGGCGCGGTGCAGCTCTACAACCGTGAGAGAGACGCCATCGCTGCCCGTCCGCACGGCGGTGACGCCCCCCATTTGCCGCAGGATTTCCACCAGATCCTGCGGAATGCCGCCTTCCGTGAGGGCGAAGTCCACGACGTGATCCGCGCCCAACGACGCAATCAGCTCCTTTGGCGTGCCGAGCGCGATGATCTTGCCGTGATCCATGATCGCGACCCGGTCGCACAGGCGCTCAGCTTCTTCCATGTAGTGCGTCGTGAGGAGCACCGTTCCGCCGGCGGCGCGGAACCGGCGGATGATCTCCC
>Ga0137397_10002166_pt1 | contig 13771 bp, 13 predicted proteins | sample czorhiz116metaG_FD_106658 | JGI IMG/M metagenome (GOLD analysis project Ga0137397, IMG submission 106658) | Vadose zone soil microbial communities from Angelo Coast Range Reserve, California, USA - czorhiz1.16 metaG | ecosystem: Environmental > Terrestrial > Soil > Vadose zone | place: USA... | reverse complement strand
GACCCCGATCAGAGTGCCGCCGCAGTCGACCGCGCGCCGCGCCTCCTCGTCGGTGTGCACTTCCACCAGCGGCTCCATGTGGAGCGAGCGCGACACGCCGATGAGGGTCGTCAGATCCCGGGATGGCAGGATCCGCACGATCAACAGAAGCGAGTCGGCCCCCAGCACGCGGCTCTCGTACACCTGGTATTCCTCCAGGATGAAATCCTTCCGGAGCACTGGCACCGCCACGGATCTCTTGGCCTGAGCCAGGTCCTCGGGTGTCCCGAGGAAGAAGCCCGACTCCGTCAGGACCGAGAGCGCGACGGCGCCCGCCGACGCGTACGCCTGGGCGACGCCCGCCGCGTCGGCGCGCGCCTGGATGGCTCCCCGGGAGGGAGACGCCTTCTTGATCTCGGCGATGATGTTGATGTGCCCCTCGCGGCGCAGGGCCGCCGGCAGGTCCCGCGGGGGCGGGGCGCTGGTCGCGAGCTCGATCAAACGGCGCGGCGACACGTTCTCCTTGTCGCGCGCCACCTGCGCCCGCTTCGCCTGCACGATCCGGTCGAGAATGTCGGCCATGCCCGAGCCTCCCCCGCTGCCTGTCAGCGCGTCGCGTCGTCGATCGGGCAGAGCGCGCGCAGCCGCTCCACCACGTTACGCGCGGCCCCCGAGTCGATCGCCTCGGCGGCCTGCCGCGCTCCCTGGACCAGGTCGGTCGCGCGCCCCGCGACCAGGAGCGCCGCCGCCGCGTTCAGAAGTACGACATCGCGGCGCGGGCCGCGCTCCCCGTCCAGGATGCCGCGCGCGATCCGGACGTTCTCGGCGGGATCGCCACCGAGAAGATCCCGGAGACGGGCGCGCCCGAGCCCCGCGTCTTCCGGCACGATCTCGCGAACGCGGATCTCGCCGCGATCGAGCTCGGCGACCCGCGTCTTGCCGTGCAGGGCAATCTCGTCCAGGCCCTCGCCATGCACCACCATGACCCGCTCCGAGCCGAGCTCTCGCAGGACCTCCGCGACGATCTCGAGGCGCGCGGGATCGTAGAGTCCCAGGAGCTGGTGGCGCGCGCCGGCCGGATTGGTCAGGGGCCCGAGCAGGTTGAACACGGTGCGAACGCCGAGCTCACGGCGCACCGGCGCCGCGTGACGCATCGCGTCGTGGAGACGGGGCGCATACAGAAATCCGATCCCGATCTCCCGGAGCGATCGTTCGACCGTCTCGGCCGGGACGTCGACGCGGATGCCGAGGCCCTGAAGAAGATCGGCGCTGCCGCAGCGGCTGCTGACCGAGCGGTTGCCATGCTTCGCCACCACGACGCCGGCGGCCGCGGCCACGAACGCCGCAAGTGTCGAGATGTTGAAGGTTCCGGCGCCGTCGCCTCCCGTGCCGCAGGTGTCCAGGATGACGCGGGCCTCGCAGCGCACCGGCGTGGCCCGCTCGCGCATCACGCGGGCGAACTCCGTGATCTCCGTCACGGTCTCCCCCCGCATCCGCAGGGCGATCAGGAGGGCCGCCAGGCGCGCCGGCGGGAGCCGTCCGTCCATGATCCCCTCGAACACCTCCCGGGCCTCACGCGGCTGCAGACGGCCGCCTTCCAGAAGCCCCGTGACGATGGCCTGGAGAGCGTCGTCCTTCACCTCCGCGCCGGCCACGGTTCCTCCAGGAAGTTCTTCAGGAGTCTCTTGCCTTCATGAGTGAGCACCGACTCGGGATGGAACTGCACTCCTTCGGTCGGATGCTCGCGGTGCCTCAACCCCATCAGGACCCCGTCCTCGGTGCGCGCCGAGACTTCGAGTTGCGCCGGGACGCTGTCCGGTGCGATCACCAGCGAGTGATAGCGCGTCGCCTCGAACGGGTTCTCGAGACCGCGAAAGATCGTGCGTCCGTCGTGCGCGATCCGGCTCGTCTTGCCGTGCATCAGCGACGGAGCGCGCACGACGCGCCCGCCAAATGTCTGTCCGATGGCCTGATGGCCGAGGCAGACCCCGAGGATCGGCACCTTCCCCGAGAACGTCCGCACGGTCTCGAGGGTGATGCCCGCCTGGTCGGGGGTCTTGGGGCCCGGGGAGAGGACGATCGATTCAGGACGGCGCGCCGCGATCCCCTCCACCGTGATCCGGTCGTTCCTGTACACCTCCACCTCGGCTCCCAGCTCCTGAAGGTACTGGACGAGGTTGTAGGTGAACGAGTCGTAGTTGTCGATGACGACGATCACGCCCGGGCCTCCGCGCGCTCGATGGCGTCGATGAGCGCCCCGGCCTTGCTGACGCACTCGCGGTACTCCTGCTGCGGCACCGAATCGGCCACGATCCCGGCCCCCGCCTGCACGTGCGCCACCCCCCGCGCCAGGACGGTCGTCCTTATGGTGATGCAGGAATCGAGGTTTCCCGAATAATCGACGTAGCCGATGGCACCGGCATACGGGCCGCGCCGGCTGGTCTCGAGCTCTTCGATGATCTCCATGGCGCGCACCTTCGGGGCGCCGGAGACCGTGCCCGCCGGGAAGCAGGCCAGCAGGCCGTCGAACGCGTCCCGGTCGGCCCGCAGCCGTCCGGTGACCTCGGAGACCAGATGCATGACGTGCGAGAAACGCTCCACGCCCATGAAGCGGCTGACCTCGACCGTGCCGGGCCGGCTGACGCGCCCCAGGTCGTTCCGGCCGAGGTCCACGAGCATGACGTGCTCCGCCCTCTCCTTGGGGTCGGTCCGCAGCTCATCCTCGAGGGCCAGGTCCTCCTCCTCGTCCCGCCCGCGCGGCCGCGTGCCGGCGATCGGCCGGGTCCTGATCCTGTCCCCCTCGACCCGGACCAGCATCTCCGGCGAGGCGCCCGCCAGGGCCACCTCGCCGAAGTCGACGTAGTACATGTACGGCGACGGATTGATGCGCCGCAGGGCGCGGTAGATGGAGAACGGCGCGGCCGCGGCCCGCCGCTCGAAGCGCTGCGACAGGACCACCTGGAAGATGTCGCCCGCCCGGATGTAGTCCTTGGCGTGCCTGACATTCTCCTTGTAGAGCGCCTCGCTGATGTTCGCCTTCCAGCGACCCCGCCGGTGCCGCCGAGGCGCCGGTGCCGGCGCGGGGCGGAGCAGCAGCCTCTCCATCGCCTCGATGCGCCGGCAGGCCGCACCGTGGCGCTCGCGCAGGGCGCCGGCCCCCAGAGGACGGCCCCCCTCCTCCGTCCGGATGTTCGAGACGATCTGGATCCGCTGCTTCAGGTGATCGAACGCCAGGACCGTGTCGTAGATCCCGAACATCATGTCCGGGAGGCGCACGTCGTCCTCGATCGAGCGCGGCAGCCGCTCGAGGAGCCGCACGACGTCGTACGACAGGTAACCGACCGCCCCGCCCGTGAAGCGCGGCAGATCCCCCAGACGCACCGGCCGGTTCCCGGACATCGCCCGTCGCAACGCCCGCAGCGGATCGCCGCCCGACAGTTCGCCGTCGACCGTGGAGCGCACGAGCGCCGTGGGATCGCGTCCGAGGAACGAGTAGCGGGCGATCGCCTCGCCCCCTTCCACCGACTCGAGGAGGAACGGCTGGCGCGCTCCCCGCGCGATGCGGAGGAAGGCGGCGACCGGCGTGAGCAGGTCCGCCTCCATCTCGCGACACACCGGGATGATATTGCCCTGGCGCGCCAGTCCGGGGAGATCCGCCGCATCGACGCTGAAGCCGTTCGTCAACGGTCCCCCCTGCCCTTGTCCTTCTCGAAGATCCCGAGCGTGCGCGGCACTTCGAAGACGACCTGGATCGGGTCGTCGAGCCCGCTCACCTTGAAGAGCAGGCGCAGGGGCACGCCGTTGAGACCCGATTGCGGGACCGGGAAGTAGAGCACATCCTCCATGTAGGCCTGCGGCGGGAGCGATACCTTGTCGATGAGCAGGGAGCGCGGCCCGGACACCGGGTAGAACCCGCTCTCGACATAGGTGTAGAGCCCGGCGCCGATGGACGTGAACTGGCGGTTCTGACGAAACAGCCGCCGGTCCAGCTCGAGACGCGGGTAGTTCTCCGACAGCTCCCGGGCCGGCACGATCGAGTACTGGTTCCCCAGAGGATCCTCGAGCGTGAACGATTCGCGCGTGATCTCGAACGTCTTCTTCGACCGGTTGATGACCTGCACGAACAGCGGGAAGTAATGTTCGTTGCGGATGAACCGGGCGGCCTCGACCCCGACCACCATGCGGGCGACCGTTCCCTCTTCCTTGTAGTTGAACGGGCTCAGCTTGTCGCTGTACGGTGACACCACATTGGGATTGCGTTCGACGGACGCGCATCCGGAGAGAAGACAGGCTCCGATCAGGGCGAACGTGATCGGCACTCGACGGGACGCTCGTGTCTCATGCATCGCGGTTGACCTCATCCTGAACGACAGCGTGACGCGCCGTGGGGCAGGCACGGACGCCCTGCAACGGGACGCACTCTCCCCCGGGTGCCTGCGCATCCCGGGAGCGGCGGGTCGGACGCGTCCCGCCGGCGCCTCGGTCAGCGCCACCAATAATAAAAGTAGTTTGTGATGTGGAACAGGGCGGAGCGACGGGGCCGTGCCGCCTCGCGGATCGTGAGGTCCACAAAGTCGTCCTCGCCGGCGGGCCTGGCGTACACGGCGGTTCTCCCGAAAGAAGCGCCGTTACTCTACTGCACACCCTCCGGGCTGTCAATCGCGTGGGACAGGCAGAGGCCCGAGGCAGGACCCGCGGCGACAGGCCCGTCGGCGCGCTCAGCGATGTCGCGCCCGCCGGGAGCGCCGGCGCACCGGGCGCGCCCGCGCCGGGCGAGTCTTCGCAGGACGCGCCGGCGCGGCCGCGCGGGGTCGGGGGCGGGCGGGCCCGGTGATGGGCGCCTCGTGTCCGAGGATCCTGAGAGCCGTCTCCTGCATCAGCTTGATGGGGGCCTCTGTGCCCGTGAACAGGAGGAACTGCGCGGCCGCCTGCGCCACGAACATCTCGACTCCGTCGACGATGTGGTGCCCGCGCGCCAGCGCCTCGCGGAGAAGCCTGGTCCGGGGAGGGTTGTAGACGATGTCGTAGACCCAGGGGGCGGCGATCCAGGAGGCCGGCAGGGGGGACTGCTCAGCGTCCGGTGCAAGTCCGACGGAGGTGGCGTTGATCAGGACATCGCACGGGAATCGCCGCAGTCGATCCCAGGGAAGATGCCGAACCCCGAAGGCCCGCGCCAGATCGCGGCCGCGACCGGCCGAGCGGTTGAACAGCGTGACCCGGCCTCCCTCGGCGGAAAGACCATAGACCAGGGCGCGCGCCGCGCCCCCGGCGCCCATGAGCGCGACGCGGGCTCCGCGCAGCGTCATCCGCCGGCGCAGCGGAAGAAGAGCCGCCTCCACGTCGGTGTTGTGCCCCTCGAGGCGGTTCCACACCTTCACGACCGTGTTGACCGCCCCGACGCGCCGCGCGGTCTCGTCCAGCGCGTCGAGGTGCGGCAGAATCGTCTCCTTGTGGGGCAGCGTGACGCTGAAGCCGGCCAGGCGCAGCTCGCTCAGAAGAGGCAGGAATTCCGCGAGCGTCCCCGCCTCGAACGGCAGGTAACGGTAATCGAGACCGAGCGCCGTCAGGGCGGTATTGTGGACCCACGGCGACAGGGAGTGGGCGATCGGCGACCCGAGGACACCCAGCAGTCGGGTCGTGGGGCCGATGCGATCGAAGCGGTACACATCGAACAGATCCTCGAGCGCCACCTGTCCTGAAGAGCTGCCGGGCGCGCCCCGGCGCGGCGCGTACACGGCCGCCGACCCCCACAGGCGCGCCAGGATCCGGCTCGGCACTCCCTTAGGCCCCATGCAGAAGGACACCAGCTGCCCGGGCTCCGCGGTCCTCAGGAGGTCGCGCACGCGCAGGACGTCCGAGGCGGCATCGGCGAGCGTCACGATCTTGAGAAGCGCGTCCCTTCCGGCCGCTCGCATCTCCCGATGGAGCCCCTGCAGGTCGGCGGGCGTCCCCTGGAGGTCGTGGTACGAGAGGATGCGCCGGGAGCGCCCCGGTCCTGTCAGCAGGTGCAGGTCCTGGCCGCCGTACTCCAGGTCGACGTAGTCCACACCGGCCGTCAGGGCCCTGCGCAGGAGCGGCTCGCGATCGGCGGGCCGGGCGCGCCCACCCTGCTGCCGGCTGCGCACGGTGATGAGCTTCGGTTTTCCCGGGAGACGGAGCAGACGATCCGCATCCAGATCTCGGACGAGGTCGAGACGAAGCTCAACGATATCCGCCCGCGGATCGGGCGACAGGTAGGCGCTGCGCATCGCCTCGGTGGTGTCGCAGGCCACCACCTGGACGACGAGGGAGCGGGGCGGCACGGGATCCTCCGCCGGGCGGCGGCTCAGGACGGGTCGGCGCCGCGCGGAAACAGCGACGTGCTCAGGTATTTTTCACCGCGGTCCGGCAGGAGCGTGAGAATGTGCCCTGTTCCGATGCGCCGGGCGATCGCGAGGACCGCGAACATCGCGGTCCCCGACGAGATGCCCGCGAAGATCCCTTCCTTGAGAGCCAGCTCGCGCGCGGTGCGGCAGGCGTCCTCGTCCGTGACCGTCATGCGCTCGTCGACGAGCGACCAGTCCATGATCTCCGGCACGCGCGACTCGGACATGTTCCTGAGGCCCTGCTGCGTGTGCTTCGTCTGCGGCTCGACCGAGACGACCCGCAGCCTCGGGTTCCGCTCCTTGAGCCGGCGCGCCATGCCGACGAGCGTGCCGCACGTGCCGAGCGTCAGGACCAGCCAGTCGATCCGCCCGCCCGTCTGGAGCCACGCCTCCTCCGCCGTTCCCTCGTAGTGCGCGCGGACGTTGTCCGGGTTGACGTATTGTCCCACCCGGAAATACTTCCGCGGATCCCCGGCATGCATCCGGTCGGCGAGATCCCACGCCTCGTCCGAGCCGCCGTCCTTCGACGTGAACACGATCTCGGCCCCCAGAGCCAGCAGGATCTGCCGTCGTTCGACCGAAACCTTCTGCGCCATGGTGATGACGACCGGGTACCCCTTGACCGCGCCCACCAGCGCCAGACCGATCCCGGTGTTGCCGCTGGAGGACTCCAGGAGCGTCATGCCCGGCCTGAGCTCCCCGCGTCTCTCCGCCTCCTCGACGATCCGCAGGGCGATCCGCTCCTTGACGCTCCCCATCGGATTGAACCCTTCCACCTTGGCATGAATCACGATACCCGGTTCGCTGAACATCCTCCGGATGCGCACGAGCGGCGTGCTGCCGATGGTGTCGAGGATGCTGTCGCAGGCGGCGGGAACGTCCATGGCGGCGGCATTATAGTGCACCGTCGAAGAGCGTGTCCCCTGGCGCAATTGACAAGAGCGTCGGCGCGACGCTAGCATTTCACGTTGCGCGTCACGCTTCGAGGAGGCAGGATGACCGAGCAGACCGCGGCCAAGTTGACGAGCCACGCCCGTTCCGGGGGCTGAGCGGCCAAGCTCAGTCCGGTGGACTTGAGCGAAATCGTCAAGGAATTCGCCGGGGCGGCCAAGACCGACCCCAACCTGCTCGTCGGCTTCGAGACCGGCGACGACGCCGGTGTGTACCGCCTCACCGACGACCTGGCGCTGGTCCAGACCGTCGATTACATCACGCCGGTCGTGGACGATCCGTTTCTCTTCGGCCAGGTCGCGGCGGCCAACTCGATCTCCGACGTCTATGCCATGGGTGGCCGCCCGCTGACCGCCATGAACTGCTGCAATTTCCCGGCTAAGAACATCGACAAGGCCTCCCTGCGCAGGATCCTCGAGGGCGGCTTCAGCAAGATCAAGGAGGCCGGTGCGACGCTGGTCGGCGGGCACACGGTGCGTGACGATGAGCTGAAGTACGGCCTGTCGGTCACCGGGCTCATCGATCCCAGAAGGATCCTGACCAACGCGGCCGCGCGGCCCGGGGACCATCTCGTCCTGACGAAGCCGATCGGCACCGGCGTCATCATCACGGGGTACAGGCGGGGGGCGGTGTCCGAGGAGCTCCTGATGCGCGCCGTGAACTGGATGGCGGCCTTGAACCGGACGGCTTGCGAGACCATGCTCGAGTTCGACTCGCACGCCTGCACCGACATCACCGGCTTCGGTCTGAGCGGCCACGCCCTGGGCATGGCCAAGGCGAGCAAGGTCAGGATGCGGCTCCGCTTCCCGGACATCCCGAAGTACGAGGAGAGTCTGGACCTGATCGGACAGGGTATCGCGACATCCGTCACCGGCTCCAACATGCAGGTGGCCCAGGACGCCATGACCTTCTCCGGCACGTTCAGCGACGACGAGAAGTGGCTGATCGTCGACCCGCAGACGTCGGGCGGCCTGCTCATCACCCTGCCGGCCGACCAGGCGCCTGCGCTCGTCGCGCGACTGCGCGAGCGTGGCAACGCGATCGCCGCGGTGATCGGCGAGGTCGTTCCGGCCGACGGCCGGCCCGGCCTCGAGTTCCTGAAATAGACCTCCCCGCCGACCTGTCCTAGAGCGTCGACATCGGATCGATGTCGATCACGAGGTTCTCCACGTTCGGCTTGATCCGGTCGAGCGCCTGCAGAGTGTCGGCGACGGTCGCCTGCAGGTCCTTCCGGTTCGGGGCCTTCACGATAATCTGCACGCGGTAGTCGCCGCGCAGACGCTCGAGGGGGGCCGGCGCGGGGCCCAGGACCTGGATGCGCCGCCCCGCCAGTCCGCGGAGGATCCGCGCGATGCCCCCCGCCTCCTCCCGGGCGCGCTCGAAGACTCGTCCCTTGACCAGCAGAACCGCAAGCGCGGCGTAGGGCGGGTAGTTCATGGCCCGACGAAAGGTCAGCTCGCGGGCCGCGAAGCCGGCGTAGTCGTGATCGCAGGCGTGACGGATGGCGTGATGGTCGGCATAGTACGCCTGCACGATCACTTCACCGGCCCGCTCACCGCGGCCGCTGCGCCCGGCGACCTGCGCCAGGAGCTGGAACGCCCGCTCCCCCGCCCTGAAATCGGGGAGCGCGAGAAGGGCGTCCGCGGCCACGACCCCGACGAGAGTGACGTTCGGGAAATCGTGCCCCTTGGCGATCATCTGGGTGCCCAGCAGGATGTCCACCTCGCCGCGCTCGACGCGCGTCAGGAGACTCTCCACGGCACCCCGGCCGCGCGCCGTGTCGCGATCCAGTCTGGCGACGCGCGCCCCCGGCAGGGCGGTCTTCAGGACCTCCTCCAGCCGTTCGGTGCCGGTCCCGCCGAAATGCAGGTGCGCGCTGCCGCAGATCGGGCAGGCCGAAGGGACCGGTCTGCTGTCGTCGCAATAGTGACAGTTCAGGCGCTTCCGGCGCAGGTGCAGCGTCATCGGGATGCTGCACTGCCGGCACTGGACCTGCTCCCCGCAGGAACGGCACAGGACGAAGGTGGAGAAGCCGCGCCGATTCAGCAGCACCAGGCTCTGCTCGCCCCGCCGCAGGCGTTCCTCGAGTCCCGCGATCAGCCGCCGCGACAGGATCGTTTCCCGCCCGACCTCCTGGAATTCCCGCCGCATGTCGACACGCTCCACCAGCGGCAGACCGGCGCTGCCGATCCGTCCCGGAAGCGACAGCATCCGGTAACGGCCGCGCCGCGCCTGCAGGAAGGTCTCCATCGACGGCGTGGCCGACCCCAGGATGACGACCGCCTTCGCCAGCTTGCCACGCAGGATCGCCAGGTCGCGGCCGTTGTAACGAGGGTGCTCCTCCTGCTTGTAGGAGGCGTCGTGCTCCTCGTCGACGACGATCAGCCCGAGTCCGGGGATCGGGGCGAACACGGCCGAGCGCGCTCCCAGGACGACGTCGACCCTGCCGTCGCGGATGCGCCGCCACTCGTCGTAGCGCTCTCCGTCCGTCAGACCGGAGTGCAGGAGAGCCAGGACCTCTCCGAACCGCGAGCGCATCCGCCGCGCCAGAAGCGGGGTCAGTCCGATCTCCGGCACCAGGTAGAGGGCCCTGCGCCCCGAGGCGACGGCCGCCTCGATCGCGCGGAGGTAGATCTCGGTCTTGCCGCTCCCCGTCACGCCGTGCAGGAGGAACGGGGAGAAGCTCTGCGACTCGAGGGCTTCCCGGATCGTCTCGATCGCCCGCGCCTGGTCCGGAGTGGGCGTGACAGGCACCCGCGGCTCCAGGGCCATCTCGAGGGACGCTGGACGCCGGGGTGACTCGACCCCCTCGATGCTCACACGCCCGGCCGCCTCGAGGCTCCGCAGCGTCGCGCGCGGAGCGCCCGCAAGGCGGAGGAGATCGGCGACCGGCATTGTCCCGCCGTGCCCGGTCAGGACGTCCAGAAGACGCTTCCGGCGCCTGCCACGCGGAGCCTCCTCCAGATCGAGGACCGTCGCGTCGCCAGGGACGGGCACCCTTCCTCCCCCGGGTCTCTCCCGCAGCAGGGCATGCTCCTCGACGCGCGGTCGCAGCCCGGGGGACGTGGCGATCTCGGTCACCTCGACGAGACTCCCCCGGCGGAGCCTCTCCAGGAGGGCCGGCTTGAACCGCGGGCCGACCCGGCGCTTCAGGTCGGGCAGACGGAGCGCGGCACCGTGCGCGGAGGTGAACTCCGCGACGACCCCGAGGATCTCCCGCGCCAGAGGGTCCGACGCGATACGGGGGAGCGAAGCGTCCAGGAGAACCCCGCCACCGCCCCCGAGCGCGGCACGACCGGCGGCGGTCATCGATACGACCTTCTCGACGCGGGCCTTCATCCCCGGCAGGGCGGATCGGATCATTTCGCCCAGGGACGACACGTAGTAGTCCGCGGCGAACCGGGTCAGCTCGAGGACCTGCGCGTCCAGGACCGGCTCGGAATCGAGGACCTCCTCGATCGGCTTGAGCGGAGGGGACGTTCCCCGATCCTTCCCCGACTCGTGCACGTCGAGCAGGTACCCGGTCAGCAGACTCCGGCCGAACGGAACGATCACGCGCACACCCGGCCGGCAGCGCGGGGCGAGCGCGGGAGGGACCGAGTAGGTGAACAGGCGTCGCACCGGCCGCGGCACGGCGACCGAGGCGACGAGGAGGCTCATTCCGGTGTCTTCAGCTCGGCCATGACCTTCTTCATGTCGTCCCAGACCTCCCTCTTGGCGGAGGGATTACGCAGAAGGTAGGCCGGGTGGAAGGTCGGCATGACGCGGATGCCGCCGATATGATGGAACGTCCCGCGGAGCCGCGTGATGGTGTCCCGCGTGCCCAGGACCGTCTGCGCAGCGGGCGTTCCGAGGCAGACGACCACGCGCGGTCGGATCGCCATGATCTGCTGGAACAGGAAGGGTGAACAGGTGGCGATCTCGTCGGGCAGCGGCGTGCGGTTCTCCGGTGGCCGGCATTTCACCACGTTGGCGATGTAGACGTCCTTTCGCTCCATTCCCATCGACTCGATGATCCGGGTGAGGAGCTGGCCGGCCCGCCCGACGAACGGCTCCCCTCTCAGATCCTCATCGGCCCCCGGACCTTCGCCGACGAACACCAGACGCGCCTTCGGATCGCCAACGCCGAACACGATGTTGGTGCGGTTGCGGTGCAGCCCGCAGCGGGTGCACTCGCCGAGATCGTCCCGGACGATTCGCAGCGCCGTTTCCGAGTCCGGCGCCTCGGGCGCCCGCGCAGCGGCGAGCGGCGAAGTCGCTCGTTCGGCTCCACGACCGCGCCCCCCCGCAGCGGATGGCGCGGGGACGTCGACATCCTCCACCCCCCCGAACAGGCCGGCCTGCGCGCCCCTGCGGCGATCCTCCGGGGCCGCCCCGGAGCGGGCGGCGGCCGGCGGCTCGGACGCGACCGACCGGCTCGCCGCCCGGGGGACCGGCAGATCCTCCACGCCCAGGAGACGCAGCCACTCGAGCCGCGCCCGCAGAGTCCCAAGGTCGTCGTGTGCCTGCATCAGGGCGCCTCCGGCCGGGCGTCCGCCGGGCGACGGCGGGGCCGCCCCGCATCCCCTTCACGCAGCAACCGCTCCGCCAGGTCGAGAATCCTCGACGCCATCGCCTCCTTGGACATCAGGGGCAACTCGGTCCTGCGTCCTCCTGCATCGATCGCCAGGGCGCGGTTCGTGTCCGCTTCGAATCCCTCCCCCTCCCTGCCGATGCGGTTGGCGACGACCAGATCGAGGTTCTTCTTCCGGAGCTTCTTCAGCGAATTCGACTCGAGGTCGCCGGTCTCCGCCGCGAATCCGACCAGGACCTGCCCCGGCTTCTTGCGCCGTCCAAGCTCCTCCAGGATGTCGGGAGTGGGCATGAGGCGCAGAAGGATGGCGCGATCGGCGCCGCGCCCCTTGAGTGCCTTGCGACGCAGCGACTCCTTCTTGATCTTGCCGCGGGAGCGCTCCTCGGGACGGTAGTCGGCGACCGCCGCCGCCTTGAGGACGAGGTCGACGCCGGGGGCCTGGTTGAGGGCGGCGCGGAACATCTCGTCCGCCGTGATCACCCGGACGAGGCTGGCTCCCGCGGGCGGAGCGAGCATCGTCGGGCCCGAGATCAGGGTGACCTCGGCGCCGCGCGCCAGCGCCTCGGACGCGAGGGCGTACCCCATCTTTCCGGTGGAAGGGTTGCTGAGGAATCGGGCCGGGTCGAGCGCCTCGCGCGTCGGCCCCGCCGTCACGAGGACGCGGCGGCCTTCAAGCGACCGCGGAGTTTTTTTTTAACGACCGCCAGCGCGGCGTCGACGATGACATCGGGCTCCGCCATGCGGCCCACCCCCTCGTCGCCGCACGCCAGGTCCCCGATCCCAGGCTCGATGACGCGCACGCCGCGCGTCTTCAGGAGGGCGAGGTTGGCCTGCGTGGCGGGGTGCTCCCACATCCACACGTTCATGGCGGGCGCCACCGCGACCGGCGCCGTCACCGCCAGATAGAAGGTGCTCAGGAAATCGTCGGCGATGCCGTGCGCCAGCTTGGCCAGAATGTCGGCGGTCGCGGGGGCGACCAGGAACAGGTCGAGTCCGCGCGCCAGGGTGATGTGCTGCACGTCGGCGCCCCGCGACAGGTCCCATTGACCCGTGATCACCGGCTGCCCGCTGAGCGTCTGCAGGGTGAGCGGCGTGATGAACCGCTGCCCCCCCGGGGTCATGATCACGTGCACTTCCGCGCCGGCCTTCACCAGCCCCCGCACCACCTCGGCCGCCTTGTACGCCGCGATTCCTCCGCTCACGCCGAGGGCGATGCGCAGATCGGCGCGCCCCGCCTCCGCACCACGATCCTCGGAGAGGTCCGGGCGCCTGCCGTCCGTCACGACCCCGCCGGCCGACCGTCGCTTCCGACCGTCAGCTTCCCGGCTCACGGTTCTCCAGACCGGCGCCGTCGGCGGGGTACGTCTCCGTCGTCACTTCGGCGACCTCCTCGACCGGGTACTCCTCGGGGAAGGGACCGTAGCTGTAAGGAATCGCGCCGGCGATCACTTCCTGCATCGCGATGGTCACGGGCTTGTGCGCCATCGTCTCCACCCGCGCACGGGCCCCCCGCTGCAGCTGCTTGCAGCGTTCGCCCGCTACGGAGATGAACTCGAACTTGTTGCCGATGTTCTCGGTGGGAATCATCGAACCTCCATGAACCGGAAGTGAAGGGCGTTCCAGGCCTTATTCTAGACGAAAAGGGGCTGCTGGATCGAGAAGAAGGCCGTCCAGGCCCCGGCCGGCGATTCCGCTGGGGGAGACGCTCCAGGAAGAGTCATGAGATGTCATGCTGCCCGCGCGGGGTGAGGTTCTGTCGGGTGGACCATCGCCCTCCCGGGGTTGACTCCGTTCCTCGAATAAGGTGCCCCACGCCCGAGCTGAGCAGAAGGGCCAGGAAAGGTATGATGGGGACGCGATAGCGCTCGCCCTGATGACCCACGAACGAAGAGATTGCGCAGTG
>Ga0137397_10002164_pt1 | contig 13783 bp, 19 predicted proteins | sample czorhiz116metaG_FD_106658 | JGI IMG/M metagenome (GOLD analysis project Ga0137397, IMG submission 106658) | Vadose zone soil microbial communities from Angelo Coast Range Reserve, California, USA - czorhiz1.16 metaG | ecosystem: Environmental > Terrestrial > Soil > Vadose zone | place: USA... | reverse complement strand
TCGACTGCGGAGGCGGTTGCGAAGATGAAGAAGGCGGTTGCTGAGATGGAGACGGCCCAGGTGACGTGTCAACTGGAGAGGACGATGGGCCCGACGACGGGGATAGAACACAAGCACCGTTGATGAGGATCAATGGAGACAAACAAATCACCGGCGAAGGCGAAGGAGTGGGCGTGTTCGACGACGAAGAAGGCGGCGGCGAAGACCGGACCTGCGGAACACTTGTTGGGGATGTCTCAGGCGGGGAGGTCGGTGCAGAATTAGTTTGCGGAGGAGTCGTGTTCGATGTAGGGGTATCAGATGGGCTATTATCAGGCACCACAGATGACACAGCAGGCAGGACGCAATTGCCAGCAAGGTCCAAACCTAGAGGACAGTTGACAGACGGAGACGGAGAGGGGGTGGGAGTGGGGGAGCGGGAGGGGGAGGGGGACGAAAGTGGCGAAGTTAGCTGGGGTGTGGAGACTGCAGGCGAGTTTGAGGAAGTAGCAGGGTCAGAGGAGGATGGAGGGGGAGAGGACGGGCTGCTACCCGGAGTCGGGGTGGAAGGCGGGTCGGTTGTGGAGGGAGAATCAGATGAAGGAGTGGTTGGCTGCGGGGGGTCGGATCTCGACGGGGCGTCAGTAGTTGAAGGGTTAGTGGGGGAAGTTTGAGGCGGGGATGAATTGCCTGTCGACGAGCCACCAGGGTCTGGTAAAAAGAGGACAAAGGGTACTGTGAGGAGAGAAGGGGACGATGAAGTAACACTACGATGACTCACCTGACGAAGATTGAGCACCGTTGAGTATGTTGCTGAGTGCAGCAGGCACATCGCCAGTCAACGCGCCGCCGATATCGAGTCGGTGATGAATCCCCTTAAAAGCGAGGGAACGACGGACGTGAGGGGGTTGGCCATGAACAGCATCGACGGGGACAAGGAATAGCAAGAAAATAACAGCGACGAAAGAAAATTTGCATTCACGAGAGAGATTCATAGGTGTGGCGAGCGAGGATTCGCCACGAAAGTAACGGGGTATGGAGAGAGGGGAACCAAAGGAGTGTGAGAGCACGAAGGGTGCAGGGGAGGGGAAGAGAACGAGAAGGGAGAAGAAAGAAAGGCGCTGGTCGAAGAGGCAAGCGAAGGGGGGCGAGCGACACGACCAGGGACGACGGAGGGAGACCTTGGCGCTCCACGGGCACGGCACAAGGGGCTATCATCGGCCGCTTCATCGCCTCAACTGAATGCCAGTCGTCCCTTCCCAATTCTTTCTGCACCCATCGCTCTCACAATCGGTCATATCACCGCAATTCCGTATCATACCGACTGGATCGATCACTCCTTATACGGAACATGCATACAGGCGGGAAAAAAATCTCTTTTGCGTCCGAGACATGACAACGGAAAATGCTACGCGATGTTTAAATAAACCCAATCTGCGCGAATAGCTCACCGGTCAGAGACATCTCATCGCAACGTACAATAATCAAATCAATAGCTTCCGCACATACCTTGTTGGCGACGTCCAGCGCGTCGTGGTCCGATGTCAACCGCACGTATGCTTTCTTCTTCCCATCAGGTCTGCACCACAGCATCGTTGCCTCAGCGATAAATCCAAACTTCACAGCTCAATGCACAAACCGGATCAGCGTGTTCACTTTGGCCGCTTGCACATCCCACAGCTTTTTCACCGCATCCTTGATCTGTCGCTTGTTCGCTTTGATATCAACAAGGAATACGAGTGTGTTGTGTTCTTCAATCTTCTTCATCGCGGATTCAGTGTTCAGTGGACTACAATGAAAGGAAGCCTCAGCATCCAGCCTTGATGGATGGACATTCGCGAGTGGTCACGCACGAGACAATGATGCGGTACTCATCCATGCGAGGCGCATGTAAAACACTCTTGCGCTGATACTTAGGATCCCGTGGTAGGCGTAGTGTCTTCGGTCGGTGGAATGACACAGTTGTCCGCGGCTTGCGGGAAGAGTGCGAGTGCACGCCCTGCAACGCAGCCTTCTTTGCGGTCTTGGCTTTAGCCACTTCCTTCGTCGCTGTTCAAGTGACTCTTTAGTTTCCACCATCCACTGCAACACCTACGGTAGCGCTGCGTACTTTTTGTGGCCGCAGCCTTCGCTTTCGTGCTCTTCGCAGTGGCCATTTTCGAGTATTCCTAAGAGTTCAACAGGCAGAGGTTAGTAGTCCTTCTCACAAAGCATGAGATGTCAACAGAATTCCACGTAGATTGAAAGCGGGACCGCAGTTGTCAAACCTGGCTCATCCAATCGTTTTACTGCCATCCGTACTCTTGCCATTCCATCCACCCCTCCTTCCCGTCATAGTAACCGAATTTCACTCCAGCCTCTGATAAAATGCAACCAAGGTCCACAAAACCATAGCAAGGGCTCACCTTCAGGCTCTCAAGGCCGCAATGATTGCGTCTGTCAAGGTGAGAGACGAAGAGGGATAAGTTTGTGGCGCGGGTTGCCGAATTTGGGTACAGTCGTTCTCGGCTGGATTTTTACCTCCATAAGTCTACTGTAATGATAATCAAACCACGTACCGACGCATTTTTGGCGACACACAAGCATGTAATTTGCTCATTCCTCCTTGGGCTACAGGCAGCCACTTGATAAAACCTCCTAACCATTTCTTTACTCCTGACCAATTATTGTACTACCTCGCGGTATCCCTTGCAACCCTCTCTGGTAGGAACGGCGTCCTGGAGAGTCTGACTGAGTCCCGCACATGGAAAATCAAAAAAAAGTACTGTACCTCGGGTTTTCGCCTTGTCGATGTCATTGACTTCTTGCTAAGGGAATGATGGCATCATCATTGGACAAGCCAATTATGTGTTGTCCGGATGTCGGCTCGTTTCGGTTTTCGGGTCCACCATGCAGTCCCGATGGGTTTCCGAACCGACTCAGACACGTGTGCATTTGCAGCCCTCACTACCGTCAGTACCGCAAGTACGTACAGCACAGTACGCTTCCACAGTGCTGTACGTAGTGAGCCCGACTGTTTCTACGATAGACTCTGCCCTGATTCCCACACGATGTTCGGCTACTGTACTCCGACTGATATCTCAGGGCTTGTTTCCCACCCGCCTGAATACAACCTAGGTATACAGTACAGATAACTCCTAAAATAGATAAGACCCCGTAACGCATTCAAGGACAAGGAAAGTACCAACGGCCACATCTCAGGTGATCGGATTATAACGGCATGTCGTTATGCTACAAATATATGGGGTACTGTATACAGTCGACCACTTGCTCAATCAGACAACTGCCAGTGGTCTTTGCCACCTCTCTTCTAACACATACTCTCATACGCATACTTTTTGAGGTCCTGCCTTAAGAGGGAGTCAAGTACACACAAACCGCTAGGGGATGCAAGAGCAAATACTGTACCTAGATACAGTACCGATGCAGAGGGCATCACTAACATCCAGCGTGAGAGCATGAAAATAATCCCCTCAAAATCACCACCGCATCACAGTAACTTGAGCACGCACCGTCCTTGAGTTGCTACTAACAGTAGGCCACTGAACGTCCTCCTTAGTTCTGGCAGATCTTCGACAAGCGCACCGAAGCTCGCTCAAATGCCCCAATATCAACTCATATACAGCCTCTTTCCACGGACAGCAATCTCACGCATGTCCCCTGATAACTTGTCTCAGGTTTGTCAGCGGACTTGTTTATCTTGCACAGAGCCGCTGGTGTGGGATTGGTGTATGTAGTACGTACGTATGTTGAGTACGCTGAGCACTACACACGTACGACAACACCGAGGACTTATTTGACTGTTGTTTTCGTCTTCGCTTTCACGCTTCACACGCCTTCTCAGTCATGTCGTAGCCGTTCCCAATCGATAGTCCCTCTAGTGGTTCCGCGACATTGACCATCCCGATGCGTGGCTGTTTGTATTTTAGGCTCATGACCTTGCTTGATGGGTCACACATCCCCTTCGAGATTGAGAATTTTTAAGTAGACTTTCACGCATTTCACATCTTATATGGTTGATTCGTCCGTGTGCGCGCCCTGTTCGAAACCATATAGTACGGCAACATCACAGCGGCCCCAGTAGTGTGCCACTGAACACCACAAGTACATCACTGCAAAGAATGATTACGGTTTAGATTTTAGATAGTCAAGAAAAAGCGGCAGTGCTTCGAGTCCGAGTTGTGAGTGATGAAGTTGCCCTGGTCGGCTGAGACAAAGAAGTAGATATCGTGATCCTCCCATGAAACACTTATGGCTTGGGCCAGACTAGCTTGTTTAGTGTGTTTCTTCCAGTTCATCAGAACCGATAGAGTTAACGAGTGTATGGCAGTGTCACACCAAAGTGTAGATGTGACACTTGACAGGCGCCGGCCCGGGAACTCTTCAGCATTCCAGCTGTCCGGCCGGAAGCGCGTCTGCTCCTTTGCGGTGTGCGTGCTTGCGCTGAAGTCCACGATTGGCACAAGATGCAGGATCCCAATCAGTGGTACAGCCTGCAGCGTTCGAATACCGACCCGCATACGTACTCTATGCAGGATCCAGCATCAAATACTTCTACATTGACCCCTAGTGTTCACGACACTCAGGCTATCCCAGCAGTCTACTCTGTCAGGCCTGCCGCCCGGACTACACACGGTGAAGTTTCTTGCCACGGTCCCGATACAATCACTTACTATTTGTAACGCAGTGGCTCGTCACTTTTCTCATCCATCCTTGGGCGCGCACACGCCTTCTTATGCACAGCCACAATATTACAACCCCAATGCCTACCAACACCCTTCTCCTAACCCTCCTCCGTACACGGAGTATGCAACCGAGTTGAGTCGTCCACAGTCATTGCGGCACCCGGAGAATGAATCAAGTTACTGGTCCACCACTGGAGCTGACACGTCAAGGTATCGTGGAGGGCACTCGAACAGGCAGGTACTCTCTCCTACATCTCCAGTAGATGACTATATGCGTCTCCTTTCTTTAGCCAGTATCAAGAATATCACCACCATGCGCAATATGCCCCTTACAATACCTACCCATCCTATCCCTCCAATGTACATGCGCCGCCTGTCTTTCCCCAGAGTGTGCCCTCCTTTTCCTATCCCGCACAACCTCCCCCAGGAATACACTCCTCCTCTTCCTCCCTCGCTTTTGCACTTGACGACCGTGCTATTCCACAAAAGAAGCAGTACCCTCAGCAGGAATCCAATGCTTTTTTCAACAATTTCCTCAACAAGTCTAGCCGTGAGCTCGAGCGTGCGCAGGCAGCCAAGGACACCAACCCGCCCACCCCTTCACGACATGACAGAAGCTTCAGTATACCACGATATTCCAGCCCTGATCCACTCGAACTTCCGCCGAGTCTGTCTGTCACACCGCAGAAGCGCAAAACAATAGAGCTACTCCAGTCTCCATCAGCAAAGCGAGCACAGACACTGTATAGATCTCCATCCTTTTCATCACATTCGGGACCGCCTACTACACCTGCGTCGTCATCCCAAGGCTCCCTGTCTACTCAAGCAACACCCGTATCGTCACAATCACAACCCGTTTCTTCCTCTCGACCTGTACCCTACAAGCCCAAGATGCGGGCATACATCGAAGTACCCCCTGCTCCCAAGTTTCTTTCGACTCAACCCTCTCAATCTGGGAAAAAAGTGAAAGTGAAACCTCCAGTTGTATCGCATGGAAGCAAGCGCAGAACGGAAATCGGCGAAGACGATGACCTTGGGGGATTTGGACCTGCGGAGGACTCTCCCCAAAAGCTGAGAAAGACAAGTCTCAGCATGACCGAAGCTGGGAGATCCTCTGCAAAGCGCACTGGGGATCGAGATGACCGAGGTGATACACCCCTTACGTATACCTGCCGCTCCAGTAATGACGTTGCGTATACAGCCCCCTTGGAGAAACTTGTCACTCTACTGGAAGACATATTCGAAGCCGAGGATACTCTTCCCGCCGATGCGGGCCAAGAATCTCTTCCAGCTGATTTCTTTTCTCCTCTTACCTCTGATCCTTCTCGGCCGCAGCTGCACCCAAATTTGATTCGAAAACTGTCCAAGCTCATTTCTCAGGTCGCCCGGCCCATGAAGCGTCTCCGTTCCTCGACTACGACTACGCTTTCGCCAAATGTTTCTGGTCCCTGCAGCATAGCAGACGTCGAGACGACAATCCATTCCCGCTTTCTGAAGATGCTTGAGCGGAGCGTGCGCGCTGGTGAAGACCTCGACCCGTTCAAAGCCGATAAAGCTCCAGAGATGCGCGCCTCTGCTTCGCCCAGCAAAAAGAATAAAGTCTCAAAGAAGCCAGCGTTTGACTCGCGAGTACAGTCTCAGCCTCCTGTCGTAGGCGACGAACCGCGGGTGGATGCAAATGCGGACGCTGCTGAACCTCATTCAGTGACCGATGCAGACCTTGATGCTCTGGCACATACTCTCGAACTTGCGCGAGATAGTATCCTCGCTGCAGATTGTTGTCTCGCGTTGCTTGGCGCCGATCGTTTGCCAAAACAGGTATACTCAGAAGAGCTCATCACCGCCTGTCTTGGCGCTGTTAAGAATCAGCTTGAGCGGATTGTGTACCCTTTCGTTGAGAGCGCGGACACCTCTGCACTATTGATGCACGTGTCCAGACATGAAAAAGCGCACCGTGCGCAAATTGCGGAAGTGTTTCAGGAATTGGCCTCCGCGCTCCCGAGAATCAGTAATTTGGTCTGCGCGGACACCGTTGCTATGTCAGATGCCATCATTATTCAAACGGTTTACATAGCGATCGGCCCATTCTTCGTGGCGGAGGTCGGAGCGAACGATAGCAAAGGAAAGAAAGAGAACTTTCTGGTGAACACTCTCGGTCAAACCGCTATGCGTGGCCTGAGGCTGGAAGCACTATCACTCATTCGAAGCGTGAGTCTCATCAGCATCGTCGACATCGCTTTACAGACCTGACCCTCTTGCAGATATTCGCAAACCATGAGGATCAACGCTCATGGATCATTGAGGAGATCCTTAGTTCCTTAATCAAGCTTTCTGATACCAAGCAGAAGGCGGGTCAGTTTCGGTGCGTATGGTTACAATTCATTAGCAAACTTACTTACCGTTGGTCTCAGACTTCGGGACGGGAGGTCAATACGTACTGTCTCTGCGCTCCTACTTCAACTCGTTCAGACTTCTGCCCATGGCGTGCGAATCCAGGCAAAGCGGCTCGCCAAGGCACGACAGCAGGCGCTTGCCATGCGGCGACAGGAAAGCATTACGGAGACACCGACGGAGAAGTCTCCGAGTCCGTTTCTGGACGAGAAGGACAACGAGGTATGGCTTTCCCACCAAGTTGCAAACTGCGCGGTGCATGATACTCGCCTCAGGAAATTCAGCTTTACATGTCCGGTCTCGAATCTGCGACAAAAGCTGCGAAGACAATCGTCCTGTTCCTCACGCAAAGATCCGGCAAGGCGAAAGCGACCAAAAATTCGAATGAGGCCGAGTATCGGGCAATTTTTGACAATCTCGTTTCTGATCTTCTTGTTGTCCTCTTCTGGCCCGAATGGCCCGCTGCGAGTCTTCTGTTGGGTATTATTTGCAAGTTCATGGTAAACATCGATCCTCTCTGGTGCCTGAATCGCTGCATGTACTATATTTTGGCCAGGTATCGTCCCTTGACGACGTGAAGTCATCGAGCCAGACCGACAACAATGCCGCGAAGACCATAGCGTTAGATCATCTAGGCGTCATTGCCGCCCGAATACGTTCAAGCATGCTGAAAGCAGAGCAGGGTGCTGACAGCGATGCGTTTGTTGGCCTGAAACCTCTCGACGAAGTACTTCCTCCGTCATTGCGTCCATTTTATATTCTTATTTCCATGTAGGTGCTGTCTCGGCCGAGCCTTAAACACTTGGAGCGACTGGCAGCTGCACACCAAGATTTGGCGACACACCTGGCAAAGCGTTCGGCTCAGGATCAGGCTTATGAAGTAAGTTTTCGTTGATGACATGATCTGACAGCAATTAAATCTGCGCAGAGCGCCCGCGAGCTAACCGCTGTAACATGGGGCCAAGAGCTCGCCATTGCTCTTAAGCAATGTAATGCCTCGCTCCGCCACCGCGATGACTCAGAGGACGAGGAACCCTCTCTACTCCCGTTCGGACGCAAGGTCAAGTTGGCTCTACGGGATGTGTGGAAGGAAGCAGCCGCAGATGTCTTCGACATAGGGTATGCGCTTTCTTTTCTTTGTATCGTTGCCTGTACTTATCAACTCATTTCATAGGTCTCCCGAGGAGGTTGCGCACATTGACCGACTTGCAGAAGATATAGGCATAGTTCAAGACCTGAGGAGTTCATACCAACCAATTCTCAATGTTACGTTACTTGCTCTTGATGCCCCGCCCGTTTTCGTACGCACGAAGGCGTTGCGGGCGTTGGGTCAAATCGTCACGAGTGACCCAACGATCTTGACTTCGGTGCGTCCTTTTCTTTTTTAGAAAAAAAATTCATGCGGTGTTTGAACTGGTTGTTCGTAGGCGAACGTGCGCCGGGGAATTGAGAGTCACCTTCTTGATAGCTCGCCCGCCGTTCGCGACGCTGCCGTGGAGCTCATTGGCAAATACATGATTGAATCCCCTGAGGTGGCGGGCGATTACTATCAAAAGATCGCCGAACGCATTGCTGTAAGTCGAATTATCCTCCTAGTATCAAATTTCTTAAATATCCGTAGGACACTGGATTGGGCGTTCGCAAGCGTGTGATAAAGCTCTTACGAGCTTTCTATGGAGTTACTGACGATATCAAGCGTCGCACTGACATTTGTACCAAGCTTGTGTTGAGGATGTTCGATGAAGATGACACCGTCAAAGACTTGTCGATCAAGACTCTTGAGGAGTTGTGGTTCCCAAGCACGGCATCCCAGCCAGCTCCGCAAAAGCCCCGAAATAGTAACCAGGGATCAGACCAGCATGATAAGACGCAGCTTCTCAACAAGGTGTCCGTCATCATGGGCGTGGCGGCTAGCTTCAGGGACCGACAATCCCCTCTGGAGGACGTACTCCATAAGATTATGGCATCTAAGGACGATGCGGATGCGAGTCAACTCCATGCGCGCTATAGCGACATTTGCGAGGCATTAATCGATGGCCTCGTGGATGCCTCTGAACTCCCGGGTTTTGTGCGAAAACCTTCAACATTTTTGGTGTCATGTATCTTAACAGTGGCATTTAGACGGTCATCAACTGCATTCGAACCATCTACCTGCTCAGTTCCGCCTATCCAGCCATTCTCTCTGGTTCCAATGCGTCCACCCTGTTGCCCTACCTCAAGAATGCCACGTCGGTAAGTCTCTTCCCAATTACCGATATTCTTAGTTTTCATCTTCCTTCCAGGCAGAAGAGCAAGTGACATCCGACTACCTGCTCAAAATCTTCCGAGTATCAATTCCACACATGCCCAAGACTGCTGCAAAGTTTGGTAATGAGCTACAGCTGGCTCTACAGCCCATGATCTTGAAACCATCAACGGCCGGCGGTGTCCAGGTAGGAGGCGATTGCAGTCGTTAGCGGATTTAGTGAGTCACACCGAGGACTTAGGCATTACAAGAAACGGTTGCATGCTTATGCGCGGTTGTCCAACACCTGACACATGACTTCACTCGTCTTGTTGGCCTTTTGAAGTCTTGCAACGGTATGCCTAGCCCAGCATTTCATCGCGCCATGCTCATCCTTTCCATAGCCCGTCTTCAATCCGCGGCCAAAAAAAAGATGACGCCTTCTGACTTGCGCACATTGTCCATGCTGATCTTCATCATTTCACTTCTTGTCGAGCACTACAACTTTGATCGTCTGAGAACTGAGCAAACCGGTACGTGATTGCTGACCAATGGCCGTTGATTTACATTGTTGTCTAAGTTGTCTATAGATCTTTCGGCGGACCTCGACACCGTCTCCAAGGTAAGCTACATGTGTCCCCGTAGTTCCTCGCTGCTAAAGCTTTCTCAGGGCTCGATCATTGAGCACGTTTATAATAGTCTTCTGAAGCTTTACCAACAACACTCTGAACCCGGACTCCGAGGACGAACCTTGCAGTGTCTCGGTACGGGTCGCCGCTTTTCGCATCCCGCATATGTCTCAGGCTATATCAGGGTTTCTCTTCCGTGCGCAGCCTACGTTGATGACATTGGAGTCATCTGCGATGATTATGGACGCAACGTTCACGTCCCAGGAAGAGGAGGGTCGTGCCCGCTTGCTAAAGATCATGCAGGAGTTTCTTGTATCTGAGGCCGCCAAGCATACCCGGAAAGAGAAGAGCAAGGCGAATACGAAAGGCAAGCAGGCCCCAACGGACGTCAACATGGAGGAACTTGTCGGCAACACCGACGGGTTCGCAGACTCCGGGTAAGCAAGATGGCAGAGGTGGTGAGAAATGTCGCGCTCAATGACTTGTTCAGAGTCAGTTCTGCCGTTGTACAGCGTTACATGGAACCGATCTTGGACGCAGCACTGTCACAACACCCCCAGACCCAGGGCGCTGCGGTTGACATCCTGAGTTTCACAATCAAGCAAGGTTTGGCACATCCGCTTCAGTCTTTCCCTGTCATCGTTGCCCTGGAAACAAGCCCAAATACGGCTTTGAGCGCCCGTGCGAGCGCCCTGCATTCTGTGTTACACAGCAAGCACGCTTCGCTGCTCAACTCACGATACATAATCAGCGCACGGGCGTCCTTCTCCTACCAAGCGAAACTCGCGCAGGGGCGCGGGGGTTCTGGTGTTGTTGTTGTTGAAGGTGTTCGCGGCGGAACGGCGTTATTGCATCGCTGGTTCGCGCTTGTCCGTGAGAAACGTGGACCAAAACTGGAATTTCTCAAGGCACTAGTGCGCGCGTTCGACGTGGGCACCTCACTGGCCGCTACGCAAGAAGACATTGACTTTGCGCGATATATGGCCGAAAACTTTGCTGCATTCGACTACAAGACACAGGAGGAGGTACTTCTAGTCGTCAAGAGCCTCACCAACGTACTGTCGACCGCTGGGATGCAGTGCGTCGAGGCTTTGTCTCCCGGGCACCTGCGTGCACAGCTGCAAGCGCCGACTGCCCCGCACCCCCCGCCGAGCCAAACAGATGGCCCGGATGCGAGTATGCCAGATGTGGCAGCGCCAACCGACCCAGCTGAGCACGGTAAAAAAGCTCCTTCTCTGATCCACTTTGCGTGGTCGTTTTCGGTTTCGCTTACAAGGATAAATTCAGCCCTCGTGACGACGAAGCCGGCATGGCAGACGCTCGAAAAGCTCCCCCTGCTACGCACTTCTGTCCTGATCGCGTTGATCATGCTTCTCAAAGCGTATCTGAAGAACCTGTACGGCCTTACGGAAGAGTGCGTACCGTATCTCTCACGGTTCGAGATTGGCCTTTAGCTTTTTCCTGACATGGGGATATAGGAAATGCCTCAAGTGGGTGATAGGCAAGAAGAACGCACTGGGCGACAAACCTGCGAGTCGTCGCGCAGGTGCGGCGGCTGCGCCACTTACGTGGATGAGGCTGCGGTTCGCGACCCGGCCGCTGCTAACGACGGATGATATGGCTGCTCAACGGGACACGGTACGGTGGATCTCGTTTGTGACCGGGAGTCTCTACTCACCAACGACCATCCCAGTTCTTGGAAATTTGGGGCGAGGACGGAGTGACTGCCGAGCCCGAAGACGATTTTACATGAGAAGAATGCACGCATACCACCAATGACGGTCTCTCGAAATGAATTGTAAAACCTCCGGAACGCCAAGAGAGGAAACAAAATTGTAGAATATACCCGTCATTCGCAACCTTGTACATTTGTGCATATCATTATCTGTCCACACCCAGCCGTATTTATTGTTCTCTCGTTGTCCTTTTCGTTGTTGCTAGGCTAATAACAATGGTAATGCTCTGCGTCTTTCTACGTCTATCTCAAGTGCTTGCTTCTACGTTTCCATTCTGCAAATGTGGTGGCTTTGGCCGGGAAGGACGGCCTTTCCGTCGACAAAGCTGAGGGATCCACGTGGAATCTTGTCGGAGCCAAGGAGTTCACGCGCAGGGTCGTCAAGGATCGGGTCGTCCTCAAAGGTGAAAGGGAGTGCGCCTCCGTAGACTTGAGGGAGAGTGTCGGCGTCCATGAGCTTCAAGAGGGCAGGACCAGGATCGGCACCAAGGACGTGGACCTTGTTTCGGGTACCCTCATCGAACCAGGCCTAAGGGTACGCCAACGATGAGGGGAATGTGTGATTTCGCGATATTGGGAGCAGAGGGGACGGCGCACCTTTATCCAGCTCCAGATGGTGGGGAAGAAGGCGGGGGCGTTGACGACGGCAATCGTGTGGATGGTTTCTGGGTAGTGGGCGGTGGCGAGTTCAGAGGCTTGCTGTAGATGGCGGCGGAGAGACCACATCAAGCCAAGGGAGACGCCGTCGAGGTCCATAATCGACATCGACGCCGTGATGGGTGGCGGTGGGTGTGGTTGGGTGGGCGCGGACGCGGACGCACCCGGTGATGACGAAGCGGGGGGAGGAGGGCGAGGTAGGGCGGAACAGAAGGGGAGGCTGAAGTGGAGCATGAACTCGTGGAGCGCGACACTGTTTGGGAGAAGTGGGATGGGCGTCGAGAAATCAAGAAAGGGACGGGCGAAGGAAGGACGCACATGCGCTTATAGCGGCGGTCTTCTGGGATAGCGTTGAGCTCCTTTTGGAGGGGCCCGGCGAGGGACGCGAGGCGGAAAACGTACACGGGTACGCCTTGCTGCATGCCAGCGCATTGATCGAGGCGGGGGAGACAAGCGTTGCACGGATTCATTTACAGCACGACGTTAGATGCGCACCCCTCGCCTTACCTTATCTCGCCGCCCGGTCCAACGGGGATAGAAGCGCTTCGAGGACTCGAGCTCATCTGGGTCGAAGGCGGCGTAGAGGTTGGCCACGTCGTGCTTGTGCCTCCAGGCTTCGGTGGCGGCGAATTGCTTGTGGGCCTTTGGGGCGTCGAACTTGCGAGCACGGAGGAAGCGGCTTGTGAGAAATTTAGAGGTCAGCCGCTGCGAGAGAGAGATGGGCGGCGCACAGGAGAGTGGCATCGTCGTGCGAGGCGGGCGTGTCTGGCGTTGGGGGCGTGTAGAGACGATCGGCCTCGAGCGAGCGTTTTAAGTGGTCGAGAGTCATCGGTGTGTTGCCCAATTGGGATGCTTGAATCGCGCTTTGTGTGCCCGAGATGCCCGACGCGCTCTTTCCCTTTTAATCCGGGACAACGAGCAATGCAACTCACCATCTCATGTCATTCTCGTTCCCCTTCCCCCTCCCCTCACTCTCCTCTGGCCTCCTTTTGTCCTCCGGAGTCGTCCTCTACCTCCTCATCATCAGGCCCTTATTCTTCATCTTCGTCTCCCGCGTCTGCTCGCCTCTTCGTCTCCTCCCTTGCCCGCCCTCTCCCTCTCTCTTCATCGGGAACTTGGCCCAATTAGCAGACCAGGAGAACAGCCATATCCTCCACTCATGGATAGAGCAGTACGGCCACACCTTCACCTACCGTGGCTTCCTCAACGCTCCTCGCCTGTTCACCATCGACCCTCACGCGCTTGCTTACATCCTCGGCCACGCTTATGAGTTTCCAAAACCCGATTTCATCACGGATGCACTCGCGGAAATGGGCGCAGGCCACGATGGCCTCCTCACCGCACAGGGCGACGTACACAAGCGACAGGTATGTCTTCTCACTTGTTGGTTACTGTCGCACCGCCACCTCGTCTCATAGTGACTCTTCAGCGCCGGATCATGGTGCCGTACCTTTTCATTGGCTGATGCCATCCTCAGTTCCTC
>Ga0137397_10002160_pt1 | contig 13791 bp, 19 predicted proteins | sample czorhiz116metaG_FD_106658 | JGI IMG/M metagenome (GOLD analysis project Ga0137397, IMG submission 106658) | Vadose zone soil microbial communities from Angelo Coast Range Reserve, California, USA - czorhiz1.16 metaG | ecosystem: Environmental > Terrestrial > Soil > Vadose zone | place: USA... | reverse complement strand
CAGTCATCGAAAATAGACTGACGGGGACCGTGGAGATGAAGAGCGGACGCAGACGCGGCCAGCCCTCTCCGAATCAGTGCGTAAGGGTGTAGCAGTGGCGCGTCCATGGATGTTTTATCCTGCCAAGAAAAAAGGAAAGCCAAGAGATGGAGAGGGGGGGTGGGGGGAGAAACGAAGCCCAGGGCGTATCACCGCGGGGGGAACGCCGGGGTGGTGGAAGTGAATGGTGAGAGGGACCCCGTGGTGGAGGGCGCACAAGGAGGTCCATCTAGGTGTAACATTTTGTAAGGCACTGATTTCTAACTGAGGCAATCATGGGATAGATGGGATCACATCTTTGTTAATGACAGTTGCCATTTTCTATTTTCAGCTCGGACCAGACGTCGGTGGTGAAAGAACTTGGACAGCCGTGAGACCCGCCTCGGCCCGGTTTACCCGGTAAATTCTCATTTATCGTCGCCACATACGGTACAGCATATCGTACAGCCATGCCCTACGAATTCGCATCTTCCGACCACAAGGACACCGAAGAATCACCTTGGGGCGATGCGCCTTCTTCATCCTCCACGAACACCGCACACGCGGAAGCAGAGTGGACCAGACTCTCCTCCGACTTCCAAACCGTACGCCCCTTCCTCTCCTCGCCCCTTCACGGCCCTCTTCCCACTCACGACCACCAACTAAACCACAGGCAGGCTACCGCGACGGTATAACAGCAGGCAAAGAAGGTGCGCTCCAAGAAGGCTTCGACGCAGGCTTCGCACAAGCCGGTGCCCCGCGCGGGCACGAACTCGGCCTCCTCCGCGGCCTCGCGAGCGCCCTGCTCCTCCACCTCTCCCGAACCCAAATACAAACGCAGGCTCAGACACAGACACAGACACACACAGAGAAGCAGGGACAGGAACAGGCGAAGGCAAAAGCCGCAGCGGCGGTGCACGTCTTACGCGAGATCGTCGATGCGCTCGCAGTCGTGCGATTTACGGATATCGCGCCGCCACCGCCTCGTGAGGAGGCTGATCACCTGCATATGCATATGCATCTGCACGGCGCCGACGCCGGGGAGCGCGAAGAGGGAGAAGAAGAAGACGAAGAAGGACAATGGTCTTCTACTGGACTTGGACCTTCCGCGCACTCGACGAGTAAGACGACCATCGAAGACGTGCGCGCGCTCCGCGTGAAGCTCGAGACGCTACTGCGCGAAGCTGGACTCAAAGTCGATCTGAACCTCGAATCCATCCCTTGACCCATGGCTTTCTCACATCCACGACCGGCTTCTATACTTCTCTTCTAAGGCGCTTCGCGAACCCCTCCTTTGGGAGGCGGGAGATTCAGCCTTTGAAGCTCTTAAGAGCTGCGCGATGCGATTGGAGGGAATGGTCAGGGTCTGGGTTGCGCGTTGGGGACTCGGGAAGGCGATGAGGGCATTGGTAGCGACATCTTCGTCACCGAAACCCTGATCCAGACTGCCATCCACTGATATGAAAGACCCGCGAGGTGGTGGAGTTGTCCCGTTAGATCGGGGTAGATGCGCTTGCCTGGCAGGGCCTTCTCTATCCGCCCTGAGCATCCAAAGCCTTTCATTGGGATTGGGATCGATACTGCAGCGTTGCTAACGGACATTTGCCCGGGATTTTTGGCCAGGTACGAGGAGTGAGAAGGGTACATGTCATTCACCTCATTACTACTACCGTAGTCGTAGACAAAGTATCTAAGTAGGTACGTGGGTTGGCGTATTAGCACGTCTCGTCAGGTTCATAACGAGTAATCGAGATCATGGTGCTGGCCGGTATATCACATGAAGAAGGGGGAAAAGCCGAGAAACAAGGAGGGGGTTGAAGTGGAACGTAGTGCAGGTATAGTGAAACAATGCTACTTTCATTTCGTAATTGCATGCGGCATGGATTTCGTGGGGGCGCGGCCAAGGGCTAGAGAGACACAGGGAGACAGTGGAGTGGCGAATAATCAAATGCCGAACAGGCAATGGAACATTAAAAGCCTTAAGGGAGGATGTAGGAAACGGAGAGTCCGGGAACAGCGCAGGGGCAACCGGACCATAATAATAACAATAGAAGAAACAGGGACGATGAGGGGAAGGGAGAAACCGACAAGTTTAATCGAGGAACGTGAAATGTTGTTTGCGTGAATGAAGAACAGTGAAGGGCTGAGAGCTCCCTGATCAGATGGGTGAAAGGGTGGCAACAGACGAAACGAAACACACACACCGCACCACAAAGGCGTGGGCCTCCGACCCGCATAAGGAAGGAGATTTTTTTTTCTATGAGAAAATCTCGGTAATCGTGCGCCGACGCTCCCTCGCGGCCGACCGGGAGAGCGTTTGAGGGCCATTGCTACCAGGACCAGGCGCAGGTGCGTCGAGAGACAAGTGGGATTTAGCGCCGAGCGTGCGTCTGCCTAACGTCAGCCGGGGCTGTGGGCGCTCGGTCTCCGAGCCGGACTGCGATGTCCACGGCGACGACGTCGACTTCGCGCTGAGAGGGGTCGTGGGGGTCTGTCCTTCGTTCGATGTCGATGTCGTGCGGTTGCGCGCGTCGCGCCGTTGGAGTCCGTTCAGTGCGTTCATGCTCACCCTCAGCGGGCGCGAGAACGTGATTGTTCTTGAGAGCCGGCTGCTGCTGGCGCTGGCGTCGGACGAAGACGATTTGCTTGACTCGGTTCGCGAGATCGGAAGTGGCGGCGGCGTAGGGGCAACCGTATGGTGAGTAACGGCCGTCGTTGGTGCCGCGCTCGGCGTGGTGATGGTAAGGCCAGGATTGGCGCTCGTACTGCCCCGTAGAGTGGCTGTTGAGGCGGTTGAGATCTTCCGTCGGTTTGCTGAGCTGTCTACAGTGGAAGAGGGTGCTTGTTGTTCTGCACGCGATTCGGATGGGAGAGCTGGAAGTGGGGCAGGCATGGCGAGCGCAGAGAGCTTGCGGGTGGTCGCATCCGGTTGGCGGGAACGGGATGCGGGAGTAGGTGAGGGCTCGTAATCGTCCTCGATGTGCAAGGACTGCTGTGACTCGATTGTAACCAGCTCAGGCTTCACTGATGCGGGTGAGGTGCCTTCCCTTTGCAGCCCGGGCGTGAATAACCTGCGTACAGACGATGTCACTGGCGGACGCGCTGGAGCAGAGGAAGCCCCTTCTCCGGAAACTAGGGAGGTTTGTCCCAGAGGCGGGTCCCGTTCTCTGAGCAACGCCGAAGACGAGGCGCGCTGGCTTGGAAGTACGCCGCCGTCTACGCGGGTCGTCGCGCGGCGCATAAGATCAGCCTTGTCTCGTTCAACCCTTGGAAGATCCCAGCTACGCCTCGATTCGGCACTCCTGCGCCCACCCATCGCATCACCACTACCGCTGCCCCTGCCACTGCCAGTCCCTGTACTTGTTGATGAACGTGCATCAGTACCAGACCGCCGTGAGAAGTCGTCACTCGCGCCGCGGAGGTGCTGTAGAGTGCTACTCGCATTTGCGCTAGCAGAAGACTCGCGCAGTACCTTGCCCACTCCAAGCAAGAAACCGGTCATGGTGCGCACCAATTCGTCACTCACTCTCAAAGTGTCCCTAAAGTCTCCACCGACATCCCTCCACAACCCGACCATGTCGACCTCGCCACCTGGGCTGGCGTCCGAGACCTCGGACTCTATAAGTCGCTCGAGTGCGCGGTTCGTGGCAGTACGAAGCATCCCATTGATTTGTTCAGAGAAGCGAACGACGGCTTGCGCGCTCCGAAAGACCTCGGGTACAGTGGTAGTCGTTGTATCACCCATTGGCGGCACACGTGATAAGAGTCCCTCGAACATCGTAAGCGACTCGTCCATCAGTCGGAGGTGCTCTACAGCCTGCTCGTCCAGCGGCAGGGTAGGGATCTCCCGTGGGCGTGTGCGCGGCGAGCCGTAGGTGCGCTCTTGAGGGGCGGTGGAGAGCGGAGTGTACAACGTTTGTCGGGAACTCATGCCTTCTCGGTCGCGATCGAACGTAAATGAGGACCTGTACGTGCGCAGCCCAGGAGGTGCAGTGTTTGGCGGGGGGAGATCCTCGTTGATGGGGCGAAAGTCTGCCATCGATGTCGGTGGTCTTGACTGAGGGCCGGAATATGCACCGCGCTCTGTGCGGTGGTGAGAGGAGCCATTTGCGGGGGTATGTAGATCGTGGATCATGCTACTGCGCGATGGGATGAGAGCCCTATTCGGACTTGGGACAGGTTCTCGCTCTTGAGACGAGATGGTGGAGATGGACATGGGGCGACGAGGAGCCTTGGTGTTCTCTGGCGGCTCTTCCGATTCTCGAAAAATATCCGCTCCACTCTTCAGGCTCATTCCTGCTGCTCGCAGGCTCTCACCTATTAGTCGTGCACTGGGTGGGTTCTCACTCCCGCCGCGCGCTGCTTGCCGATTTACAAGATCACTGCCGGAACTTAATGGATCATCGTCTTCGTTATCATCAACGATAGGTCGAGAAGAGGCGGATCGCAAATCCTCGGACATCCAGCGAGATGGGTGTCTTCTAGAATTGGATAATCGGCTGGCCTGGGAGGCCCGTGGGGGTGAATATTGGTTATTTAGAGCCTGCCGTATGAACGTCCTTGAGGGAGAGGTATCGCTGATAAGCGAGCTATACCGCTCCCTCGATGGTTTTTGGGGCGTGGACGGCTCCTTTGAGGCCTGTGACGTGGTAATGCTCATTTTTAGCTGGCAATCGTACGGTGGATGTGCAACTTACCCTGCCATCCGAGCTCGCCCGTCTGGAATCGCGAAACTCCCTGGGAAGTGGTTGCCTGTTTTTCTTTCCGCTGCTACCTGGGCTCCGCCGCAACGACGCTACTGTCGCCAAAGCTGCGGAAGTGATGTTACTATGGTCATGTTCACGGCGTGCTTCCGGATCGGGCATGGATAAAACGGAGACACGCTTCTTGGGGGTTCTTTGTGATGTGTTGGGGGAAAAGCTGCGCGTAGACGAAGCAACTTTTCCTTTGGAGGGCGACGCAGGCAGTGAAGTACGCCGAAGTCGCCCATCTAAGACAGAGAATGCATGTGAAACGGACGAGGGTGGTGTTACGGATTGGTCGTCTGATGAATTAGAATAGGCAGCACTGGGCTCGCGCTCTGTCTCCGATCCGGATAGTGCTGCGGGTTCCACTGATCGGGAGCGGGTGCTGGATGAAGTCGAGGCTGAAGAACTTGAGGTCGAGGGGCCAGTTGGAAAATGAGGAGAACGTGAGGAATGAGACGCTTGGGATGGAGAAGGTGTGTTGAGGCGCATAGAAGTGAGTTTGTTGAGGGCCTATATGCGATGATGCAGAGGTGGAAGGTTACAGCGAAGGATACCCTTGAGTCATGAATGACACGTACCTGACGGTTCCTCTGTGTTAAGCTCATAACACGCTGCAGCGTCTGGACATGGTCATTGGACTGGGATGGGCCATGGCGTCGACCGAAATTGAGCCTGGCTGTATTGTCTTCCTCGTCTTCGCCCTCGTCTCTCTTATATTCTCCAGTTCCAGCAGGAGATGAGGCCCCGTTGGACCTGGAAGTGGGCGGGTTTTCATCGCGGCTTGTCAGAGCGGACGAGGAATGAGGCACGGACGGTAAATCAACATTTTCGCAACTGTCGCCCGTGCTGCCGCTTCCTGTGGAATTGGTGGCAGGTGGAGAAGGGAGGCCAGAATGAGAAGAAGAAGCTCCTGGGCTGGGGGGCTCTGGAAGGTCGGGCAGCTCCGAGGAGGTGGATGTTGAGGGAGCGGGGAAGTCACCAAGAAAGATTGCGGACAAAGGACGGCGCTTGGGGGCAAAAGAGGAGCGAGATGTCATCGAGTGGAAGAGTTAGAATGGGAGGAACTAGACATAAAGCGAACTAAGAAGAGAGGGAAGAAAAAGGAGGGAATGAAAGGCAGCTCGAGTTGAGTGCCCGTGCCCTGCTCTGGACCCGGAGGTGAGACAGAAGAGCGAGAGGGGTGGGCCTTCTTCGATCGCCTTTCGATTATTTGGCGATTGACAAAAAGGAGGGATCTTGACCTGCAGGTTTAGGACGAAGCACGGATCAACCTTGTGGGCTGTTTCACAGGGAGATGAAAGCGAAAGTTGCACAGCAGCACAGAGCAGCCACGAGAAGCGAAAGTGAAGCAGTGTGAGACTTTATCTCCTTTTCTGGCCAATCGCTATACCACTCAACAAGTGTGATCCTCGTACACCTTCGCAGATTTATTGTACCCCAAGTACTTTCCTGAGGGTCACAGCAGCAGCAGCAGCAGCAGCAGCACCTGGCCATCTCACTCGTTGATCTTGCCGGCTCAGCGATCGCTTCCGGACCTGCTACTGTAGACGACGCCCCACCGTCACCATGCGACGACCAGCCGTATTCCGGCCGTCCTATTTCCGCGGTCTCTTCCACTCTTTTGTCCATGTCTCATTTCGCATTCGGGCATGATGTTGCTTTGATCTCCTCCCTGGATACACTCACAAATTCTCCCCACGTTTTTTTCATTTTCCCTATTGGAGAATTCCACATTTATCGGCCACCGTTGTGATGATGTGAAAAATTTCCCCCATCCATGCTCGCCTGAAGGCAAACGTGTACCACACCACCCTTCAGCACGCTCCCCTGAAGCTTTAGCATTGTCACTCAGGAGGCCGTTGCCCCCTATATATCAATCATTACTGCCGCTCTTGATTTCTACCGAAAACCTGTTCGCGCGACGTGCCTACCCTTTTCGGATGCAATTAACGGCGGTTACTTTAGGGGAAACGCTACGTGTCTTGATTGACATGGGCGAGTGAGTTCTTGATCCATCACTCTGCCAACCGTGTTAGTGTTATGTATGTTCGTCACCTGGATCCGTAAAATGATTAATTCGGATCGTTGAACCATGCAGGTCACCAATACGGTAACAGTACGCCTCTCCAGGTACAACGAAATCGGCATTAGTTTCGCTTCACCAGACTCCGGCCTTATAGTACTATCCCATCTCGAGCGTTCAGTGCGTGCCTTGAAGCTTTCTTGACGACTTCCCACTTCCATAGTTCGCATTTCCAGTCGAGATGTCCGCTTCGGACCTGCCACTTACCAACATTGCAGGGAGTACTCGGCCCCGATCCCAACACTGGTCCGGAGTTACTTGGCGCTTCGGGTTGCCCTGGTGAGTTCGACCGATACGGTCATCAATGAGATCCTCCCACATTTGACCCCTCACGAGTACGACTCATTTCCTCAAATGAACGCTTTATAATACGAGTCTCCAACATTGCTAACCAGTTTTAGTCACTGCTTTGGATGTCATTTGAACTCGTTTTTTGTCCGAGGACAAACGCGTCAGTCGTATCGCAGACGACAAGTCAGTGCAAGTTCTTGACCGCAATACTGAGGTCAACATGATGACGGCAGTCGTTAGTCACAACTATAGTATCCACCCTTTTGAGAATAATAGGAGGCGTGATGGAGAGCTGGACGAATATTTTTCTCAGTACGCCTGTGAATTGCGATATTCGAAGCTGACCTGGAAGACATCTTATTGTGGTTACCGCAGGCGCCGGTGACGGGACGAGAAATACGATAAGCTCCCGTGCAATCCCTGGCAAGTACATCGTACCATCATCATAGACCAAGATCCCTTCGCCGTCCGTGCTATCGCCTACCCGATTCACAGCTTTTCGGCGTAACCGGTACAGTCCCCGCGCCCAGAAATGGATGCACAGCAGCATGCACTAGCATGTCAGACTCGGTAAGGATCCAGTGCACATAGCCTCGGACGAGGACCCGACGAGTAACTAGGATGGACGAGGGCCGCCTCACCCGTCAGACCATTCTAGTGCTGCAGCAAGCGCACTGGCACTGGCTCATGACCGGAGTGCCTGGGACCAATGGGGAAAGCAGCAACGCTAGCTTGGAGGCTCGGAAACGCGATTCTGTACTGCACTGCACTGCGATAAATTATACTGCACAGCATGGGTAGAGAGCAAATTTGATTTGCGTGGGCATGACACAGACCCAAGGAACAGTGGCACTCGCCTTCCCCGTGACAGTACTGTAAGCGCTCGCTTCTTGGCTATACAGTACTAGGATGTCTTCGTCTACGTTGATTTTAAGGTACTGTACAGTAGTGTGTCGAGGAGTTGAGTTCATCACGGTGGCAAGGGAATCCGAACGGCAATTCTCGATGCGTGAGATCTGTGGGAAGCCGTGAGACACGCTGGTACCTCCGAACAACCTCTGCACTGTTGAATATACGTTTAATATCGAATCACGATCAATTGCTTTATACGTTCGGGCCAAATCACAGTACAGTAATGAGACGAAGTCGATGATGTTCGACCAAATCCCACTAGCACGCACGAGCCCTCTCCTACGCCTCAACCGTCTGCGCCTGCAGTGATCCGGGTTCGTCGTCGAACCGCCACACAGCGTCCGGACTGACGACCACCTTCCCGTCCCTCCCAAAGCTGACGCCCTCGCGAATGAGCATACGGACCTTCTCGTTCTGCAGCGGTCCCATCCCGCCGCTCCTAAACGGCCTGTGCCAGTTCTCCCCGCCGATCTCCTGCTCCTGCTCCCGCTTCTTCGCCGCTACCGATGAAGACGATGGCGCCCATTCGCCTTTGAACCCACCGACGAAAAGGCTCGATGCGATGACGCGGTGACACGGGACGCGGGGCGCGAAGGGATTGTTGCGCAGCGCGCCGCCGACGGAGCGAGGCGACCCTTCTCCAAGAGCCACGCAGACGTCCTTGTACGTCGAGACTTTTCCTGCGGGGATCGTTCGAATCAGGTCGTATACTGCCCAGTGGTGAGGCGGGACTCGTTTTCCGGCCTCGGTGCGGAACGCGTCGCGCTCGGAGCGGGTCAGGGGGTAGTGGATGTCACCTGTTCGGTGTCACGATCAGTCAGTACTAGTCAGTCCGCAGTCTCTAGGTGCGAGCCTCATTTACATTCAGAGTAGTTCTTCTTGGTTTCGGGAGTGGGGTTGCTCTTGTGTCCCGTCGGCGAAGAGGCACCCGTTGCCCATGGTTTAACGCGGCATACGGGAGGATCAATATTTCCTTTTGCTGAACGTCCGAACTCCGCGGGCGTATATCGATACGAGGCAAGATCAAAATTCTTTTTCCCTGCTGGCATTATGGTAAAGGGTAAAGGTCAAGATGCACCATTGCAGGACAGCGACAGTGCATGAGTCAACAGTGGCCCACGGGTACAGTAGTCTCACGGTGGTGATCACATAAGCACGTTCGGGTCCGGCCAACAAATGTCTTGCACGTGGCACGTGACAGAGACCTTGTACTGACAAAAAAAAAGACAAAAAGTGAAAAATCTTGCTCTACGACAAGCCCAACGGGCATGTAGCGATGACTAGATGACCTTTTGACAACTGTCCACCTCGCCGGCGTATGACGGCGATTTTCGCCTCAGATCCTGAGTTGATGGGCCACGTATGCAATTATACGGTCATAATACGGGCATCGTTCAGAGAAGCTACAGTAGTACCTTACGTCCGAGGCCGAGGGTACTCACCGAGATCAAGGAACAACCGAGCGCGTTGCAATTACAGCACCTCTTTTCGCCAATTGCGGGGAAAAAACACAGGAAAAACAAGCATGAAAATCAGAAAGGTCAGATGACACCGCCTTAGGCTATTCATTTCTCACGCCCAACCATCCCTGTCCTGAATTCGAGATGCCTTACGGCAACTATATTTGTCCTACAGTAGTGGCTATGTATTTATCAGTTGAACTCGCGCCCTCACAGCACGCCTTGCCTAAGGCCCTCTTTCTCGCTTCCCACTGCTATCCCTATGTCCGCACCAGTACTGGCAAGCAACCAGGTGCCCATCGATCCTGCCTCAAACTTCGCACTGATATTCCGAGGAGCGTGCGATGAGTACAAGAAGCTCACAGGACACGATCTATACTCCCATCCTTTCGCTAAAGAGCTTGAAAGCTGCAATTCCCCGGATCTAATCTTGGACGTACTTCGAAGGCATGCAGAAACGTTCATCAAACGTCACAAGAACCATGAAAAACTGCTCTCATTCCTCAATCCGATTGTCAATGTCTTGTTCATGTTTTCAGCAACACTTGGGGAGGGCCTCGGGCTGGTCCGTATTTCATCCATCCCCTCTGCATCGCTGTGGTTGAACATCTGTCCCTTAGTCATGTTCTCCCGGGAAGACGATATTTACTGGCATTGGTGTCCTTCTTTGGGTAGGCCCTATGATTCCCCGATTCGCATCCCCATAACAATCATTTCAGGCGATGAGAGATGTTCTCGCATCCTACGGTAGATTCGTCTGCCTTTTTGAGCGTGTCAAGCATTTCCTCCAACGTCTCGACGCCTATACCCGTATCCCACTCACACCCGCGATGACCGAATTACTCGGGAAAATTATGGCTCAAGTGCTCTCCATTCTTGCCCTTTCGACCAAGGAAATGCAGGAGAGGCGAATTAGTGTGTCAAATTCATTTGGCATAATTTACTTGTCTGATTGATTATGAAATAGAACGATTTCTGAAGAGGCTGATGGGTCGGACGGACGTTGAGGATGCGCTTCAACGGTTGGACGTACTCACGGGAGAGGAGCTTCGCATGGCTGTGGCGAAAATCTTGGAGGTTGCACACCGTGTCGATCGCAACGTGACCGTGGTCGCAAAGGAGACCCGCGATGTTGGCAACAGAATGACCAGGGTTGAGGCAGCCACACGCAGCGTCAATCGCAATATGCAAGGAACCTACGCCGGTGTGTCATGTTCTCTTCATCTGTTCATCAACGCACTGACCGTTTCCTGGCACGCTGCCACAATAGGCGTGGACATGATAAGACGTTCGTTATACCCAATCCTATATCGTTCATTGTCGACGCTGAAACATACTCCACAGAGAGGCAGTTGCGAGGGGAACTTCGAAAGTGGCTCTCCCCTCCCAATCCTTCCACCAACCATAACGCCGCGCGCGATACTCAACATACCGGAACAGCAAAGTGGTTTACCGAGGGCAGAATATTTAACGAATGGAAGAACGACAACACTCTGTTATGGATCAGTGGCAATCGTATGCGTCTCCAGCTTTCGTAGTCTTCGTAAACATTAATCACTTCCCCGGTCTTGCAGCTGGCTGTGGCAAGAGCGTTCTTTGGTACGCGATCCCTAGCTGTTTTGTTCACAGGCAGTTCACTCCGTTGATCAGTTCCGCCGTCATCGAGGATCTTAAGCCCATGGCGGGGTCACCGCCGGTCTTGATCGCGTATTATTATTTCGATTTCAAGGACGCCGCCAAACGCGACCTTCGTGGCCTATTGTCGTCACTTCTCGCGCAACTTGGTAGCGACTCTGACAGATGCTTGCATATTCTTTCTCAATTACACATGACATGCCGGGATGGCTCGGAACAGCCCGGTGAGGAATCGCTTGCACAGTGCCTCAAAATCATGCTCGATCTGCCAGGACAGCTCCCGGTTTATGTTATCGTAGACGCACTAGATGAATGCCCCGACACGGTCGGATTCCCCTCTGCTCGAGAGAAGGTGCTTGATTTTATGACGGAGCTGATCGGAGCGGGGCACGGCAACTTACACTTGTGCATAACGAGTCGTCCCGAGCAAGACATAAAGTCTACGCTCAATTCCCTTGCAGCGCGCCGGGTGTCTCTTCACGAGGAAGGTGGCCAAAGGGAGGACATCAACAACTATATCCGGTGGTTTGTTCACCACACTGATACAATGCGGGGATGGAGAGACGAGGACAGGGAACTTGTGATCACTACACTCTCTGAACGAGCCCACGGCATGTGGGTCCTTTGTAACACCTTGTTTTGTGACCGTTGTTGACTCTCTTGGACAGGTTCCGGTGGGTTTATTGCCAACTGGACACGCTGCGTCGGTGCTTTCCTCAAAGTATCCGTAAGGCTCTGAACGACCTTCCGATCACATTGGACGATACGTACGAACTGGCTTTACAACGGATCGCCAGAGAGAAGAAGGAATACGCTCACCGTCTATTTCAATGTTTGGTCGCGGCCGTTCGTCCGCTTGGGGTCGATGAACTCGCGGAAATATTCGCGGTCGATTTTGACCCAGGTTCGGAACCAAAGCTGGTGGATGGCTGGCGTCCAGAAGACCCAGAAGAGGCGGTACTCTCTGCATGTTCGACTCTAATCACCATTGTTGGCAAAGATGACGCCAAAATCGTCCAATTTTCTCACTTTTCAGTGAAAGAGTTCCTGACCTCCGATCGCTTCCGAATCTCTCAGCTCGAGAAGCACGAGCGCATCCCCCTCTATATTTCCCTCGATGACGCCCACACGATTCTCACAAGAGCGTGCCTCACAGTACTGCTGCAGTTGGACGAAAAGTTGAACAAAGAGCGCCTCAAGGCGTTCCCACTCGCTCCTTACGCTGCCAGGCACTGGGTCGATCACGCCCAGATTGAGAATGTCGCATCACGATCTCAAGACCCCATGGAACGTCTATTTAACCCTACGAAGCCACACCTCGTCGCATGGACCCGGATACACAATATCGATAAGGGCAACGAGCCATCCGCGAATGACCTCGACGATGGCGAAGACCGCCCGTTACCGGTCCGGGCCAGCTCTCTATATTATGCTGCGTTGTGTGGTTTCGCAGGTGTGGCAGAATACCTTATCGCTGTACACGCGCAAGATGTCAACGCCAAATGTGGCCATCACGGAACTCCGTTGCATGCGGCATCATACGGAGGACACCTCGAGGCCGCACATCTACTAGTCAAGCGCAAGGCCGACGTGACAATGACGAACGGCAGCAAGAGAACCGCGCTGTGTTCGGCATACGACGGCGGCCATCTGGACGTCATGCAGATGTTGCTCCAGAATGGTGCCGATGTGGAGGAGCGATACGCTTACTCCGCGCGTCTGTTGCATATCGCGTCGCACCACGGGGAAGGGGACGTTGTAGAACTGCTGCTTCGGAACCGTGCGAACGCGGATGCGAGAGACAGCGTTAACCAAACGCCGCTGCACGAGGCATCGACGAACGGACATTTGAAGGTCGTCGAGATCCTCCTGGATGACGGGGCCGATGTCAACGCGGAGACGAATGCCCAAAGCACGCCGCTGCATGGAGCGTCGGAAGGTGGACATGTCGAGGTCGTGCGGGCGCTGCTCAAGCGTGGAGCGGACGTGCGCTTGCGAAACAGGAAGAATCGGAGAGCACTCGAGGTGGCTACGACGAGCGGACGTACGGAAATTATGGAATTGTTGGAGAACGCGGAAAAAGAGTTGAAGGACACGGCTAATATGGGGCCACAAGAAGGCCAATCGTTGTCTTAACCATTTTCATACGATTGCTATTCGATGGTATACTGAGGGTGCCTAGGATACTTGTAAGATACTCGCAAGGACTCCCCGAACGTGAATCAGCATGCGCCTTGCCAGCCGGTCCGTGACATTCCGGACCGGCCCGGAGCCGGATACGGGCCAATGCCTTTGAAGGTTGACGGGTTCGCTTTCTCCTCCGTACAGCATCTTTCACGAACGGTTGGAAATCAGATTTCTTATGTACGGACACGCCATATGGGACCCGAGACCGATACCGGATAGGCCTCAGACTATAAGGATCGGCAACGTTGGCATTATACGTGGGGGAAAGTTCCTCTTCTTTTCAACCCCAAAGTGAGACATCATGTTACCTAGGGTTCCCTTAACGCCGGACATTATTGTTCTACCTGGAGTCCGAGTAGTAGAAGCTGTGGAGCCAGCACTGCCTGGTATGCCTTTATGTAATTGCGATTCGCAATCCAATCGCTGATGTCGTCTCAGCCCAGCCAGAACATCCTAT
>Ga0137397_10002158_pt1 | contig 13802 bp, 8 predicted proteins | sample czorhiz116metaG_FD_106658 | JGI IMG/M metagenome (GOLD analysis project Ga0137397, IMG submission 106658) | Vadose zone soil microbial communities from Angelo Coast Range Reserve, California, USA - czorhiz1.16 metaG | ecosystem: Environmental > Terrestrial > Soil > Vadose zone | place: USA... | reverse complement strand
TGTCCGCCTCGCCCATGGTGAAGCCCGCCATCTCGGAGGCGATCTGCATGATCTGCTCCTGGTAGACCATGATCCCGTACGTCTCCCGCGTGAAGGTCTCCATGGCAGGATGCTCGTAGGTGATCTTGGCCTTGCCGTGCTTGCGGGCGATGAAGTCGGGGATCAGCTCCATCGGGCCCGGGCGGTAGAGCGAGACCATCGCGATGACGTCCTCGAGCGCGCTCGGGCGCAGGCCGCGCAGCGCCTCGCGCATGCCCGAGGACTCCAGCTGGAACACGCCGAAGGTCTTGGCGTCGCTCAGCAGCGCGTAGGTCTTGGCGTCGTCGAGCGGCAGCGCGTCCAGGCTCAGCGCGAGCCCGCGCGACTCCTTGAGGAGCTCGACGGTGTTGGCCAGCACCGTCAGCGTGCGTAGGCCGAGGAAGTCCATCTTGAGCAGGCCGAGCTTCTCGATGGGCCCCATGGCGTAGCCGGTGATCAGCTCCGGCCGCTTGGGGTCCTTGTAGAGCGGGATGTGATCGTCGAGCGCCTCGTCGGAGATGACCACCGCAGACGCGTGCACGGAGGCGTGACGCGTGCAACCCTCCAGCGCGCGCGCGATGTCCCACAGCTCCTTGACGGCCGGCTGGCCTTTGACCGCGTCGGCTAGCGGCGGCGACTTCTGGTAGGCGTCCTCCAGCGTGATGTTCAGCGGGAAGCCGGGCACCAGCTTGGCGATGCGATCGACGTCGGCGTACGACATGCCGAGCACGCGGCCCACGTCGCGGATGGCCGCCTTGGCGCCGAGCGTCCCGAACGTGATGATGTGCGCGACGCGGTCGCGCCCGTACTTGTCGGCGACGTACCGGATGACCTCGTCGCGCCGGTCGTCCGCGAAGTCGATGTCCATGTCGGGCATCGAAATCCGCTCGGGGTTCAGGAAGCGCTCGAACAGCAGGCTGTACTTCATGGGATCGACGTTGGTGATCCCCAGGCAGTAGGCGACCAGCGAGCCCGCCGAGGAGCCGCGGCCGGGGCCGACCGCGATGCCCTGCTGGCGCGCGTAGTGGATGAAGTCCCAGACGACCAGGAAGTAGCCGGCGAAGCCCATCTTGGCGATCACCGTCAGCTCGTGGGCGAGCCGGGCCTCGATCGCGTCGCCGGGATTCGCGCCGTACCGCCGCTTGAGGCCCTCGCGCGCCAGCTCCTCGAGGTAGGTCTCCAGCGTGTGGCTCTCGGGGACCACGTAGCGCGGCAGGTGGAACTTGCCGAAATCGAGCGTGAGGTTGCAACGCTCGGCGACGGCCAGTGTGTTGCGACAGGCCTCGGGGATGTCGGCGAAGACCGTCGCCATCTCCTCGGCCGACTTCACGTAGAACTCCTGGGTCGAGAACTTCCAGCGATTGGGATCGCTCATCCCGCTGCCCGTCTGGATGCACAAGAGCGCCTCGTGCGCGCGCGCGTGGCCGGCCTCGAGATAGTGTGAGTCGTTGGTGCCGGCGATCGGCGCCCCGATGGCCCGGGCGATGGCCAGCGTCTCGCCGGTCACCTTGATCTGCTCGGCCATGCCGTGGGCCTGGACCTCCATGAAGTAGTGGTCCTTGCCGAAGACCTCCTGGTACCAGCCGGCCGTCTGCGTCGCCTTCGCCGTATCGCCGGCGCTGAGCGCACGCGACACTTCCGAGTTCAAGCAGCCGGACAGCACCAGCAGCCCCTCGGCGTGCTGCGCGAGCAGCTCCTTGTCCACGCGCGGCTTGTAGTAGAAGCCCTCGAGGTACGCCTTGGACACGAGCTTGATGAGGTTGCGATAGCCGGTGACGTCGCGCACGAGCACCGTGAGATGGTTGGCGCCCTCGTAGCTGCCTTCCTGCGAGCCGCGCTCCGTCCGGCCGCCCGGCGCCACGTAGAGCTCGCAGCCGACGATCGGCTTCACGCCGGCCTTCTGCGCGGCCAGGTAGAAGTCGATCGCGCCGAACAGGTTGCCGTGGTCGGTCAGCGCGATGGCCGGGAACTTCAGCTCCTTGGCCTTGGCCACGAGCTTCTCGAGCTGGGCGGCGCCGTCGAGAAGGCTGTACTCCGAGTGGACGTGCAGGTGGACGAACTCGGCGTGCTGCACGAGAGGCGGCTTACTCGAGCTCGATGGTGGCCGGAGGCTTGTTGGTCACGTCGTAGAGCACGGCGTCCACGCCGTCCAGCCGGCCCAGCGTCGCCGCCAGCTCCTCGAGCACGGCCGGGGCCAGCCGCGCGAAGTCCGCGGTCATGCCGTCGCGCGAGTTCACCGGGCGCAGCACGATCGTCTCGCGGCCGGGGGCGGCGCCCAGCGGCACCATGGCGACGGGGAACTGCCAGATGGCGTCGTAGAGCCCGTGCTTGCGCACCAGGCGCGTCACGAGGTCGTCCGCCTCGCGCAGCAGGGCCACGCGCTCGCGCGTGAGGGTGGCCGGATGAATCGCCAGGCCCTCCACGCCGCGGCCGGCCCGGCGGAACGCCACCACGCCGACGCGATTGATCGTGCGGTGCTCGTTGGTGATCCGTCGCGCGAAGGCGCCGGCAGCCTCGGCCTCGGCGAAGCCCTCGACCGCGAGCAGCTTGGAGTACGAGCGCTCGTCCCCCTGCACGCCGACCGTGCGCACCGGAACGATCCAGCCACGGGCGCCGTCCGGCAGCGTCATGGCGGCCGGCTCCACCGGCGCCGTCGTCTCGCTGCACAGGCAGCGGACCGCGAGACCGGGGCCGGGGAACGGATGGCGCCAGACGACCTCGTGCGGCAGCCCGAGCTGCTCGCCGAGCACGCGGACCTCGTCCTTGTAGAGCTCGACCAGCGGCTCGATCACCTTGCCCTGCTCGATCAGCGCCTGGATGCGCTCCACGCGGTTGTGGTGCGTCTTGATCTTGGCCGAGTGCCTGGCGCCGCCCGACTCGATCGTGTCGGGATAGATCGTGCCCTGCCCCAGCATCCACTCGGCGTCGCGCAGCCCGAGGTGCAGGAACTCCTCCTCCTGGACGCTGATGAAGGTGTCGCCGATGATCGCGCGCTTGGTTTCCGGATTCGTGACCCCGGCCAGCCGCCCGAAGAAATCGGCGCTGCGGTCGGCCACGTGGATGGCCTCGCGGCCGGCCTCGTGCACCAGGTGCTCGATGGCCTCGCCGTCGCCCTCGCGCATGAAGCCGGTGTCCACGTAGAGGCCGAGCACGCGGCCGGCGCCGAGCGCGCGGTAGCAGCAGTAGAAGGCCACCGTCGAGTCCACGCCGCCGCTGATCAGGAAGAAGACCTTGCGGCCGGCCGCCCGCGTGCGGATGTCGTCCATCACCTGCTCGACGCGCGCGCGCGGATCCCAGTCCGCCACGCAGCCGCAGATGTCGAAGACGAAGTTGCGGTAGATCTCCGTGCCGAACTCGGTGTGGACGACCTCGGGGTGGAACTGAAGCCCGAAGAGACGCTGATCCACATTCTGCATCGCCGCGATCTTGCAGTCGTCCGTTGTGCCGATAGTTGTGAAGCCCGGGGGTGGCGATGTGACCGTATCGCCGTGGCTCATCCAAACTGTGATTGGGCGATCCGGAACATCCTTAAAGATCGTCGTTTTTTCGCACGTGAGCGAGGAGTGCCCGTACTCCTTCACGACTCCGCGGGATACCGAGGTGAGCCCACCAAGATCTTTGGCCATCAGCTGATGGCCATAGCAGATACCCAGAACAGGAACACCAAGCGCATAGATCTCAGGGTCGACAGCCGGAGACGTTGGCTCAGTAACGCTGGCGGGGCCGCCCGAGATGATGATGCCGCGCGCGCCGGCCAGCTCGCGCGCGGGCCGGTCGATGTCGGCCACGATCGCGTGCACGCCCAGCTCCCGAATGCGCCGAGCGATGAGGTGGCAGTACTGCCCGCCGGCGTTGAGGACGACGATCTGGTTCAGGGACGCGTCCCCTCTACCGCGGGCGCCCCAGCTTCTGCGCCTGCTGGAAGACCTTGCCCTCGGTCTTGATCGTCGGCGCGATGATGAGCTCGGTCTGCTGCAGCTCGCGGATGCTCTGCGCGCCCACCGAGCCCATGCAGGTCCGGATGGCGCCCACCAGGTTCAGCGTGCCGTCCTCGGTGAAGGCCGGCCCGAACAGGATCTGCTCCAGCGAGCCCGCTTGCCCGACCCGGATGCGCGTGCCGCGCGGCAGGTTCGCGTGCGGCGTCGCCATGCCCCAGTGGTAGCCGCGGCCCGGCGCCTCGGTGGCCCGCGCGAAAGCGGAGCCGATCATGACCGCATCGGCGCCCGCCGCGAAGGCCTTGCAGACGTCGCCGCCGGTCGTCATGCCGCCGTCGGTGATGATCGGCACGTAGCGGCCGCGCTGCTTGTAGTACTGATCGCGCGCGGCGGCGGCGTCCGCGGTAGCGGTCACCTGCGGCACCCCGAGCCCGAGCACCTCGCGGCTCGTGCAGGCGGCGCCCGGGCCCACACCGATCAGCATGCCGTCGATGCCGGTATCCATCAGCTCCAGGCACGCCTCGTAGGTGACGCAGTTGCCGATGATCAGCGGGATGGCGAGCTGCTTCTTGAGCTTGCGGAAGTCCACCGGTGTGTACTCGGTGGCGATGTGGCGCGCCGTGGTCACGGTCGACTGCACGACGAAGATGTCGGCGCCGGCCTCCTGGGCGATCTGGCCGAAGCGCTCGGCGCGCTGCGGGATCGACGACACGACGGCGGGACCGCCGCCCTTCTTGATCTCGCGGATGCGCTGGTGGATCAGCTCTTCCTTGATCGGCTCGCCGTAGATCGACTGGATGATCTTGGTGGCCTCTTCCTGGCTGGCCGACACGATGCGCTCGAGCACGTCGTCGGGATTCGCATAGCGGGAGAAGACGCCCTCGAGGTTGAGCACGGCGAGGCCGCCGAAGCGGCCCATCTCGATCGCCAGCTTGGGCCCGACGACGCCGTCCATCGCCGCGGCGATGATCGGCAGCTCGTAGCGGTGGCCGCAGAGCTCCCAGGAGATGTCGACTTCGTTGGGATTGACCGTCAGAACACCGGGGACCAGCGCGATGTCATCGAAGCCGTATGCCGCCCTGGCCTTGCGCCCGCGTCCGACCCACATCCCCATGCGTCGTCTCCCTTTCTCAGCCCGTCGGATTCCCCGCCCTGATCCCTAAATGTAGGGATCGCCGTCCCGCCACCCACTAGATTTAGCGCAGTATACCGACCGCCCCTGGGGGTGTCAACGGCCGCCCGGGCGCGCGCGCTCCCACGCCAGGCGCAGGCCCTCGAGCGTCAGATGCTCGTACACGTGCTGGATCGAGGGCGCCACATCGGCCACCAGCGGCGCCAGGCCGCCGGTCGCCACGATGGTCAGCGCGCCGCCCATCTCGGCGCGGATGCGGCCGACCATGCCGTCCACGAGCGCGGCGAAGCCATACACGAAGCCCGACTGGATGTTCGTGACCGTGTTGCGCGCGACGGCCTCCTTGGGGCGCGTGAGCTCCACGTTGAAGAGGCGCGCCGCGCGGCTCAGCAGCGCGTCGGCCGAGGTGCGGATGCCCGGGGCGATGGCGCCCCCGATGAACGCGCCCTGCGCGTTCACGCAGTTGAACTTCGTCGCGGTGCCGAGGTCGATCACCACCAGCGGCGCGGCGTGGCGCGCCAGCGCGCCGATGACGGTGACGATGCGATCGGCGCCGACCTCGCTCGGATAATCGACCTCCAGCGGGACGCCGCTGTTCTCGGACGTGACCGTGTAGGCGGGAAGCCCGAAGTGATGCTCGCTCATCCACTCGAACGTCTGCTGCACCTGCGGTACGACGTTGGCGATGGCGACCCCGTCGATCTGGGTTGGATCGATCTTGCGCGCACGCAGGAGGCTGCCGATGAAGAGACCGTACTCGTCGGCCGTCTGGTCGCGCCGGCTCAGTAGCCGCCAGGCGGCGACGAGACGCTCGCCGTCGTAGATGCCGATCTTGAGGTTGGTGTTGCCGACGTCGAGCGCCATCAGCATCAGCGGCGCTCCTCCACGACGTCGCCCGCGACCACGCGGCGGCGGACGCCGTGGTCGTCGGCCACCAGCAGCGCCCCGTCGTCGTCCAGGTCCACGGCGACGCCGGCGACGCCGTCCACGCTGACCGGGCGCCCCAGCGTGTCGGCCAGCGCGCGCCAGCGCTCGCGCACGGGCTCGAAGCCTTCCATCTCCAGGCGCCCGCGCCAGTGATCCAGGCGCGCCAGCACCTCCGTGAGCAGGGTGTCGCGGTCCACGTCCCGGCCGCCGGCCAGGCGCACGGAGGTCGCGCGCTCGGCCAGCTCGAGCGGAAACGCGCGCTGCGTGAGGTTGACCCCGATACCGAGCGCGACGACCGCGGGCGCCTCCGATCCGGCCGCCGCCGGGCTCAGCCGGCTCTCGAGCAGGATGCCGGCGAGCTTGCGCCCGCCCACGAGGACGTCGTTGGGCCACTTGAGCCGCGCCGCCAGCCCCGCCACCCGCTCGAGCGCCTCGGCCAGCGCGACGCCCGCGGTGAGCGACAGCGTGGGCAGGCGCGCCGGGGCCACGCGCGGGCGGAGCACGATGGAGACGAGCAGGCTCGCGCCGGGCTCGTCGTGCCAGGCGCGGCCGCGCCGCCCGCGGCCGGCGGCCTGCGAGTCGGCGATGACGACGCTGCGATCGGGCGCGCCGTCGGCGGCGATCGCGAAGGCGATCGGCTGGGTGGACTCGACGCGGCCGCACCGCACGATGGTCCGCGCGGCGGCCGGCGCCGTCATCCTACCCAGCTCAGGCTGGCCACGAGCTTGGCGTGCAGCGCCTCCTGCTCGGCCAGCTTCTCGCGCTCCTTGTCCACGATCTCGGCGGGCGCGCGCTCGGTGAAGTCCGGACGCGCCAGCTTCCCGCGCGTGAAGGCGATGGCGTCGGCCGCGCGCTTGATCTCCTTCTCCAGACGCTGGCGCTCGGCGCCGAGGTCGACCAGGCCCTCGAGCTCGACGTAGATCTCGGAGGCGCCCGCCACGCCGAGCGCCGACGCGCGCGACCGCGTCGCCTGCGGATCGATGGTGACCCGCGCACGGGCCAGCGTCTCGATCAGCCCGGCGTGGACGCGCAGCAGCGGCGCCTCCGCAGCGGAAGCCTTCACCACCGCGGTCAACGTCTGCGCCGGCGAGATCCGCATCTCGCCGCGGATGTTGCGGATGACCGTGACGGCCTGGATCAGCGCGCCCATCTGGCGCTCGGCCTCGGCGTCGGGGCCGGTGCGCGAGGCCTTCGGATAGGCCGCCACCATGATCGACTCGCCGTCGTGCGGCAGCCGCTGCCAGAGCTCCTCGGTGATGAACGGCATGAAGGGATGGAGCAGCCGGAGCGTCGCCTCCAGCACGGTGACGAGCGTGTGCTGCACGCGCTGGCGCTCGGCCGGGCTCTCCGCGCGGTAGAGCGCGGTCTTGGCGATCTCGAGATACCAGTCGCAGAAGTCGTTCCACAGGAACTGGTAGATCGCGCCGGCCGCGTCGTTGAACCGGTAGGCCTCCAGCGCGGCGCGCACGTCGTGGATGGTCGCGTGCAGGCGGCTCTCGATCCAGCGCCCCGGCAGGCCGGCGGGCCCGGTGTCGCCGCCGGGGTCGTAGCCCTCGAGGTTCGAGAGCACGAGGCGCGCGGCGTTCCAGAGCTTGTTGGCGAAGTTCCGGTAGCCCTCCACGCGCTCGTCGCTGATGCGGATGTCCCGGCCCTGCGCGGCGAAGGCGGCCAGCGTGAACCGAAACGCGTCCGTGCCGTACTTCGTCATGATCGCCAGGGGGTCGACCACGTTGCCCTTCGACTTGGACATCTTCTGGCCCTCGGCGTCGCGGATGAGGGCATGGATGTACACGTGCCGGAACGGCTCGGCCTTCATGAAGTGCAGCCCGAGCATCGCCATGCGCGCGACCCAGAAGAAGATGATGTCGAAGCCGGTGACCAGCACCGAGGTGGGATAGAACGTGCGCAGCTCGGGCGTGTCGTCGGGCCAGCCGAGCGTGGAGAACGGCCAGAGCCCCGAGGAGAACCACGTGTCGAGCACGTCGGGGTCCTGGCGCAGCGCGCCCCCGCACTTCGGGCACGCGCCCGGATCGGTGCGCGCGACGTGCACGGAGCCGTCCTTGTCGCAGTGCCAGGCCGGGATGCGGTGGCCCCACCAGAGCTGCCGCGAGATGCACCACGGCCGGATGTTCTGCATCCACTGGTCGTACGTGTTCGTCCAGCCCGCCGGCACGATCGTGATGCGCCCGTCGTGCGCGGCGGCCAGCGCGACGTCGGCCAGCGGCTTGACGTTGACGTACCACTGCTTGGAGACGAGCGGCTCCACCACGGTCTTGCAGCGATAGCAGACGCCGACGGCGTGGCGATAGGGCTCGATGTGGTCGATGAGCCCGAGGGCCTGCATGTCCTCCACGATGCGCTTGCGGCACTCGAAGCGGTCGAGCCCGGCGTACTTGCCGGCCGCCGCCGTCATCTTGCCGTCGAAGCCGATGACCGTGCGGATCGGCAAGCCATGACGCTTGCCGATCTCGAAGTCCACCGGGTCGTGGCCCGGCGTGACCTTGATGACGCCGGTGCCGAACTCGGGATCGACCGCCTCGTCCGCCACCACCTTCACCGAGATGGTCCCCTGCACCGAGGGAATGTCGAGCGTGCGCCCGACGTACTCCGCGTACCGCGTGTCGCCGGGGTGCACGGCGAGGCCGGTGTCGCCCAGCTTCGTCTCCGGCCGCACGGTGCCGAGCGTCAGCGGGCCGTACTTGATGTAGACGAACTCGGCGTCGCGGTCCTCGCGCTCCACCTCGAGGTCGGAGAGCACGGTCTGGCAGCGCGGGCACCAGTTGACGATGTAATCGTCGCGGTAGATCAGCCCCTCGTCGTAGAGCTGGACGAAGACCTCGCGGACAGCGCGCGAGAGGCCCTCGTCCATCGTGAAGCGCAGGCGGGACCAGTCGGCGGAGGCGCCGAGCTTCTTGAGCTGGCGGATGATGGTGCCGCCCGCCTCCTCCTTCCACGCCCACACGCGCGCCAGGAACGCCTCGCGCCCGATGTCGTCTTTCGTCTTGCCCTCGGCGGCGAGCTGGCGCTCGACGACGACCTGCGTGGCGATGCCGGCGTGGTCGGTGCCCGGCTGCCAGAGCGCGTTGAAGCCATCCATGCGCTTGCTGCGGATGAGGATGTCCTGCAGCGTGTTGTCGAGCGCGTGACCCACGTGCAGCGAGCCGGTGACGTTCGGCGGCGGGATCACGATGCAGTACGGCGGCTTCGTCGACTCCGGATCGGCGCGGAAGTAGCCGCGCTTCTCCCACTCCGGATACCAGCGCTCCTCGACGGCGGCGGGCTCGTAGCGGTCCGGGATCGGCGCGCTCGGAGACGTCGGATTCGGCTGCGTCATGCTCTGGAGGCCGTCATTGTAGCACCGGGCTCGCGCCGGTCAGGCGCCAGCCCGACGCCAGCCGCCGGAACGTCAGCGCCCACGGCCGCTGGTGCTCGGCCACGGCCGCGACCGAGATCGCCTCGCCGGCCTCGCCCTCCCGCGCGTCGCAGGCCGGCTCGATGCGAAGCCCGGACGGCAGGCGGCCGCGCAGCCCGCGATCGGGCACGAGTGCCGTCACCGTGCCCTCGTCGCGCGCGGCCAGCGCGCTGGTCAGCCGCTGCACCGTCGCGTGCAGCTCGCGGTGCCACGGCTCGATGGGCCGGCGCGCGGCGCGGGTGACGCCGGCGGTCCCGATCCGGTACACGTCCTCCTGCTCGGTCTGGCCCTCGCAGCCGGGCGCCCACCCCGGGTAGCGCAGCTCGTAGCGGATCCGTACCTCGGCGCCGCGCACGCTCCAGCTCCGCGCCAGCACCCCGTCGGGAAAGAGCTCGGTCGTGGACCACGCCACGCGCACGCGGTCGCCCTCGCGGCGCAGCAGATCCACGCGCAACGACCGCAGGCCCCAGCCCGAGAGCGCGCCCTCCCACGTCGCCACGAGCGGCGCGCCGTCGGCGCCGCCGCCGTACAGCGTGGGGCGGCCCTCGCGATAAAGCGCGGTCAGCAGCGCCGCCTCGCCGCGCAGCGTGCCGTACACGCGCAGGCTGTTCGCCGGCGCGCGCTCGTCGAGCATGAAGGCGCCGATCAGCAGGCCGCCCGCGCGCACCAGCTTCAGCGAGGCGCCGCCCCACACCTCGGCGAAGGCGTCGAGGCGGTCCTGCAGGAATGCCAGCGACGCGAACGGGCCGCCGGCGGCCAGGTTGTCGACGATCTCGTCGTCGAGCACGGCGTAGATGTCGCGGAACGTCTCGGGCGGTGACTCGGGCTCGATGAGCTGGACGAGGCCGAGCCGGCTCGCCGCCAGCTCGCGGAAACGATCGAGACGGTCGCCGCCATCGGCGGCGCCGGCGGCCGAGCCGGCGGGCGCCGCGAGCTCGAACACCGCCATCACCAGCACGAGGAGGCCAGCGAGAAATCCGCGTATCGGCAGGCCCGGCATCGGGCTATGGTACAACAGTCGCGTGAGGTCGCCAGCGGTGCCGGTCCTTGACCGCTACGTCATCCGCGAGCTGATTTCGCCGTTCCTCTTCGGCGGCGCGCTCTTCACGTTCTTCCTCGTCATCGACCGCATCTACCAGCTCACCGAGCTCGTCATCACCAAGGGCGTGCCCTTCTACCTGGTCGTGCAGCTCCTCGTCTTCATGCTGCCGTCGTTCCTGGCCCACACGCTGCCGATGGCGCTGCTGGTGGCGGTGCTGCTGGCCGGCGGCCGCCTGGCCGGCGACCTGGAGATCATCGCGTTCAAGGCGGCCGGCGTCAGCACGCTGCGGCTGTTCCGGCCGGTGCTGGCGGCCGCGCTGGTGGTCACGGCGGTGACGGCGGCGATCACGCTGGTCATCAATCCCATCGCCAACCAGGAGTTCCAGCGCCAGCTCTTCAAGATCCTCCAGGCGCGCGCGACCAGCGGGCTGGCCGAGCGCGTGTTCAACCCGACCTTCGGCGACGTCATCATCTACGTGGAGGACGTGAGCGCCTCGCAGGTGGCGCTGCGCGGGCTGCTGGTCTCCGACGAGCGCGACAACAAGATCTCGCGGATCATCACCGCCCGCGAGGGCCGCCTGCTGACCGACGAGGAGAACCGCCGGATCACGCTGCGCCTCATCAACGGCGCCGTCAGCGAAGCCGACGTGCTGCCGGCGGCGCCCGCGGTGCCGACGACCAACTTGAAGGCGATGCGGCCGCCGCTCAGCGGCGCGGCCAGCGCCGAGCGCTACCGACTGACCAACTTCAGCATCTACGACATGAGCCTCTCGGTGGACTCGCCGCTCAAGTCGGCGGCGAAGGCCGACAAGCCGGAGAAGGACCTCCCGCTGGCCGCGCTGGACGAGCGCATCGTGGAGCTGACGAACGACCGCTACGCCCAGGCGCCGTACAAGGTCGAGTGGCACAAGCGCTTCGCGTTCCCGCTGGCCGCCCTGGTGTTCGCGCTGGTCGCCTTCCCGCTGGCCGTGCGCTCGCACCGCGGCGGCCGCTCGATCGCGCTGGTCGGCAGCCTCGCCATCCTGGTCGCCTACTACGTCGTGCTCACCTCGCTGGAGGGGCCGGCCCTGCGCACGCGGGTGCCGGCGTGGCTGGCCATCTGGGCGCCCAACATCATCTTCACGGTCATCGGCGCCGTGCTGCTGGTCGTCACCTCGCGCGAGTGGCGGCTGCCGTCGCTGCGCGTGCTGTGGCGCGTGCTCAACGCCGCCGGCCGCGCCATGCCCCAGCGCCGGCGCGGGCCCGTGCGCGCTTCGGTCGGCGGCCGGGACTCCACGCACATCCTCGACCGCTACCTCCTGCGCGAGCTGCTCGCCTTCATGGGCGTCGGCCTGGCCGTGGCCGGCACCCTGTTCGTCGTCGTCGACCTGCTGCAGACGCTCGACCGCTTCATCCGCAACAAGCCGCCGCTCATCTTCGTGCTCGAGCACTTCGTCTACCGGCTGCCCGCCGCGCTGCAGCAGGGCCTGCCGGTGGTGATGCTGGTCGCCACCATCTTTCTCTTCCTGGCGCTCACCCGCGCGCACGAGCTGACCGCGATGAAGGCGGCCGGCATGAGCCTCTACCGCGTGGCGGCCCCGGTGCTGCTGCTGTCGGTGCTGGTGGCGCTGATCTCCGGGCTCTTCCAGGAGCTGCTGCTGCCGCGGCTCAACGAGCTCGGCGACGAGGTGGACAACGTGAAGATCCGCGGCAACCTCCCGCGCCACCTCCAGTCGCGCGAGCGGCTGTGGCTGCGCACGGGCGACAGCCGCTTCTACCGCGTGGAGCTGCTGAACCCCGCCGCCAACGACATGTACGGCGTCACGGTGCTCGAGGTCGACCAGAAGAGCTTCCGCCTCAAGAGCCGCCTCGACGCCCGCCGCGCGCACTGGACGCCCGACGGCTGGGAGCTGACCGACGGCGCCTTCCGGGAGTTCGGCCCGGGCGGCGAGGTGCAGACCGTGCCCTTCGTGATGACGGCCGTCGACCTGCAGGACGACATCGACGCCTTCACGAAGGTGCAGAAGCAGACGGGCGCCATGAGCTACCGCGAGCTGCGCGACTACATCGCCCGGCTGGAGGCCACGGGCTTCCACGTCAAGAAGTACATGGTGGAGCTCTACTCCAAGCTGTCGTTCCCGCTGGTGAATCTCGTGATGGTGCTGGTGGCGATCCCCTTCTCGCTGCAGTCGCCGCGGGGCGGCCGTCTCTTCGGCGTCGCCCTCGCGATCGCCATCATGGCGGGCTACCTGGTCGTCCACTTCGTCGCGCTGGCCTTCGCGCGCGCCGACCTGCTGCCCCCGCTGATGGCCGCGTGGACGGCGAACATCATCTTCCTGGGGCTGGGCACCTCGCTGCTGCTGCGCGCGCGGACGTAGTCCCTAGCGCCGCGGCGCGGAGCGCAGGAGGACGTCGCCCGAGCCGTCGCGCGAACATCTCGTAGGTCCGCCGCCCGAAGAGGACGGTGTCGTGGGCGCCGATCCCAGCCGCGACCGTGCGGGCCTGCTCGTCGTCGGGCACCACCCAGTCCAGGTTGCCGTCGGCGCCCGCGAAGAAGCCGTCGGCCGTCAGCCAGCTGAACGTCACGATCCGGCGCATGGCGTCAGCGTCGGGATTCGGCGAGCGAGCGCAGCGCATCCTCGAGGCGTTTCTGCTCGGCGCCGTACGTCGCCCAGTCGCCGCGGCGCAGCGCCTCCTGCGAGCGGGTCCACGCCTCCCACGCCCGCTGCGCCGTGGCGCGATCGGCGAACGAGGTCGGCGGCGCCGTCGCGGCGCCCGGCGCGCCCGCGGCGGTGGCCGGCGGGAGCGGCGCCGACGCGATGCGCCCGCCGAAGATGCGCAAGAGCGAGGACTCCAGCGTGGCCTCCATGGCGATCTGGTTACCGTGGGCCACGATCACCCGGCGCAGCTCGGGCAGCGCCCCCTGCTCGGAGGCGGCCAGGTAGAGCGGCTGGACGTAGATCAGCGACTGGTCGAGCGGGATGGCCAGCAGCGAGCCGCGGATGACCGTGGAGCCGCGCTGGTTCCACAGCGAGAGTTGCTGGGAGATGACGGGGTCCTGGTCGATGCGGGCGTCGATCTGGCGCGGGCCGTAGACGAGCTTCTGCTTGGGGAAGTTGTAGGCGATCAGCCGCCCGTAGTTCGGCGGGTCGGAGCGCGCGGCCAGCCAGCCGATCATGTTGTCCCGGCGGCTCGGGTTGAACACGGTGAGGAGGATGAACTCCTCCTTCGTCTCGTTCGGCAGCCGCATGATCGTGTAGTAGGGCTCCATCTCCCGCTCGCGGCCCTCGACGGTCCGCCGCGGCACCGCCCACAGGTCCTCGCGGTTGTAGAACACCTGCGGGTCGAGCATGTGGTA
>Ga0137397_10002157_pt1 | contig 13803 bp, 9 predicted proteins | sample czorhiz116metaG_FD_106658 | JGI IMG/M metagenome (GOLD analysis project Ga0137397, IMG submission 106658) | Vadose zone soil microbial communities from Angelo Coast Range Reserve, California, USA - czorhiz1.16 metaG | ecosystem: Environmental > Terrestrial > Soil > Vadose zone | place: USA... | reverse complement strand
GTTCGGTCACGTTGGAAGTGGGTGCGCGGCCAATTGCGGCACGTTCGAGGCCGGCACTCCCGTCGATGTGCGGGTTGGCTTCGTCGGCGCAAAGATGAACGTCGAGCCACGCCTGACGTTTTCGTACCTGAGTCAGGGCGGCAACCACCTCCTGATTTTCAGCCCCGACGTGAACTTTTTGAAACCGATGGGCACGAGCACCGCGCGTAAGGGACTCTATCTCACTGCGGGTGTGGGCATCAGCATCATCAGCGCGTCCGGGGCGTCGTCCCAAAACCAGTTGTCGCTGAATGGCGGCGTCGGCACGCGCATCCCGAAGCCGAGTAACAACTGGAGACTGGAAGGATTCTTCCGCTACAACCTTCACAGCGGCGTTTTGCCCAGCGGCTACAACGTTGGCGTCCGTGCGGGCATGTCGTTCTGGCAGTAAGAAACAGATGAAGTAACCGATGGCCCGTCGGGCGTTGCCCGGCGGGCCATCGATCTTCCTATGGCATTTCCGGAACGCCGCGTTGTTCGTCGGGTAACCCTCGCACCAAGTCTCGAGGAGTATGCAAATGCGTTCGTTGTGGATGTCGTGTCTACTGGTCATGGGCGTCAGTCTCGTCTCTGATGCAGCGGCTCAGGCGACGGGGCTGCCCAGTTACAACGCGCCATACCGCGCATTTCGCCGCTCGGAAATTGGATTGGTGCTGAGCTTTCCCAACGGCGGCGGTACGGCATTCGAAGGCGCGTACCGCGTGTCGCATGGAAAGTTCGATCTTGGATTCCGCGGCGGCATTTTCACGCCGGGCAGCAACGCCGATTCGCGTTTGCTCGTCGGTGCGGAGGCGCGGGAACGCGTCGTGACCCACACCGAAGACTTTCCTTTGGATGGTGCGCTGATCGTCGGCGTCGGCGGGCAGTTTTCGAGCGGCAGCTCGTTCGCGGTCATTCCGGTGGGTCTGTCGCTGGGCCGGCGCGTCGATCCCAGAGACTCGAAGATCAGCATCGTGCCGTACGTGCAGCCGACAGGGTTTCTCGTTGCAGGAAATGGAACGTCGGACTTTCTTTTTTCGCTCGGGTTGGGCGCGGATTTCCGGCTGACGCCGCGCTTCGACGCGCGGATCAGCGCCGGACTGGGCGATTTAGAGGGTGTGTCAATTAGCGCCGTGTGGGTGCATTAGGCTGACACAGATTGACTTGGCGGGAGCGATTTCCTACCGTAGGGCCCGCACAAGACGTCTCAGGGGGAGATCAACTGTCACGATGTGGAGGATATCGATGAAGCGCATGCTCGCAAGTTTAGCGGCCGCCGCGTTCACGGTTGCACCGCTCGCGGCGCAGCAGTTAGGAATGCCGAACTGGAGCAGTCCCAAGGGCGGGACCGGCATCACGATCAGCGGCGATCTCGCCATGCCCAACTCCGATCTCGGCAAAGGGACCGCATTCGGAGCACGCGGCTCGGTCGGACTCGCGAACATCACTCTCACCGCCGGCATCGCGTCGTGGAAGCCGAAGGGCGCGCCCGACAGCTTTACGTCCGTCGGCGGCCAGGCGGCATTTCGCGTAATCGGCGGGAGCCTCATTCCCGTCTCCATCAGTCTGCAGGTGGGCGCGTCGCACGCCGGGGCCGCCAACGGTGATTCGGGACAGACGCGACTGGGCCTCGGTGGTGCGGTCAGTGTCAGCGTGCCGACCCCGGGACTGAGCATCGAGCCGTATCTGGCGGTGAACAATCGCTGGTACAAGTTCTCCGGCCTCAGCGGCACGACATCCAACGTTGGTTGGACGCTGGGTGCCAACGTCGGATTCGGGATGCTGGGCCTCCACCTCGCGTACGACTCCGAGAATCTCGGCGGTGGGGTCAAGGGTGGGATCTTCGGTATCGGCGCGCACGTCGCGCTCAAGGCTCCCATCGGGATGTAAGAGGCACTAGCTTTGGGGCGCGTCGCGTTCATGCGACGCGCCCCTTTGCTTCCCGGGAGATTCGTGATCCATCTTGTCACACGCGCGGGCCTTGCCGCTTTGGCCCTCACGCTGAGCGGCTGCGCCATGAGGTTCGACGCCACCGACTTGGGCGTCCCGACCTCGATGGCTGAGGCTGCGCAGACTCCTCCGCAGGGAACGCCCTTCAGCGTGACGAAACATCCCGTGTATTTGCTCTGGGGTTTGACGGCCGCGTCCCGTCCGAACGCCGAAGATGTGCTCGCCGGACAGGTTGCCACGGGCGCCCGGATAGCCAACCTCCGCATCAAAGTGCGCGCCCGCTGGAGCGATCTCCTGGTGACCGCGCTCACCGCAGGGCTGGTAAGTCCGCGATCGGTGACCTTTGAGGGAGTGGTGGTGCCGGCGCCCTAGCCGCGCTCAGATGGTCGTCTTTTGTACGACGCAGAAAAGATTTCCAGCAGGGTCCTGCAGCACAACAAAGTCGGCCCCAGGACGATATCGCCACGGGTAGCGCGCCGCCCCCAGCGAGACTAACCGTTCAACTTCGCCATCTCGGTTGTTTGTATAGAGGTCGAGGTGCACCCAGCCGCGGCCCTTGGGAGGTTGCTCTCTCGCCTGAAACGAAAGGTTTGGGCCTTTCCCTTCTGGATCGCGCAGGACCACCCAGCCGCCGCGCGGCGGATCCCTGGGAACGTACCCCAGAGCCTCCTGCCAAAATGCTACCGTGCGATCGAATTCGCAGCAATGAATAACGATGGAACCAATCTTCATCCGCACCAGTGCCCTCTCAGGGGCTGGACCTGGTCCAAATCACAATGACACCGCAGCCGGAATTTGACCCGGTGAATTCCGCGGGCAGCTCCGACGGGCCGCGATACACCTCGAGCCCCACGACGTCGTGCGGCGGCGTATTGCGCGCGAAGTACGGGCTCGCCTCGACGCCATCGATGAAGTATTGCGGCTCGCAACCGGGCTGAGCGCGGGCCATCCGCGCGATGCACACCCCGGCGGAACAGTCCAGCGCGACCCCACGCACCGTTCCGAGCACGTCCGCCAGATTGGATGCATTCAATCGGTCGATATCCTGCGTGGTGATGAAGTACCCCATCTTCCCGCTGCGGCGTCGCTCGAAATCAACCAATCGTCCAGCGGGACGTCCTCGCTCCCCTTCGACCACTACGGGTCGGAGCGGCACGGTTAGCGGCTCGAGGTCGAACGCGTGATCGAGCTGCCGACCGGGAGCAACACGCAGCCGCCATGCGCCCTCGGCATAACCCACGGCCCGGATCTCCAACCGGTATGTCCCGGGCATCAGCTCCCGAAACGCAAAGCGTCCGCTCGAGTCTGCGATCGCGCTCAGATGGAGAGGGGCACTTGAGTCCGGGGCGGCGGCGGCGGCGGCGGCGGGGGGGGGGGCAGTAGCGGTCAGGGCGACCACGGCTGCGGGAATTGGCGCGTGCGTGACCTGTGATACGACCTGGCCGCCGATCGTCCCTTGCCCGGCGCTGGCCTGCTGCGTGCCAACGCGCAATGGGCTGAGGAGTGCCACAGCGAGCATGGTGAGTTGCATACGATGGTCCCCCCGACCAGAGAGTCTACGCCAGAGAATCCAGCCCGGAAAGGTCTCTTGCAGGAGTCCGAATGTGGCTGCACAATATCAGCGCGTGCTTGCCCGGTCGCCGGAACGAGACTGGGCCGTCCCCATCACCGCCGTCTGCCAGGGCCGCAGTGGGACGGAAAAGCGCGCGACGCACGTAGCTGTGCGCATTTCTCGGCCCAGGGGAGGGGTGCACCATGCACCCCAGTATCGTCTTTCATTTGTGGAGGGCGCCCGTATGAAGCGAGCCAGCACGTATGTCTGGCTGGTCGCGGCGTTGGTATCGTCCGCGAATCTTATTCCTGTCCGCGCGAGAGCCCAGAATACAGAGATCTCGGGTCATGTTGCGGGACTCCAGCGTGAAGCGCTGGGGGGGGCAATCGTCAGCCTGCCGACGTTGCACCTCGCGGTCAGTACCAACACACGCGGGATGTATACGATTGTGATTCCCGCCGATCAGGTGCGTGGACAGGAGGTGACGCTAAGCGTCCGCTACATCGGGTACACCCCGAAATCGGCGACGCTCACGCTCACGGCGGGCTCGCACACCCAGGACTTCCAGCTCGACGCGGATCCGTTTCGTCTCAACGAAGTCGTCGTAACGGGCACCGCGGGTCCTACGGAGAAGAAGGACTTGACGTTCTCCGCACCGACAATCGACGCTGCTCAGTTGCAACAGGCGCCCGGGGTGGATCCACTCAGCTCACTTGCCGGCAAAGCGGCCGGGGTTCGGACACTTCAGCCCAGCGGCCAGCCGGGGTCCGACACGAAAATCCGTCTCCGGGCCGCGACGAGCATGACCGGCACACAGGATCCGTTGATCATCGTGGACGGCACGATTACTCGCGGCACGCTCGCGGACATCAACGCCGAGGACATCGAGCGAATCGAGGTCGTGAAGGGCGCGGCTGCCTCTTCGCTGTATGGGTCCGACGCGGCGAACGGCGTCGTCCAGATCTTCACCAAGCGTGGCGACAATATTCCCGACGGCGCACTCCAGGTGTCGCTACGCAATGAATTCGGCGCTTCCTTCTCACCGAAAGACGTGCCGGTGTCGGTCGAGCACCCGTATGGGGTCGCAGCGGACGGCTGCACGTTCCTGCGCGACGCGAACGGGAACCGGCTCATCGACACGTCCACGGCGGGCGGACGGCACCCCGGGAATACGGGAATTTCTGATCATCGCTACTGCAATGTGTACGACCATCAGGCCGAGGTGCTGACGTCGGGTCAATTCATGACGAATTACGCGTCGATTGGGCAGCGCAAGGGTAACACGAATTTCAACGTGTCCTACCAGAACACACACCAGGCTGGCGTGATCCTGCTGCTCAAGGGATATACCCGCCGGAATTTCAGGTTCAACCTCGATCAGGCGCTCAACCCGCGCGTCGATCTGTCGGTGGGCGGATTCTTCGGGCGTTCCGACAACAACACGAGTCCCCAGGGCCCGGGATCGCCGTTCTTCGCGGTGACCTTTGTCGAACCGAACATCGATCTGTTCGCGACGAATCCCGACGGGTCACCATACCGCGCGCAGATTCCCGATCGCGTGGCGAATCCCAGCAACCCCTTGTACTTCCTCGCCAATACGCCGATCACCACGGATCGCACCCGCTACACGGGATTCGTGAAGGCCCGCTGGCGCGTCAACGATTGGCTGGCGGCGGAGGGCAACTACAACTACGACCAGGAAACCGCGGCGTACAGCGAGTTTCAGCCGAAGGGATTCCTCGATGCCACCGGGCAACCGACGGACGGTTACCTCATCAAACAGGACAGCGGCGGCCGCGTATTCAACTGGGGAGCGACCCTGACGGGTGTGCGCTCCTTCAACGTTGGGTCGTGGGATGTGCGCAACACGACGAAGGCCGCCGTGGTGGTGGAGGATCAGCGCCGGAACTTCTTCCGGTTGCAATCGAACACGATAAAAATCATCGGGGTGCCCGAGTTTCCGGCTACCGATTTCACGAACGTCTTGCCGTCGTCGTTCACGCAACCCATCCGCAATCGCAACGCGTATCTCGTGTCGACGTTCGTCCTCCGCGACCGCTACATCCTGGACGGCTTGATCCGCCGTGACGGTTCCTCGCTCTTCGGCGTGGACAGCCGCTATCAGAACTACTATCGGGTGTCGGGAGCCTGGCGTGTCTCGCAGGACATCCACTTCCCCAGTGTGGATGAGCTCCGGTTGCGAGCGTCGTACGGCACGGCCGGCCTGCGCCCGCCGTTCAACGCCCAGTATGAGACGTACGCCATTTCCGGGGGATCGCCGGTGAAGCAGAACCTCGGCAACCCCGATCTCCGGCCCGCCCGCTCGGCGGAGCTCGAGGTGGGCCTCAACGTCGACTTTGCGAAACGGTTCAGCTTCGAGTACTCATTCTCGCGCAAGCTCACCCGCGACCAAATCCTGCTTGTGCCGCTGTCCGCGGCTGCCGGCTTCCAGAATCAATGGAAGAACGGTGGGACGCTGCGAGGTATCTCGCACGAGGTCACGTTGCAGGCGTTGCTCGCAAACCGCCCCAATCTGTTCTGGACGCTGAACATCGCCGGCGACCGCACGCGCCAGCGCGTGTTGGACCTGCCGTTCCAACTGCCGCCCGTCGGCCCGGGGTATTCGGGTACCGGCATGTTCAGCATCAAGCCCGGAGAGGACTTCGGAGTCATCTTTGGCAGCCGGACGGTGCGGAACATCGATCAGTTGTACGATGATCCCACCAAGTTGGCCCTGTCGGCGGCCGGTCAAACCTGGAGCAGGGACAGCGTCGTCGTCAACGAGGAAGGCTACGTCGTGCGCCGCAACGACTGGCGCACGGTCAACGAGAAGCCGATCCTCTACGTCGACCCGACGGGACAGTCGATCGTGAAGATCGGCAACACCAATCCCGACTTCAACCTCAGCTTCTCCTCGACGATGCGGTTCGGGCATTTCTCCGTGTATGGGCTGGTCGATTGGACGCAGGGCGGGAACATCTACAACGGAACGCGGCAGTGGCCGTTCTTCGAGAACCGCGATCGCGTGTACGATCAGAGCAGCAAGCCCGTTGTCGAGCGGAAGCCCCTCTCGTACTACAACGTCTTCTATAACAGCATCAATCCGATCGACTTCTTCGTTGAGAACGGGACCTGGGTGAAGCTCAAGGAGCTCAACGTGAGCTATAGCATGAACCGCGCCGTCCTGTCGAAGCTCGGCATGGGTCGGTGGTTCGACAACCTGCGGATCGGTGTCATCGGCCGCAACCTGCTCACGTTCACCAAGTACTCGGGTTACGACCCTGAGGTGGCGGACCTCTCTGGGGACGCTTTCTCATTCCGGTTCGACGGATTCTCCTATCCGAATTTCCGAACCTTCACGGGCGTCATCGAGCTCGCCTTCTAACGGCCACGAGGAACACGACACTATGCGCACTTTTCAGCCCATAACGAGATGGTCGGTCGTGGCCGTCCTGGTCGCGGCCGCCGCCTGCCACTCATTGAGCATCAGCGATCCGAATGACCCGGACCGCAAACGCGTCCTGTCGGACGCCGCGTCGGCGACGACCTTGGCCGCCGGGGCTTTGAAATCCTGGTTCAACGTGAGCCAAGCCATGGATCCGGACGGCGCGCTCACCACGATGGCCGACAACTACACCGCGTCCTGGAACAACTTCCAGATGCGGATTTATTCCTCCGAGCCGCGAACATCCTGGCAAAACGATCCCGCCGCCTCGGCGCGCGTGGAAATCGAGGCCTACTGGTACGGCTACTACGCGGCCCTGTCGTCCGCGAATGACGTGCTGGCAGCGATTCGGACCCAGGGTCTCTTCGCCGGTAATGCCGATTCTGCAATGGTGGAGAACCTCGCACTGCTGCTGCAGGGTTTGACGATGGGCCAGCTCGCATTGAACTACGACCAGGGGTTCGTGGTCGACTACAACACCGATCTGGCGACGCTGGCGTTGAGCACGCGGCAACAGATGCGTGACTGGGCGCTCGCCAAGCTCGACACCGCCGCGGCTATGGCGGCCGCCCATTCATACAGTTGGGACGATTTGTGGACCGGCGGGGCGGGCTGTGGCGGAGGCGAGCCACGCGCGCACGCGTCTGCACCGTGCACGAACGTGGAAGTCGCAAAGATCGCCAACACGATGGCGGCAAGGCTCATCGCTTACTACCCGCGCGCCGCATCCGAGACGCAAACTGCCGCGGAATGGAATCGCGTGGTCGGGTACGCCTCCAAGGGGATCAGTTCGACGCCGGCCTTCGATTTCGGCTTCACCGGCGACGGGTGCGTGAAGTTCTGTGACGAGCTGCGACTCTGGTCCAACGACCTTACTTCGATGCGCATGGATACTCGCGTCGCAAATATGTTGGACCCGGCAACGCAGACCACCCCATGGCCTACTCCCAACGGCAACCCGCAGCCCAATTCGGCGGACAAGCGCCTGGGTGACGGCACGTACGCCAAATCCGCCGGGCTCTGCTCCGACGGCTATACGATCTGTCCCGCCACCGCCAACGCCGGGACCGATTACGCATTCAGCCCCATCGCCATCTTCCGGCCAACGCGCGGGCAGTACCACCAAAGCAACGTCGGCCAAATTCGCTACGACTACGTCAGCTTCAGCGCTCCGGACGGCAGCGGCGGCGGATTCGGGTTCTCACCCGTCGTGCTTGCGGCCCAAAACGATTTGCTGTGGGCGGAGGGCTTGATCCGTGGCACGGTGCCGGACCTCGTGAACGCCGCGAATTTGATCAACAAGACGCGTGTGACGCGCGGTGGGCTCCCTCCCGCAACCGCGGCCGATGGCGTGGCAGGGCTCCTCACAAAACTTCAGTACGAGCAGGATGTCGAACTGCCGGGAGACAATGCAACGTCGTACTACAACCGGCGGCGGATTGATGGTCTCCAGGCCCTCACGCCGCACCAGATGCCCATTCCAGCGAAGGAGCTTGGCGTGCTGGGGCTCTCGTACTACTCGTTCGGTGGAACGTACCCCGGATTCTCCCCCGCCTCCGGCGGTGCGGCAGGCTCCGCGCCGACCAGCGCCGGGTATGATGTATCGCACCTGATGCGGCAGGCGTCGGCGATCTGGAATGAGATGTTCGACAGCCGCATGGCGCGGATCAAGGCGCTTCGCTAGCGCAACGTAGCTCTTCGCAACAAGCGGCCGGGCGGCGTAGACTACCGCCCGGCCGTTTTCTGCTCCACCGCTAACACCATTCTGGCACGTTTGGTCTGGCGGTTGCCGAGCCCCCGTGCTATATCGCAACATGTTGACCAATCTGCAGCGGACACCCGTTTTGACTGGAGGACTCATGCGTCTCTCCGTTCTAGCCTTTCTCTGTGCCAGCGTCGGCGTCGCCTCGTTGGCCGCCCAGGAGCCCGTCACCCTCAGTGGTAGGGTGACCGCCAGCGGCGTGCCGATCGGGTCCGTCGAAGTCGTCGTACCGTCGCTCGGTCTCGGGGCGACCACGCGGGATGACGGCCGCTACGGGATCGTGATCCCCGGTGCGCGCGCCACCCCAGGCCAGACACTCACCGTCGTCGCACGGCGGCTGGGTTACAAGCCTTCCACGGTGCAGGTCACGCTGCGCGCCGGCATCGTCGAGCAGGACTTCACGCTCGCTCCGAATCCGCTGCAGCTCGGCGAGATCGTGATCACGGGCGCCGGCACGGTGACCGAGGCGCAGAAGCTCGGCAGCGTGCGCAACGCGGTCGACTCGGCCCTCGTGGCGCGCAGCAACGAGTCCAACATCGTGCAGGCGCTCGCCGGCAAGGCGCCCAACGTCGAGGTCACGCAGCAGTCCGGCGACCCCGGCGCATCGTCGTACATCCGCATTCGCGGCACGCGCACATTGTCGGGCAACGGGCAGCCGTTGTTCGTCGTGGACGGTGTGCCGATCGATAACTCGAGCTTCTCGACCTCGAACTTCAACCTGAACGACGATCTCGGGGTCGGGCAGACCGACGGGACGGTGCATGAAAACCGTGCCAGCGATCTGAATCCCAACGACATCGAGTCGGTCGAGATCCTCAAGGGCGCGGCTTCCGGCGCGATCTACGGCGCGCGCGCGGGGCAGGGCGTCATTCTCATTACGACGAAGTCGGGGCACGCCGGTCCGACGCGGTTCTCGCTGAAGTCGTCCGTCTCGTTCGACGACCTCAACCACCACTACCCGCTGCAGACGAGGTACGGCGAGGGGATCAGCGGCAACGCGCCCGACACCTCGCGGGGCGGCGACTGCGATGACCCGGGCTCGGGCAGCATCTGCTCGCGCTCCTGGGGTCCCGCGCTGGCGCCGGGGTCGGCGGTCTACGACCATTCCAACGAAGCGTACACCACCGGACGGGTGGTCGAGAACGATCTGACGATCTCCGGCGGCAACGACCGCACGACGTTCTATCTGTCGGGGGAGCAGTACTACAACAACGGCATCATCGTCGGCAACAACGACCAGTATACCCGGAACACGGTCCGCTTCCGCGGCTCGCACCGCCTCGCCGACAATCTCAAAGTCGGCGCGAACCTATCGTACGCCGACACGCGGGGCAGCTTCATCCAGCGCGGCAACAACGTCAACGGCATTCAGCTGAGCTTGCTGCGCTCGCCGCCGAACTTCAACAACCTGCCATACCTGGATCCGCAGTTTGGGCTGCATCGGACCTATCGGTTCCAGCACCCCGGTGCCGGGGACCTCGTCGCCGATCGCGGCTTCGACAATCCCTTCTACATCATCAACGAGCAGCAAAACCGTTCGAAGGTGGGACGCGTCTTCGGCAACATCAACGCCGAGTACACGGCGGCCGACTGGCTGCGGGTGAACTACACGCTCGGCGCGGACTACTCGAACGACGAACGGCTCGAGGGTTGCCCGATTTCATCCTCCGACGTGTGCTTCGCGGGACGGGTGATCGAGGGCAAGCTGGTGAACTACCAGATCGATCACAATCTATCGGCCACGGCCAAGTACCAACTGAACCCGAACATCGCCGGGACCGTGACGCTCGGCCAGAACCTGAACAGCCGCAATTTCCGGCAGCTCGGCAACGTGGGCCGGACGCTGATCACGGCGAAGCCGTTCAAGGTGTCGAACACGGTGTCGCGCGACATTCCGTCCGACGCGCAGACGATCATTCACAACGAAGGGTATTTCGGACAGGCGACGCTCGATCTGTACGATCAGCTGTATCTGACGGCGGCGTTGCGGAACGACGGTTCCTCCACGTTCGGCGTCCAGAACCGGCGCAGCTGGTTCCCCAAGGGAAGCCTGGCCTGGACGTTCACGAAGGTGACGGGTGAGCGGCCGTGGCTGACGTTCGGCAAGCTGCGGGTTGCCTACGGCGAGGCGGGGCAGGAACCGCAGCCCTATCTCACGTCCACGAACTTCCTCTCGAACACGATTGTGTCCGGCATCTCGCAGGGCACCGGCGAAACGCCGACGCAAGCGGGACTTGGTGGCCTGGTGCAGGGGACGATCAAAGGCGCGACTGCACTGCGTCCCGAGCGGACCAAGGAACTCGAGACCGGGTTCGACATCGGCCTGTTCCGCGACAAGTCGGACCTGAGCTTCACGTACTACAACGCCAAAACCGAGGACGTCATTCTGTTGACGCCGGTGTCGGCGGCGGGGACTGGGTTTACGCTGCAGGCCAGCAATGCGGCGACGTTCCGCAATCGCGGCCTCGAGGTCACACTCAACATGCGGCCGATTCAGCGGCAGGACTACGGGTGGGAGCTCGGCCTGCAATGGGCTCGTAACCGCAGCATGGTGGTGTCGCTGGGCGGAGCGCAGTTCGTCACAGTCGGCGACTTCGAGCCCAACGTCGCGATGGTGGGCCAGGAGCTCGGCGTGATCCGCAGCATCGGGTTCTTGCGGTGCGGGGTCAGCGCGTCCGGAGCTTCCGCGGCCTTCGATGCCGCCTGCGCGGGTGCGGCGCACGGCGCGCTGTACATCGACGCGAGCGGCTTCCCGGTGGTCGATCCCGATCCGCGCGTCATCGCGAATCCGAATCCGCGGTGGACGGGAAGCCTGCGGAGCGGGTTCCGCTACAAGAAGGTCCAGCTGACCGCGCTGGTCGACGTGCGGCACGGCGGCCAGATCTGGAACGGCACCAAAGGCGCGCTGTGGAGCTACGGTACGCACAAGGACACTGAGGACCGCGGCGCGTCGAAGACGTTCGGACAGGGCGGCTGGTGGGACGGTCCCGTCGTGGGTCCGGGCGCGGGCACCGCGGTCACGATCGGTCAGAACTGGTACCGCGACGGCGACGCGCCGTGTCCGTTCACGGGCGTCGACGAGCCGTGCATCGAGGACGGCGGCTACGCGAAGCTGCGCGAAATCTCCGTCAGCTACACGCTCGACGCGCCGTGGGTCACGCGGACGCTGGGCGTAAGCAGCGTCGACATCCGGGTTGCGGGCCGCAACCTGCACACCTGGACCAAGTACTCCGGGTACGACCCGGAGACGAGCCTGGGCGGCGCCGCCGCGCCGGTCACGGGGATTGATTACTTCAATAACCCCCAGACGCGCTCGTTCAACATCTCCTTCACCTTCAACCGCTAGCCGGGAGGCGATCATGAAACGGTCTTTGCCTATCGCACTCGCGCTGGCGAGCGTCGGTCTGATGATCGGCGCGTGCAACCCCTTCCTCACCGGGGAAGGGCTGACGAACGATCCGAACAATCCCACCACCGCCACGCGCGAAGCGTTGTTCATGGGCGTGCAGGCTACGACGTTCGGACAGCAGGAGAGCAGCGTCGCGCTCACCGTGTGTATGTGGATGCAGCAGTGCACGGGAGGCGGCGGCCGGTTCGTCGAGGAGTTCGGACGGTATGTGATCGACGAAAACAGCCACAACTTCGACTTCAATTCGGTTTACAGCGGCGGCGGACTCATCGATATCCGTAAGATCGAGGCCTCGGCCGCCGCCGCACCCGACAGCGTGTTCCTCGGCATCGCGCAGATTTACGAGGCGCACGTCATCGGGACCGCTGCCGATGTGTGGGGCGACATCCCCTACACGCAGGCCCTGAATGCCGCCACGCCGACGCTCGACAATCAACTCGCCGTGTACGACAGCGTTCAGGTGCTGCTGAGCCGGGCCATCGTGAATCTGAATGGTGCCGGCCCGGGCCCGGGAGACCGCGATCTCGTGTTCGCCGGCGATCCCGCGGCGTGGATTGAGGTCGCGCACACGTTGAAGGCGCGCTACTTCCTGCACACGGTCGAGGCCGCGGTCGCGGGCCTTCTGGGCGCGCGCACGCCGGCGCAGGTCTATGCTGACGCGCTCGCCCAAGCCACGCTCGGCATCGGCAATGCGGCGGGCGACTTCGACGCATTCCATGGGCAGGCGACGTCGGAACGGAACGTCTGGTACCAATTTCAACAGACGACATTCGGGATCGACTTGGTGGCGGGGAAATTCCTCGTCGATGTCCTGAGGGCCCGCAGCGATCCGCGGTTGCCGCAATACTTTGCGCCTAACGCGTCATCGGACTGGGTGGCACATCACCGGTACCCGATCAATTCGATCATCCTCGATCCAAACGGGAACGCGGAGCTGGTGACGGCGGCAACGGGCGACACGACGTCCGGCGCTACCCAGCCGAGCTGGTCCACGACTCCCGGCACGATCCGGGTCGACAACAACGTAACGTGGAAGAATTATGGGTCCCCGTACGGCGGAGAAGATGTGAACACGGCCCAGATCGTCTCGACGGTTTCGGCGGTGGGTGGTACACGGATCTCGCCGACCTTCCGGCAGCCGTTCGTCACGTGGGCCGAGAACGAATTGATTCTGGCCGAGGCATACAACAAGGGCGCGGTACCCAACGACCCGCTTGCGCTCCAGCATTTAAACAACGAGCGCGGCAGCGCGGGGCTGTCCACGTTGGTAGGGATTACGGGCGTCGCACTGCTCGACTCGATCATGACCGAGAAGTACGTCGCACTGTTCCAGAACATCGAGGTCTGGAGCGACTACAAACGCACATGCCTGCCGGCGCTGACGCCGTATCTGACGGCGAACGGCGCACTTCCGGCGTACCAGGACAAGATTCCGGGTCGCTTCTACTACGGCGCAAACGAGCGCAACACGAATTCGAACATTCCGGCGCCGAGCGCGCAGCTGTCGAATAACGGGTTCCGCAACCGGAACGATCCGAACGCTTGTCCGTGAGAGTGACGTGAGCTCAGGACCTGATTGAAAGGCGGGGCGGGCCGCCAACGCATCGGCGGTCCGCCCCTTCATTCATAGAAGAGGTACACGTATGCGATGGGCTCGTGGACTCGTG
>Ga0137397_10002155_pt1 | contig 13805 bp, 8 predicted proteins | sample czorhiz116metaG_FD_106658 | JGI IMG/M metagenome (GOLD analysis project Ga0137397, IMG submission 106658) | Vadose zone soil microbial communities from Angelo Coast Range Reserve, California, USA - czorhiz1.16 metaG | ecosystem: Environmental > Terrestrial > Soil > Vadose zone | place: USA... | reverse complement strand
GAGCGACCCCCGTCTCGGGGGATGGGGGGCAGGCGGAGGCGCCCGATCGAGGTGGCGCGCAAGGCGAGGAGGTTTGAGCGGACGACGGCTACCCGCCGCCCGGCACCCCCCAGCCCCGCCCGTCCAATGACCGCGGGAGTCTAGGAGCGGGTGCGTACGGTGGGGACTGCGTCCAAGGTTTCGCGGACGATGCGGGCGAGGTCGCCGGGGTGGAAGGGCTTCTGAAGAAAGGCGCCAGGAGGGTCGACCATGCCGTGGGCCGCCACCATCTGGTCGGCATAGCCCGAGATGTAGAGCAGGCTCAGTCGCGGGCAGGACTTCATCACCTCGGCCGCGAGAGCGGTTCCGCCCATGGCCGGCATCACCATGTCCGTGATGAGCAGCTGGATGTCCCTGGCGTGACGCTCGGCGATGAGGAGCGCCTCCAGAGGATCGCCCGTCTCGAGCACGGCATAGCCGCACTTCTTGAGGACGTCGGCGGCAAGGCGCCGCACCTCCTCCTCGTCCTCGACGAGCAGCAGCGTCTCGCTGCCCCTCGCGAGCGGCACGACGGCGTCCCGGACCTCGTCGCCCGCCGCCGCCTCCTCGATGCACGGCAGATAGATCGTGAAGGTCGTCCCCCGGCCCACGGTGCTGTCGACCCCGATGTGCCCGCCCGTCTGGTGGACGATGCCGTGCACGGTGGACAGGCCGAGCCCCGTGCCCTTGCCCACCTCCTTGGTCGTGAAGAACGGCTCGAAGATCCGGCGCAGGGTCGCCTGGTCCAGGCCGCATCCCGAATCCTGCACGGTCAGGGTCGAGTATTCCCCCGCGGGGACGTGTCCCTGATCGTGCCGGACCACGTCCGGCAGCCGCAGCCGCTCGACCGCGATGCGCACCATCCCGCCTTCCGGCATGGCGTCGCGAGAATTGACGACGAGATTCACGATCACCTGGTCGAGCTGTCCGGGATCGGCCATGACCCGGCCCAGCTCGACAGCCGGTGTGATGATCAGCTCGATGTGCTCGCCGATCAGGCGGCGCAGGATGGGCGCCACGTTCTGCACGAGGGCGTTGAGATCGACGGGCCGCGGCTGCAGCACCTGCTTGCGACTGAAGGCGAGGAGCTGGCGCGTGAGGGCGGCTGCCCGCTCCGCCGTGCGCGTGATCAGCTCGAGATCGTGGCGCGTCTCCCGGTCCAGGCTCGTCAGCTCGAGGGCCAGGCTGCTGCGGCCCGTGATCACGGTGAGAAGGTTGTTGAAGTCGTGGGCGATGCCGCCCGCGAGCTGGCCGATCGCCTCCATTTTCTGCGACTGCAGGAGCTGCTGCTCCAGAGCCTTTCGCTGGGTGATGTCGGCGATCACACCCATGCTACCGACGTGGCGCCCGTGCGTGTCGAGCAGCGGGGCGACGGAGAGGACCACATCGACGAGGGAGCCGTCCTTGCGCCGCCGCTGGGTCTCGAGGCCGGTCACCGATCGTCCCAGGCGGTAGTGATCGAAGAGGCCCTTGAGCTCATCCGGACGGTCGTCGGGGATGGTGGGCAGCGGCTTGTCGATGACCTCCTCCTCCGTCCATCCAAAGAGCGTGGTGGCCGCGAGATTCCAGTTCTTGACGAGCCCATCGGAATCGAGCGCGACGATGGCGAGCGGCGAGGCGTCGATGAGCACGCGCAGGCGCTCACTCGTCCCCCGGAGCGCCTCCTGCGTGCGCCGCTGCTCGTCGAACAGGCGGGCGTTCTCCAGAGCGATGGCGGCCTGATCGCCAAAGGTCTGGAGCAGCGCCACCTCGTCCTCGAAGAATGGCCGATCGATCCTGTCCCCGATGCAGAGCACCCCGATGATCGCTCCCTTCGCCCGCAGGGGGACCGCGAGAACGGATCGCGCCTGGGCAACTTCCAGCCGATCCTGGAAATCTCCCGAGCGGGCGATCGTCGGATCCGTCTGGATGTCCCTCGTCGAGAGGGGTTGGCCCTCTCTGGCCACGCGCCCCATCAGCCCCATGCCGGGCGGCAGCACATGACCGGGCTTGAATGCGCCACGCGCGCCCCCGCTGGCCGCGATGGCCCGCAAGGAGCCGTCCGCCTCGAGCACGCGAAGCACCGCGATCTGCGCATCGAAGAGAGGCAGCACGCTTTCCACGGTCTGATCGCCGACCGCGCTCATCTCCAGGGTCTCGGTCAGGCTGCGAGCCACGCGGGCCAGCTCGGCGGCCACGCGGCGCGCCCGCTCCGTCTGGGCGTGCACGCGGGCATTGTGAAAGGCCAGGCCGGCATGGTCCGCGAAGGCTTGAACGAGCTGGATGTCGTCGGCGCTGAAGGTCCGGCCCGGCCAGTCGGATACGCCAATGGCGCCGATGATCTGACCGTGCACCCGCAGCGGCACGGCAAGGGCGGCACGGTACCGCGCCTGTTCGACGCGCCGTCTCTGATCGGCGCCGACGCTGATCCGCGGGTCCTTGAGGAGGTCGGAGGTGACGACGACCTCTCGCCTCGCCACGGCGAGACCGACCGCCCCGGTGCCCCGGGACCAAACGAGACCGTCCACAAAACCAGGTCCCACGTCGCCGGCTACGGCCACGCCGATGAGGTCCTGGGTCTGTTCGTCGAGTCGATACAGCGCCGTCGCATACGCACGAAGCAGCCCCTTCAAGGACTCGACGATTCTCTGTTCCACCTCCCCGGGATCGAGGGACTGCGACAAGAGCTGCGCCGTCTCGGCCAGACTCTCGGCAAACTGCCGCCGCCGCTCGGTCTCGTCCAGGAGCTGGCGATTGCGCTCCTCCACGAGCAGACGCTCGGCCGCGGCAGCCTCGAGCGCGCGGCCGACCTCGTCGACCTCGAACAGCAGCGACTGACGGATATCGGGAGCCTGCCCGTGGAGCACCTCTCCGGCGGAGCGCGCCAGTGAGCGAATGGGCGCGACGATGGGCTGGGCGCCCCACATGGCGGCGAGGATGGCCAGGAGCATGGAGCCCGCGCCCACGGCCAGGAGCAGCCAGAGCGAGGAGCGAAGTGGGGCATCGGCCGCGGCCTGAGGCACGCCGAGGACAATGGTCCAGCCCGTGCGAGGAGAGCGGCTGATGGCCGCGTAGAGCGTCTGACCGTCGGAGGAGGCCCGGAACGCTCCTTCGTTCGCCTCCTGCATCTTGGTCACGAGGTCCGGCGGGGCGCGCTGGCTGATGAATTGCTCTGCCTCACGGGTGCGGGCGATGATCACCTTGTTGCGGTCGAGAAGGGTCCCCACGGCGTCGGGCCGAACTTTTTGCTGGAGAAGCACCTCCGTCAAAGCGGTCGGGGTCAATACCGCGGACAACACGTAGGCGGGAATGCCGTTGCGTACCACCGGTACGGCCGCATGGATGACCGGCCGCCGCAGCACGCGGCAGATGAAGAGATCGGACGCCATGGGTGAGGCGGTGGCGAAAACGACGCGGGCGAGCTCCGGGTTTCCCGCGAGCGGAAGAGGCGCTCCGGTCGGCAGCCCGGTATTGATGACCTCGCGCATGTCCGGGCCGACCAGGACGACGCTCTGCCACGCGGGCTGTGTCGCCAGGGCCACGCGGGCGGCCCGCTCGAACTCCGGCACATTACCTTTCTGCAAGTGCTCGGAGGCCGCCAGGACACGCAGGACGGACAGCGAGGCCAGGACCTGCTGATCGACGGCGACCGAGAAGGCGCGAGCCGTTTCCACCAAGCCTTGCTCGGTGGCGACGCGTGTGTGTCGATTGAACAGAACGAGCATCACGCCAGAGAAGGCGAGGATGGGGATCAAGATCCCGAGGAAGAGCAGGACAAGGTGCGATCGTATCCTCACGGGTTGGTTATCGGCATCAAAAAGCCACTATCGTAGACAGCTGAAGGCGCGGGAAAGCCCCCCTCAGCTCGCCGAGACCGCGCGAGGCCTACTCGACTGGGTCAAGATGGACATGATGCGCCAGAGCATCCGCAGCATCGTCGGTCTGACCTGGAATCCCGACGACGTGGATCTCCGCGTTCCCGCCCTATTCGGGCACCGGGGCCGATCTCGAGCTCAGTCGGCAACGACCTGGCCAAGAGCGCGACGGACGCTTTCGACCCGCGAGGCTTCTGGCTGGCCTGGGAGCGTAGCTCCGAGATCACCGTGGACACCTTCGGGCCGCAATGGAATTTCTGGGCAGTGGTGCACAAGCCGGTGGGCACATTACGCCGGCGCCACGGTAATCCCGTCTCCCGACCCCGCCGTGGGCGCCACCCTGGCCCTCCTGGAGCCATGACGAGGCGGATCTGGCGTCACGGAGATGTCAGGTGTCAGCATCACGACGCCGATATCTCGACACATCTCCAGCTCTCGGCCCACCTCTCCCACCCTTCCGGCGTGGCGAGGCTGGGTTGTCGGTCCGGGACGGCCTTCCATCGCGTCTCGAGCGCCTCTCACGCCATGGCACCGCACGTGCAAGCCATACTGCCCCTCAGGTCTCATTTTCTTGATTCGGTACAGGGTGTGCTCAACCGCCAAGGAGGATTGCTTGACATGATCTACCGCCGCCGCACGAGCCTCACGAAGCTGGATGAGAAAGGCTTCACGCTCATCGAGCTGATGATCGTGGTCGCCATCATCGGTATCCTCGCGGCCATCGCGATCCCGCTGTACGCCAACGTGCAGACCCGCGCCCGCGTCGCCAAGGCCCAGGCCGACGGCCGCACCCTTGCCTCGGGCATCAGCATGTTCACGGCCCATGTGGGCGCGCTGCCGGCCAACCTGACGGACCTGACCCAGGCCACGACCAACGGCCTCGGCCAGAGCGCGGGCCCCTTCATCGCGCGGATCCCCACCCCTCCGGGTGGTGGCTCACCGGCCTGGTCGGGTACCTACACGTATACGTCCAGCAGCACCGGCACCTTCTCCGTCACCGCCAACGGGGACGGCACCACCATCACCTTCCCGTAAGCAGCCTGGAGGCTCGAGTATCCCGGGACGCCGACCCCTCGAGGGTCGGCGTTCCTTGCTTTCTCGCGGGACGGCAGGCACCGCAGGTCCAGCGGGTGACGCCGACGCCCATGAGCAGCACCGGCACCTTCTCCATCACGGCCAACGGGGACGGCACCACCATCACCTTCCCGTAAGCTGTCCCGGGAGCAAGCGCTAGGCGGGCAGCCGCTCGTACATGCGGTGCACGTCGGGCCCGTGGAAGCGCGCGACGTGGTTGGTGGGAGGGATGGGCTCCGTGTAGAAGAACTCGGGCAGCTCGTCGTCCTTCTCGGTGAAGCCGGCCTGACGGTTGAACTCCTTCTCGAAGCGTAGCGTCTCTCGTCCGAGGGCCTCGAAGAAGTCCTTGGTCAGGCTGGTGCCGTGCGCGGCGTTCGCGGCGTTGGCGATGAACTCGGTGTTGGGGTTGGTCACGCTCATGCCGAAGATACAGAGGCCGAGCGAATCGTTGGCGGCTACCCGCGTCTGGTGGAGCAGGCTCTGGCTCACCAGCGACTCCAGGTCCATCTCCCGCGTCTTGAGCCGCGGCAGGTTGCCCGCCGTGTGGTCGGCGCCCTGGGCCGTCGCCATCATCGAGATGCCCGTGGCCTCGACCACGCGCGGATCATAGGCGCTGATGGCCTGCTTCTTGATGACGGGCACGCGGCGCACCTTGTAGTGCTCCCCCACCCGCGCCGTACCCTGGGCCCACACCTTTCCCTTCTCCGTTCCCTTGCGGATCTCCACCAGGCAGTCGGTCATGAACTTGACGTCGCCAAAGCCACCCAGCCCCGCCTCCATGAGCACGGCGAGCATGGCCCCGAGCTCGATGGTGTCCACGCCGAGGTCGTTGGCGAGGTAGTTGAGCTGGGCGAGATCGTCGGGCTCGCTGATGCCGCAGTTGGTGCCCAGCAGCCCCAGCGTCTCGTACTCCACCGGCGAGACCACTTCCTTGCCGTTGGCGTCGGCGTAGACATTGCTGCACTGGATGATGCAGCCGGGCATGCAGGCGTGCGTCTGCTCGCCGCCCCGCGAGGTATTGAGCTCGCCGATGAAGTCGCCGCCCATCTTGAACTTCTCGCCCGCCGCCACGTCGGCCAGCCTGCCTGCGCTGAAGTTCCGCACGGGCAGGCCGCCCATCTGGTTCTGGACGTCCGCCATGCCCATGGTGCCGATCTTGGCGTAGAAGTTCTGCACCATGCCGTCGGCCTGGAGCATCTTGGCGTAGTCCTTGATGCTGGAGGTGACCTTCTTGCCGTCGTGCATGGGCGGGATCTTGTCGAGATCGACCACGATGGCCTTGACCTTCTTGGCGCCCATCACTGCCCCCACCCCGCCCCGCGCGGCCAGCCGCGCCGGCCGGCCCTCCTTGTCGCTGAAGGCGATGCCCGCGAGGAGCCCCTCGTACTCGCCCACGGGGCCGCAGAGCGCGATGGTGACCTTCTTCCCATACCGCGCGTGCAGCAGGTCATTCGCCTCGAAGTTGCCCTTGCCGAGATAGGGCGCGGCGTCCTCGAAGGCGATGCCGCCGTCCTTCTTGAAGTGGAGAACCACCCACTCCCGGGAGGCGCCGAGGAGCGTGAAGCCGGCGATCTTGAGGTGGCCCAGGCCATAGCTGAATGTCCCCCCGCCGTTGGCCTCCTTGACGCCGCCCGTGAGCGGGCTCTTGCAGCCGACGCTGGTGCGATTGGCGTTGGAGAAGCTCGTGCCGGCAAAGGGCCCGGCCGAGAAGATGAGGGGGTTCTGGGGGGAGAGAGGCTCGACGGTGGCGGCGCCCATCTCGACGAGGGTCTTGGCGATCAGGTACCGGCCCGCCTTGACCACGTCTTCGCCGTGAAGCTCCCGTTTCGCGATGGTCCGCCCGCCGAGATCGATGTCGTAGTAGATGCGCATGGATGGCTCCTGGAGTGATGTCTTGTGCCAGGTCTCGTCGTTGTCAGCGTCGATCCTGCCACACCGAGGCACCCAGGTCAAAGAGAGGCGGCGCCCTCCGGACTGGCGGCGGGCCGGCCGACAAGCTCCGCGAGATGCCTACGTCCGGAAAACTCGGCGGCCTCCGGTCGGCTTCCGGATGGATCCTTCCGGGGCCAGGAAGGGGACGACCTCGAGTCGCGTCATCTGCTCCATGTCCTTGTTGAGGACGCGCTCGCGTGGATAGCAACGAGGATGTTGCTCATGGCTTGGCCCACTTGCCCACGCGCGGCTCTTCGGCCACGGCGGCGGGAACGCGCGCGGCGTCCAGCCCGAGCACCTGCTTCACCTGCTTGACGAGATCATCGAGGGACAGATTAGCCTTGATGCGGTAGGCCACCGCGCCCCCCTCCATGGCGCGCTGCACATCACGCTCCTCGCCGAGATTGCTCAGCACGATGACGGGGATGGCCGCCGTGGCAGGATCGGCCTTGACGCTCCTCAGCACCTCGAAGCCTTGGACCTTGGGCATGATGAGGTCGAGGAGTACGAGGTGGGGCGCGCAGGCGGCCACGGCCCGCAGGGCCTCCTCCCCATCCGCCGCGGTGGTAACCTCGAACCCGTTTCTCTTCAACGTGGTCTCGGCGGCCCTCCGCAAGAACCGGTCGTCCTCCGCGAGCAGAATCCGGTACGTTTCCCCCGTCATGGCATTAGTCCCCCAGGAGCCGTGCCACGTGCTCGCCCAGTGCCTGCAGAGACAGGTTGGACTTCACGAAGTAGCCGGCAATCTCGAATTGCTCGACTTGCGCATGATCCTGTTCACGCGAGGAATTGGAAAGGATCAGGACGGGCACGGCTTTGGTCCTCGGGTTGGCCCGGAGTGCCCGGAGGACCTCGATGCCGGTCAGCCTCGGCATGAGTAGATCGAGGAGGATGAGGTCCGGCAGGGGGTCGCTCCACGCCTCGAGCTCGTCAAGGGCGGCCTGGCCATCCACCGCGATGGTGACGCGGAAGCCCTTTCCGCGTAGGCTCGCCTCGCAGGCGCGGCGAAGCACGCGGTCGTCCTCCACGAGCAAGATGCGCTTCGGCTCCGGGCTCATGTCGTCTCCGTGTGCAGGGGCAGCGTGAACATGAAGGTGGCGCCCTCGCCCTCGACGGACTCGCACCACACGCGCCCGGCGAGCTGTTCCATGATGAGGCGGACGAGATAGAGGCCCAGCCCGGTGCCCTCGGTCTCCAAGGAGGCGATATTGTCCGCGCGATAGAACTTCTCGAACAGGCGCCCTTGCGCCTCCTGGGGGACACCGAGCCCGCTATCGCGTATCTGCCAGCGTCCCTGCCCGTCCCTTCCGTTCATCTCGATCTCGATCTTGCCGCCCTTGGGCGTGTACTTGATCGCGTTGGAGACCAGGTTCAGCAGGACCTGGCGGAGGAGCTGCGGATCAGCCCTCACGACGGGTCCATCGTCGACGGGCGTCGTGTCGAGGCGATGCCCCTTCTCTTCCACGAGCAGCCTGGTCTCTTCGAGGACACTCTGCGTGAGCGGCCCGAGCGGAACGGACTGCAATGCGATCGAGAGCTTGCCGCGCTCGAGCCGCGCAACGTCGAGCAGGTCGTTCACGAGACCGATGAGCCGCTGCGCGGCGGCCTGGGCGTCCTGGACATAAGAGCCGGTCTCGCCGGGCAGGTCCGGCTCCTGGGAGGCGAGCTCGAGCATCCACTTGATGCCGGCCAGCGGAGTCCGGAGCTGGTGGGTGACAAAGGAGACGAAATCCGACTTCATCTGGCTGATCTGCCGCTCGTGCTCGTGTTGACGGGCATTGTCTACCGCGATACCCGTGTGGTCGGCAAGCGTTTCCAAGAGCCGAATCTCATTCTCCAGGAAGTCATGAGGCTCGAAGAAATAGCTCATGAGGACGCCAAGGATCTCTCCCCGGACGATGATGGGTACGGCCAGGATTGCTCGGGGCGACTTACGCCTGATCAGATCATCGACGGCCGGCGTATAGGTCAGGGACGGGTCGCTTCGGAAATCGCGCGTCCATGCGGCCTTCCGGTTCTCGATGGCGCGCCCCACGAGGCCCTCCCCGGGCTTGAGGACCAGGTTGTCCTTGAGCTCCGGCGGGAGGTTGCACCCGCGGCGGAGGGTCAATCCGCCTCGTACGGGGTCGGGCATGTGAATGCCGAAGGCGTCACACCGCAGCAGTTTGACGGCCCGGTCGCAGATCTGATCGAGGATCCACTCCGTGTCCAGGCTGGAGGCGAGGAGGCTCGTGATTTCGTAGAGCTGGATCGCCTCTCGCTCGCGCGCCTGAGCGTCCGCAAGCAGCCGCGCCTTGTGGATGGCCAGGGCGGCCTGATCCGCCAGGGCGGAAAGCAAAGACACCTCGTCGGTCGCGAACTCGCGGCATCGCTTCGTATAGACGTTCAGCGTCCCGATGACGCGGTCGTGCAGCCGCAAGGGCACGCCCAGGAAGGCCTGGAAGCCGTGTTCCAGTGCGCCCCGCTTGTGCTGGGCGTCGTACCGGTCATCAGCGACTAGATTGCTGACCTGTAGCGGCTCTCCCCTCGTCACGACGTGGCCACTCAAGCTCTCACCGGCCTTGATCCTTGCTCTCGCCATGATGTGCGCCGCCGAGACCGTGCGCGCGGCCAGGACGAGGTCGCCGCCCTCCAGAAGCCGTATGCCTGCCGCCTCGACGTCGAGGAGATTGCTGGCCTCGTCGACGAGACGCGCGAGCACGCTCCTGGAATCGCGCGCGGCGGCCAGCCGGCGGGAGATCTCGTAGAGCACATCGAGCCGGCGCCGCTCGCGCTCCGCCTGCTCGAGGAGGCGGATGTTCCTCAGAAGACCCGTGGCCTGCGCGGCCACACTCTCCATGAGCCCCAGCTCGCGCTCGCTCAGCCGCCGGCGCTCCGTCCACCACACGAGGTAAAAGGCGCCCGCGACCTTGTCGTCCATGATCAGGGGCAGCACGAGTCCCGACTGATGCTTGAAGAGACGGAACATCTCGTGGCTGAACCGAGGATCCACGGCGACGTCGTCCGACATGACGGGCCGGCGCTGGCTCCAGATCGCGGCATGGAAGCCTTGCTCCTGCAGAGGGAGCGGGGTGGCGAGCAGGGTGGGCAGGAGCTCCGGCGGAACCTTGTAGCCGGCCAGGGGTACGAGCTGATTCGAGCCCGAGTCGTGCAGATACACCGCGCCCGTATCGGCGCCGATGAGACGAGTGAGCTCTCGGCAGATGCGGCGGAGAGCCTCTTGCGATTCGAGGGTCGAGCTGCTGGCCTTCGAGATGGCGAGGACGGCTTCGGTTTCCTTGAGCCGCTGGCTCATCTCGAACTGGAGGTGCACGTTGTCCTGGGCGAGCCGTCGGCGCTCGAGCACGCGGCGGACGATGCCGGCCAGGCGCGACAGCTCGATGGGCTTGAGGATGTAGCCGACCGTGTTGCCCTCGGCCGCCTCCATGGCGGAATCGGCGGAGGCCTGGCCGGTCATGATGAGAATGTCGGGATCGCTGCCCTCGCGAATGGCCGCGCGCATGACCTCGATCCCGTTCATGTCGGGAAGGCCGAGATCGAGAAGCACGAGGGCCACGGTGGTGGAGCGGAGGCAGCGCAGGGCCTCGGCGCCGGTGCCCGCGATGAGACAGCGGTGACCCTCACGCTCGAGGCCCTCCTTGAGCGTCTCGGCGACGAGCTGCTCGTCGTCCACGATGAGGATCGAATCGCTGTTGGCGATGGGCATCTCGTGCGCGCCCGGGCGGGATCAAAGGCACCGGCCTGGGTTCTATCGGTAGTTATCGGCAGACTCCGGCAGAATCGTAGGCACCCCGCGCCCATTTGTCCGTCTCTATTGGACTTCTGGGCCCCTGGTTCTGTCGTTGGGGGGGATCCGAGGGGTCCCCGCCAGCCGAGGGGGTCCGGGACCGGGCCCGAGCTCGCCTAGGCGACCGCGCTCGGAGAGCGAGAGCGACGCACGTGCGCCTGGAGATCGGTTACCAGGCCACCCTCGAAGTCGATGATGACCTCGTGATGCTCGATGTCCCAGTGGCTGACGGTGGCCAGGCGCCCGAAGCTCCGGTGCTGGTGCGGGACGGTGCGCCGGCCGCGATAGATGAGGCTCCGGCGGCCGGGCGTCTTGAGCTGCTCGTGCTCCTCGTTGTGCGGTCCGCACAGCGCGAGTACCTGCTCGTACGTCGTCTCGCCAGGCATGATCCGGCCCAGCGTGTCTTTCGACAGCACGACCCCGCTCGTGTGGTCGGACGGGCCGCGGCGCGGGGCGATGTGGACCCGGCGGGCCAGGGCCGCCGCCCCCCGCCGGAAGAGCGCCGCCATCAGGGGACCGCCGAGATGTCCCAGGCTGAAGACGGCCACCGTCAGCACGATGGGCAGAATGGCGTGCAGGCCGTCGAAGTAGGCGAAGGAGGCGCGGAGGAGCTGGGGCTTGAGCCCGTCGCTCTTGTCGAGCACGAGGGTGACGGTCTCGGTCTCCTTCCTCGTCTGGCTTCGCTGGCTGCTCGCCCCGGGCGGGCTGATCTCGTCGAGGCGGAGATGATTGGCATCGCCGAAGCGGAGGGTGAGCTGGGAGAGATCGCCTGCCATCGGAATGAGCCGATCGCGCCGCTCGAAGTAGAGCCCGTAGAGCGAGGAGAAGCGCACGTCGCCGAAGGTGAGCGAGGCCGTGTGGCGCTTTCCCCAGAAGAGCTCGTCGAGCCACGTCTGCGGCTTGTCGCGAATGACCCGGCTCGAGATCAGCTGCAGCGTGGCCATGCGCGCGGGATCTCCAAGGAAGTCATGCCACGGGATGCGGATGACCGTGCCGGGATTCGAGAGCCCCCCGCTATTGGTCTTCCGGACGAAGGTGACGAAGGGAGCGCCGTCGCCCATGGGCTCGGGGCTCGACCGCCCGGTGTGATCGACACGGCGAGAGCCGAGCGGGAGATGACCCGACCGCACGACCGTCATGCCGTCGCCCGCGATCATGCGAGCCAGATCCGGATCAGGCCTGCCCTTGGGTGCCGGGCTCGTCACGGCGTCCGGCCAGAGCAGATAGAGATCCTGGGCGATGTCCGCGGGGCTTCGCTTCGCGGGAAGGACGAGGCTCCACTGCACGTCGATGGGCGTGGGCCCGAGGGACTTGGTGACGCTGGCCGCGATGAAGAGCGAGCCCACGCTGAACTCGGGCTCGGGCTTCGACGCCAGGAAGACCTGCGCGGAAGACGACGGCGGCCCGATGAGGAGCGCGCCCAGCAGGCATCCCAGGGTCACTCCGCCGACGCGCCCAGCTCGGCACATGGGCTCAGGCTACTGGCAGCCCCCTCGTCTGGCAAGACGCCGGAGTACAATGCTCGCCATGCTGGCGCGAGCGGCCATGGTCGTCATCGCCGGGCTCGCGCTCGTCTCTCCGTCCCTGGCCCAACCGCCGCCGGTGTCGCTCCCTCCGGGCTTTCATCTCGAGGTCTTCGCCTCGGACCTGGGCGGCCCGCGTTTCATGGTCCTCGACCCGACGGGCACGCTCCTCGTCTCGATTCCCAGCCGGGGCCGCGTGGTCGCCCTCCCCGACAAGAACGGCCACGGCAAGCCGGACGCCGTCGTCACCGTGGCCGACGGCCTGACCCAGCCGCACGGGCTCGCCTTCAAGGACGGCCAGCTCTACGTCGCCGAGACGGGGCGGATCCTGCGCTTCCACTACGACCCGGCGAGCATGAAGGCCTCCCAGCCCAGCGTCGTCGTCCCGAGCCTGCCGAGCGGGGGCGCGCACTGGACACGCACGCTCGCCTTCGGATCCGATGGGCGGCTGTACGTGTCCATCGGCTCCTCATGCAACGTCTGCCGCGAGAGCGACTCGCGCCGCGCCGCCATCATGCGCTATCAACCTGACGGCTCGGGCGGCGAGCTCTTCGCTTCGGGGCTCCGCAACGCCGTCGGCATCGCCTTTCATCCGGGCACGGGCGGGTTGTGGGCCACTGTCAACGAGCGAGACTGGCTGGGCGACGATGTCCCGCCCGACCTCATCACCGAGGTGCGGGAGGGCGGATTCTACGGCTGGCCAGACTGCTTCACGGCGGGAGGGAGGCGGATTCCGGACTCACGCGTGCTCAAGGGCGAGCGCTGCCCGCCCATGATCACGCCGTCGCTCGAGATCCAGGCCCACTCCGCGCCGCTGGGCCTCGCCTTCTACACGGGACAGCACTTCCCCGCCGAATACCGCGGCAGCCTCTTCGTGGCCTACCACGGCTCCTGGAACCGCTCGGTGCCGACGGGCTACAAGGTGGTGCGGGTCAAGTTCGACGGCGGCAAGGCGACCGCGGTCGAGGATTTCGCGACGGGCTTTCTCTCCGCGGGCACGGTGTCGGCCCGGCCCGTCGATCTGCTCGTGGGACGCGACGGGGCCCTCTACCTCTCCTCCGACCAGTTCGCCCGGGACATCTTCCGGATCACCTACCGGCCCCGCTGAGGGCGCGGCTACTTGCCGGCCGTCCCCGATGAAGGCAGGCGGAGCCCCTCGGCTCGTGGCGAATGCAGCCGACGCCACAGGTCGCGCCAGCCGCCCACGCGCTCCCGCAAACCTTCGAGCTGCAGATAGATCACCGGAGTGATGTAGAGCGTGAGGAGCTGGGAGAGGATGAGCCCGCCGACCACCGAGAGCCCGAGCGTGCGCCGCGAGTCACCGCCCGCGCCGGCGCCGATCGCGATGGGCAGAGTGGCCATGAGGGCGGCCATGGTGGTCATCATGATGGGGCGGAAGCGGAGCAGGCAGCCCTGGAAGATCGCCTCGCGCGGCGACTTGCCCTCGCGCTGCGCGTCCACCGCGAAGTCGATCATCATGATCGCGTTCTTCTTCACGATGCCCACGAGCATGACGATCCCCACGAAGCCGTAGAGGTTCAGCTCCTCGTGGAAGATGAGCAGCGTCAAGAGCGCGCCCACGCCCGCCGACGGCAGCCCCGAGAGGATGGTGAGGGG
>Ga0137397_10002154_pt1 | contig 13814 bp, 14 predicted proteins | sample czorhiz116metaG_FD_106658 | JGI IMG/M metagenome (GOLD analysis project Ga0137397, IMG submission 106658) | Vadose zone soil microbial communities from Angelo Coast Range Reserve, California, USA - czorhiz1.16 metaG | ecosystem: Environmental > Terrestrial > Soil > Vadose zone | place: USA... | reverse complement strand
GTGGAGAATAAGGATTCGCCCTCAAACTTCTTCAAATGAAGGAACGCTTTTTGGAGGCTCTGCTGCACGACGTCTTCGGCGTCCTCCCGATTGCGCGTCATGCGCCAAGCCAATGAAAAAATCCTCCCCTCGTGCCGTTCGACCAGCAGGTCAAATGCGCGAGTGTCCCCGGTTTTTGCGCCAGCAACCAGCACTGCATCTTCCTCTGCAACCAGACGATCAGCGGAAGAGCTCGTTGGATTCGCGCCCCCGATGGATTCCATGAGTTCTACTGGCATAGTGCTGCTCCTTCCCTGCTCGCATTAGAACTGCTCTCGGTTGACCGATTCCACGGATTGCTAAGTTGAATCGCAATCCGGTAATTCTCCAAACATTGCGCGGACGTGCGGCTGCTCCATCAGGCAATGGCAATTAGTAATTCCGTCGTCGCGTATTCGGTCGGGTGACGGGTCGCCGTGGTCAAGAATTGCTTCGCGGTGCGGTTGATCCAACCGCGTTCCCTGGCTAGATCGGCCATCACCTGCAAGGAAACCCTCCCGCGCTCGTACTGCGCCAACACGAAACGCTGCGCGGTCTTAGCATCCTTGATCGTTTGCACTAACCAGTTCAGCTCTTCTCTATTCATGACGTACTCCTTTCCTCACAGCCGACGTTTCGACTTTTTCTTCTCGATGTTGTGCACGACATGCCGGGTGTAAATACCGGTCGCGATGAGTTCCGCGCCTTCTTTGGACAACTCAGCGAGCACCTTCTCCCCGTTCCTGTCGATGAAGGTCACGGCTGTGAGGTCCACCACGCACCTGCGTTCCCGGCGGGCGGTTTCTGTTTTCGTCCAGGTGGACTTCAGTTCTGAAATCCACGGCTGAACGAGCCGACCTTCAAGCGTCCACCTCTGTTCGGAAAGTGTTTCGGCGATCGTGATTCGTAGCATTCCCATGTCTCTCTTCTTTCGCCCAGTGGTGGTGTTCCTTCCACCACCAACTGGTTTGCCGACCTCAATTTCGAGCTCTTCTCCAACCGGTGACCTTCACGAATGGGACGTAGTTCGCGAACGCTTGCGCATATGGACTTCCGACCCGCCTCGTTCAAAGTGCACATCGTCCATATACGCTTTCATCAGCTGGATACCGCGGCCATGTTCGGAAGCGGGATCCGATGTGATGCCGTTACCTACTATCTTTCCAAAGTCGAATCCTTTTCCCTGATCCGTCACGACGATTGATATTTCCTTGCCGGGCCCGCAGCGGCAGCGGATATGCACTTTTGTTTCTGGATCTTCGTGATTGCCATGCACGGCATTGTCCAGCGCTTCCCGGAGTGCCAGCTCGACGTCGGGTTCTGCTCCGGGAACACATTGCGATCCTTCAATCAGCCGCATCAAGCGGTCTACCAACGGCGAGATGGCTTGAATCGCGCTGGGCATCCAGGAGTCAATTTCCAGGATGGAAGACCGTGAGCGTTTTCCTGGGAACTGCGATTGAGAATCTGACGCTTCGTTCAGGCTTCGCATTTCACTCATGGCAAACGCCTCACACTCAGGAGAAATGCATCACGGTGGCCAAAGCAAGGAGGGCTCCCAAGGTCGCGGAAGTTGCTGATTTGTAATGGGATGGCGAGCCGATAGACCGTTGTTTAGATCAACCTGCCAGCGTGCCATTGCCAGCAAGATGGTAGGCTGCCAGTTTCTTGGCACACAAAAAGAAGTGTGATTGGGGCGGGAACCCTTCAGAAGAAGTGTGACGAAAATGCGTGGCAATTACGCAGAACCGCGCGCGATTCCGAGCTTATGCATTCTCAACTGGAGAGTGGATCGTTTCATTGCAAGAAGTGCCGCTGCGCCATTGGGGCCGGCCACAACCCAATTGCACTCCTTGAGAGCTTTAAGAATCTGTTGACGTTCCATTTCCTCCAGAACGTCGTGAAGTGCGCCATTTGTCGATTTCGGAGAAACGGTTTTTTCCACGGGAAGGCCGGCCTTCGGAAATTTAAGGTCGCTAACATCGACACTTAGGACAGGACCCGGCGATATAATTACGGCGCGCTCGATCACGTTCTGAAGTTCTCGTATGTTCCCCGGCCAATGATATCGGCCCAGGGCATCCATCGTCGCTGATGGAATTGTTTCGATGACCTTATTCATACGTCTGGAAAACTGCTGCGTGAAGTGCCGCACCAGGACCGGAATATCCCCCTGGCGTTCCCGCAAGGGCGGAACGTGGACAGGAAAAACATTCAAGCGAAAGAAGAGATCCGATCGGAACTTCTGCTCGCTCACCATCGCTTCTAGATCGCGGTTCGTCGCAGCAATCAAACGCGCATCTGTTCGAAGCGTGCGCGAGCTTCCCAGCCGCTCGAACTCCCTCTCTTGCAGCACGCGGAGCAGTTTGGTCTGCAATTCGAGAGGAATTTCTCCTATCTCGTCCAGAAAAATGGTCCCGCCATGGGCCACTTCGAAGCGCCCGATCCGCTGCGCGATTGCTCCTGTGAATGCGCCTTTTTCGTGTCCAAACAGCTCGCTTTCCAGCAAGCCCGTCGGAATGGCCGCGCAGTTGAGCTTGACGAAGGGCTTCGAGCGCCGCGGGCTCAAGTCATGAATGGCGCGCGCGATCAGTTCCTTTCCTGTACCCGTGTCTCCATAGATGAGCACGGTCGAGTCTGTCGGAGCGACCGTCTCCACTTGCTTCAGCACACGCCGCAGGGAGGCACTTTTTCCGACGATTTGTGCGAAATTCATTTCGCTACGGATTTCATCTTCGAGATAGAGCTTTTCCTGCGCGAGCTTGTCTTTCAGCTCTCGAATCTCCCAAAACGCAAGTGCATTCTCCACGGCAATAGCAACCTGATTTGCGATTTGGGTTAGAAACTCGAAATCGTCGCTGGTGAACGCATTGTCCTGATATTTGACCACACCGAATATCCCCAGCACGCGACCTCGGCTAACAAGAGGAAGGATGCAGACCGTTCCAACTTCGGCCTGTGCGGTGTCCTTCATTCCCAGCCGCCTCGCCTCCTGGACGCTGCCGCACCAGAGTTTGCCGGTGCGATAGACCGTTCCCGAGACATCTCCATCGATAGGGATAAGGCTCTCCTCGTGGACGGAGTCGTCAACGAAGGCAAAATCCAAGGCGTAGATCCGCAAGTGTGTGTTGTCGGTATCGGGGAGAGTTATGCCGACGCCATCGCAGCCCATAACCCGGCGCGTGCTCGCCACTACAGATCGAAGAACCTCCCGGAACTCGAGATTGGAAACCACATGATTGGTCAATTCAAGGAGAAGTCCAAGACGCTCGTTCTTCTTCAGCAACTGCTGCTGTGACTCTTGCGCTGCATCAAAATGCAGCGCATTGTCGAATGCGAGAGCGACCTGCTCAGCCACCACCGAAAGAAAGCGAACTTCGTCAGCGGTATAGACATCCGGAGTCTTACTGCCAAAGGTGAGCGTTCCGACTTTGCTGTGGGCTGTCGTTAGAGGGAGAGTGCACAGACATGGGACTCCGTACTTCTTCAAAATCTCTTGGAGTTTGGAAAATCGACCGTCAGGGGCCTCGAGCGAAGTGACCAACGACTCTTGGTTCTGGTAGACCCACCAAGCATCGGATTCCTCCATGGCCAGTTCGGGGTCCGCAGGGATAGCTGCTTCTGTTTTCGCGTCGACGAAATGCCGATGAAACGTATTCGATTTCTCGTCACGAATGGACACACCCAAATAATCAAACCGGACGACCTGGTGCAGTTCCCTCACCAGCGCCCTAAATAGGTCCTGTGGATCTCGATGCGTTCCGATAGCATTCGATACGCGGACGAGCGATTCGTATCGTGTGGCGGCTAAAAGCCGGGACCCGTCCGTGACTTCTTCCGTTCGCACCCGCAACCTCTCAGAGACTGCCCCTTGAAACTTGGATGTCGCAACTCCAGCGTAGGTTATAAACCGTAAAAGCGCCCATTTTCCATCCTCGGCCTAACGGAGAAGCTCCTCGTTCAACAAACATCTGCTGCGCTTTATCGTGGTGGTCTGTCGCCTCCAAATTGTACTGCGTCTCAGGCAACGTAGCTGCGAGGACTTCCAGATCGTTGCTCATGGTTCCGGGCACCGCCGTGTTAATCCTGAATTCCACCCCGTCTGATACACGACCTGGTCACAATTGGTACGTAGATCTGGGCGATTCGAATGGACCAATCAGTGGACACCGTGTTCAAAGCGATTCGGTGTGCCTGAGGCTGACGCTAGACACTTTGCCGGACTGCGCCGTCGAGGCCTAGAACTTGGCTCTGTGTCCCCGTCCGGTGGTGCCCTTCTCGTTATTGCGGGAGTGCCCAGTCGGGAGAAGTCCCTAGTCAGGATCGCTTATTTCCCCGGTTCCCACCCGAGGAGGGTTGGCAGGATTGACCACGTACTGCTGGTGGTCAACGGTGAACATCCTTCGGCCGTACATCTTCACTTCAACAGACGTCTCATCACGGCAAGGAAGCCAAAAACCATCAATTCTTTGATATTGCCGGACAAAGGCAGCTCGATTGATCCAAAAGGACGGTTTTTTAGCAGGGTGGCCGGCGATTCTCACAATCGCGAAGTCCTCGGCGTCGATCCATATTTTCCCCTCGAACAGATACTTCTCTTCGCGCTTCGGAGCGGCCTCGAGAACAAAGCAATGATACGGGCCGAGATCCTCTTCCCCGGCGAGCGTGAACGTATAGTTCGCGGTCGTGATCGCGGTATCATGATGCTCCCGGCCAGAAGATGTCTCGCTCTCGCTCTGCATCAGGCGATCAAACACCAGGTGACGCACGATCCCTGATCCTTCTTCAGAGGTCTTGTTGAACGTTTTCTTGTCGGGCGCCCGATACTCCACGCGGACCACCGCCTGCGCAGCCAATCTCCCGTCGGGGTTTCTGATCTCATACGTTCGGACTGCCAAGTAGCGCTGCAACTGTTCATTTCGTAAGCGGTTACGCTCAAGCATATTTGTGATGACCTCGTCGCCCGCCAGACCAGCAGGAGGCCTGTAGTTCGACAAAACTATCTCCTCCGTCGTGTGACCCGCGGAGCTTTGGCTTTCCGCAACTGGCGCCGCTGAAGCCGCTCCCAAGATAAGAGCGATCGCGACCACCCCTTCAATTCGTCTCAGGTGCCCGGCCATAACCTCTGAGTCCTCCTCTCGACAAATGTTCACTTCAGTCGTTGTGTGCCATATATTCAGTTCCCGAAACTAAGAAGGAAGCCATCCACGCGGCGCTGAAAACCATTGAACTTGCCAAAGAAAGGCGAGGCCTCGTTGTTGTAAACGTCGTGAAAATTGCCGTGATTTGTGAGATTGATCGAATAGAGGCCTACCCGGACTTTGTGCCGGCTCCCCTGCTCCGTGAAAGGCAGGTGCAGATGAAAGTCCCGATAAACCTGCGCGTCGAGCGAAAAGAATGTCGGAAAGCGCTGGCCATTCGGCAATCCTGCGTAATTCTGCAGCACGTCCACGTTGGAGTACGGAAAGCCGGTGTGCACGTCAACGACAGGACTCACCACCAGTGACCAAGGAAGTTCGAACATTCCCCAGCTGACCACACGATTGGGAACATCGGAAGGCAGAATGCCCGAAACGTTGGGGCGAATGACGGGTTGCTCGAATGGAAGGAAAATGCTGGAAACGGTATTCAGATCACCGCGTGCCCGGCTCCAGACGTAGGAAATATTCAGGTCGGCGTGCCGAACGGGTCGGAAATGTAGCGTGGCCTCGAACTCATGATAGTTTGCTGTGCCCGTATTAAAGAGGCCTAGCAGGCCATCACCTCCGAAAACACCCGGCGCGGGATTCACAATGAACAGATTGCGCGTCTGGCTATAAAGCCAGCTAACGCGAAGGGTCGCGGTAGGCCACAATTGCCGGTCGACTTCGATGTTCCCTACGAAACTGCGGGGACTGGAGTTGGGTGCGGACTGCACACGTGAAGAAAGAGGGCCGGCGCCATTTCCGACGTATGCGTTGTGATAGAGAATGGGCGTTCCTATGGGTTTTCCCGTCTCGTCAAAAACGCTCACGGTGCGCGCCGGATTGCGAGCGAAGCTTGCCTCCAGCAAGGAAACGCGGTCGTAGAAAAGCCCTGCTCCGGCGCGAAAGATGGTTTTCTGATTTTTTCCAGGCGAATAGGCCACGCCAACGCGCGGCGCGAAGGCCGCAGCCCTTCCTACAGTCTCGTTGGTCAGGCGGCCACCCAGCGAGATCGCTAGGTGCTCGTTGAGCGTCCATTGGTCCTGGATGAACTCTTCTACATCCGTGGCCGAAGCTCTCAGCGGTCCGTTGCCCGTAAAACCGATCTCCTCTGCAAGCGTGCCGTCTTGCCTCAACAGTTGAACGGGGTGCGACAGGCTGTTGCCAGCATAAGACCTGTGTGTCACGTCCGCGCCAATTTTCAACTCATGCCGGCCAAGCCACTTCTTGGGCGCAAGCTGAAATGTCGGATATGCTTCGAACTGATTGGCGGTCCTGGTCCAGGAGTCGAAAAAATTCCCACTCCAGCCCTCGGGATTGATCAGCATGTCCGCCGATCCCTGACCATGGGCGTTGCTATCAAACCGTGTGTATCGCAAAGCAGTCCTAAGCAATGCGCCCGACTTGAAACTATGAAGGTCCGAGATGCCTGCCGAGACGCCTTTCTGGTTGTGATCCGAGGACGCGGTCTGCGGCACCAGCGCCGAAATATTGGCGAACTGCGTGCGCATTGGAAAGATATTGATGTCCACGCTTAACACGTGCTGAGGAGACAGAATGGCCTGAACGCGGGTAAAGGAATTGAAACCTTGGGTCTTGATTTCGTTGTTGGGCCACGCTAGGCCACGCACGGGGTCTCTTCTGACGTCATACTCGAAGACTTCGGAAAAGTTCACTTTGCTACTGCTGATGGGACCTCCGAAAGAAACCCGAGGGGTCGCTTGTGAGACGCCTACGAAGTGGCCATTCTTGCCGCGCAAGCTCACGTTGAAGTCTTTGACTTTGTAGAACCGATTGCTCGGCGGCGGGATGGTTTCGATTCTGGTCAGCCCTCCGGAGAAACCTCCGTTCTCGGCGCTGAAGGGCGTCTTGTCAACGTGGACCGTCTGAATAGCATCGATCGGTACGGGGATTGAGAAGGAGCCAGTGACGGGATCAACCGTCTTCGCAGAATCCACCACGAGCATTCCTTGGTTCTCGGACGTGCCCCTGACAGCCAGTTTCCCGTCTAGGCCGCGAATCACGCCAGGAACGAGAGGCAGCGCCTCCCGGAACTTCTGATGTGCCAGCGGCAATGTTTCCAGCTGTGCGTTGTTGACAGTTGAAACGGGAGAAGAATCTTCTGTCGAAACGCCCGCGGCCTGCCCCTTGACTTCCACCTTCTCCACTACCGTGTCGATGGTGAGGGCAACTTCCACCACCGAGATTTGATTCGCGTTTAGCAAGATCGTTTCAGAAAACGGCTTGAAGCCTTGTTGGCTGACACGAAGGGTGTACGTACCCGCAGGCAATTGCGTGAATTCGTAGTGCCCTGCGGAGTCTGTGAGGGTCGCAAGAGGCTGCGAATCCTTGGTGCTCTCCCTCAGCTCCACGCTGACGCCTTCGAGGGGACTTGGTTCCGCTTGCTGGCTGACCACCGTCACGACGCCTCGTATCGTTCCCTTGGAGGATTGTGATGGGCTCCCCAGCGTTGTCTGCGCGCCCGCCGCGCTTGCAGCCGCACACAGAGCCAACAACACACTGAGCATGCAGTTGTGTTTGGAGGCTTCCCACGCCCTATCCAGCTCCAGATGGCGCATACAACCAATTTCCTTCCAATGCTCCTTTTCCGGACGGCACTTCTGGGCTCCGTCCGAAACTAAGAAGCACTGCTCCGCCGGAACCGCGTGATGGAGTCACCAGGCTCCTTCCTTCGTAAAACCTCTGATGCTTGGGAAAAGCAGAACGACACAAAAACAATCGACGAGCTCACAATCGAATCGCTTGGGCGGGGACGAACGAGCGGATTCCTAGGGACGAATCATTCCACTGCAAATGCGACATTTGCGCCACGACAAGCAGCCGGAAGTACTCTCGTGTCTCGGCAACGAGGCTCGGCTATTTTCCGAGAAGCACGCGAGTTGATTGCCGAGACATTTTTGCGACGAGCGTTGCCACGGCGCGGCGTGGAATCAAACGCTGCCCTAAAGCGCGGAGTCTCCTGCCAGCGCTGGGGGCGCTCCCAACCCGCGCGCTTGTCTAACACCGTTAGATATCAGATCGGAAAAGAAAGATACAAGTTTTCGAGCGAATCCCTCGCCCGCTTTTCGACTTGCGCCTGGCTTTACTAGGCGCAGAGGTCTTCCCTCAAATTGTTTGCGTCTTTTTGCCAGCATCGAGAATCAAAACGCGCGTAGGTGGAGTCCAAATACACTTTCGGCCGTCCGGCACGGCGCGCTGGATGGTCAACAAGGCGCGGAGGTGGTATGTCCGAATTGCAGCAGTTCCCGACTTTGCCCAATCAGCCCTTCCGGCTCGATGTCCCTCTACACGAGCTCCTGCAACAGCCTTCACGAGAAGCATCGCCTCAGCCGCCGACGTTGACGGAGCCCGTGACGCTACCTACGGCTGTGTTTCCTCAATATCCGGAATTGTTTCACGATCTCGATGAGCAGGATATCGCCGCGCATGAAACAGTTCTCCAGACCGGCAAGCGGCACTGGCCTGCATCCAAGGTCATGAAGACCATGCGGGGCTGGATGTTTCCGTATTTCAAGTCACGGATCCTGCCGGGCGAGTTTCAGCCGATCATTGCCTACCTCTTCACCGAATGGAAATGCAATCTGGACTGCCACTACTGCTGGTCGTATGACAACCGCATCAAAGGCATGACCGAAGACACGGCGCGGCGAGCCATCGACTGGCTCGAATCAACGCCATGCCGCGTGCTCGCTCCAACCGGCGGCGAGCCGCTCATCCGACCGGACTTTGTTCACAAAGTGATCTACTACGCCGCCAAGAAAGACTTCTGGGTGTACCTGGCGACCAACGCCCGGCTCTTGCGGCCGGAAGTTACAGACCGCCTCGCCGACGCCGGCATTGCCACGGTCAACTTCGCCGTGGATACGATTAAGGAAAAGCCGGGACTCCCGAAAGCCTTTGAGCACGTGCGTGCAAACTTCGACCACCTCGTGCGGCGGCAATACCGCTACGGCTATACCGTGTTTTTCAACACCAACATCTGCCGCACGAATATTGATGACGTCAAAGAGCTGGCTACCATCGCGCACGAAAACGGGATCTCCATCACCTTTCATATCAACGAAGCTCCGATGATGGAGCAGGGGCACTTCAAACATCTCCACGAAAACGACACGTACATCCGGCAGGAAGATTTTCCCGTGGTCGACGATCTTCTCGACTGGCTCATCGACAAGCAGCGCCAGGGCTGGAAGATGGTCGATTCGATTCCCCGTCTGCAGAACATGAAAGGGTTCATGCGCGGTGCCGGCGAGCACTGGGGATGCCGCGCCGGACAGAACTGGCTGATCATCAGGACCAACGGAACTCTCGCTCCTTGCTTTCCGATGTACAACGCGACGTACGACTGGGGCACTGTCGGCAATCAGAAGTTCGATGTCCAACAACTCTCGGAAATGAAAAAGGGCTGCGAGCCGAATTGCTTTTCAACACTAGGGTACAACGTCGCCTACTGCTACAGCGCGGCCCGCGTGATGAAGTGGCTGTGGAAGCAGGCCATGAATGGCTTCCAGGGCGTCACAGGGAGCTTTGAATAGTTCGTCGGAAGACTGAAAGGAAGACTGAGACGGTCAATGTCAGAACCCGCACTCATTTCGCCGCCACCGCAAAGGACCGCCGAAGTCCCTTTTGCGATCTACAAGCGGCGTCAGGCCGCTCTTGCTCGCTATCGTCTCTACCCGCTGACTGTCTTCTACACTCTGTACGCGCTTCTCGTGTTGATTGTCGCGTTTTCGACAACGCACCCCTGGACCGCTGCAGCTTTCTTCTCGGCAGGTTGCTTGACCTGGACTCTCGTCGAATATTGTTTCCACCGCTATGTCTTGCACGGTCGCTTTCCACCGGGCAAAGGCGTCATCCGGCGGTTCCTGCATGAGCGGCTCGATCCTCTCCACTGGGATCACCATATGCGGCCTTTCGATGGAAGGCACATCAGCGGTGAATTGAGGGACATATTTCCGTTGTTTTTCGTCGCAGCCCCGGTCAGTTTTCTGTTTCCTGTTTACACCGCGCCGGTCGTGCTCGCAGGTGTTGTGCAGAGCTACGTCAGCGAAGAATGGCTGCACTACGCGCTGCACTTTGCGAATTCCAGGTTCCCCCTTTTCCGGCGGATGAAGAAATATCACCTGTACCACCACAGTCCCCGTGGGATCGACAAGGGCTACGGCATCACCACTCGTTTCTGGGACGGCGTGTTCGATACTCGATTCCCACAATCCGTACGCCGCTCTCTGAGCAAGAACTGAAATGAAGCCCGACGGCTATGCTCTCATTACCGGTGCTTCCCGAGGTTTGGGAATGGCGTTCGCCCGAGCGCTCGCGGGGCGCCATTACAATGTCGTTCTCGTCGCCCGTTCTCCGGAACCTCTCCACGCATTCGCATCCGAATTGCGCCGATCCACGCGGGCCTCCGTGATCGATATTCAGGTTGATCTGTCTACCCCCGGAGCAGGCCAAATCCTGGCGGAACAACTCTCCAGTGGCGATGTTCCAATCGACCTGCTCGTCAACAACGCCGGCTTTGGTCTCCGCGGAGAATTCCGCGACCTCCCTCTTCTTCGGCAACTCGAAATGCTTCGCCTCAACAACCAAGCCATCGTTGAACTCACTTACAGCCTCCTTCCGGGAATGTTGGAGCGGCGGCAAAAAGGCATCATCAATATCTCCTCAACTGCCGGCTTTCAGCCCATTCCCTTTGCGAGCGCCTACTCCGCAACCAAGGCATTCCTGACCACGTTTTCTCTAGCCCTGGAACAGGAGTTGCGCGACGCTGAGGTAACCGTCGTGACGGTCTGCCCGGGAAGGCTGAGCAAGAATCAGAACGGCGAGTCGGAGCAGCCCGCCCGGGCAAAGTGGGCAGGCATTTATCAGAGTCCGGACCAAGTCGTCGAGGAAGCACTGCGAGTGCTCGCCAAAGGCGGCGGGCTGACGGTTCCCGGAGCTCTCAATAAGTTCAGTGTTTTTGCGCAGCGCTTGATTCCCCGGAGGCTTGTGCCAAGGTTGGTCGCAAAAATGTCGAGGGCATGATGCAGGGCCACGTGAACGAACCCTCTGGGTTCGCATTCAAGATTTGTCACCGTGAGCCTGAGAAAGAGACCCCGGCTTTAGGTATGCCACAAGAAACGTTAGAGAGGAGCCAGCCATGACTTTTTGCAACCTGCTTACACATTCACGCCGCTTCATTGCTTACGCACTCTTTGCAGTGCTGCTCGTTTCTAACGCTCCGCAAGCCTCGGCGAACGATCACTCCTTGCATTCCGGACACGAGGCTATGTCTATGGCCATGCACGAAGAAACACAGGTGGACGCTTCGCAACAGAGCAAGCTCTTGGCCGACAAGAAGGAAAGTGAATTCAACCACCATTTGGCGGGATTTTTCGTCATCCTTGCCGGCCTTTTCATTCTTGCTGAAGGCACGCTGTCCCAGCGCGGGTCCTTCCTTCGTTTCGCGTGGCCTTCTTGTTTTCTACTTTCCGGGCTGTTCCTGCTCGCCTTCAGCGACACAGAGCTGTGGCCCTTCGGTCCCCAGAGCTGGTGGTACGGTCTCACCCACAATCCAGAAGATTTGCAGCACAAGACGTTTGCCGTAATTCTGCTTGCTCTGGGCATCTTCGAGGTTCAACGCGCCCGGGGCATGTTTAAATCGGTCTGGGCCGGATGGCTGTTCCCGGTACTCGCCTGCTGTGGTTCCGTGATGCTCCTTTTTCACGAGCACCACAGCGGGATGCACGATGCTGAGCACATGACGGCGATGGCGCGCATCCAGGCCGAGCATTTTAATTTTGCTGCCACCGGATTCGGTATTGGCGTTTTCAGAGGGTTGTCCGAGGTACCCACTCGCTGGCAAGTGATGTTCGCGAGGCTCTGGCCACTTCTGATGACTTTACTCGGCGTCCTTCTCATGCTCTACCATGAGTAACGCTGTTACGATCGCCCGCTCGCTCATACGTTCCTCATTCCCGATGTCAGAGAAACTCGCTTGCGCTGCGGTCGCCGTTGCTCTCCGGTTTTGGGCGAGCGCGGCGTTCGCGAAATCTTCATCTGAAGATGCGCCTCAGCCGATCGCTGCCCCGAAACAGGCGCCGCTGAGCGAACCAGCGTCCTCGCCGCAGCCGGAACCCGATCCGAACAAGCAGCCGCAATCGAGTAGCGTGCCCACATCCGTTGATGCAAATTCGCTCGGAAGTATTGCCGAAGTTAAACAGTCGAAGCGCATTCTTTGGATTTTTCCCAACTACCGTGCTGTTAGCGCCAACACGCAACTGCCTCCTCTGTCGTTGAAGGATAAGTTCTGGCTGGCCACCCAGGACAGCTTCGACTATTCGTCTTTCGTTACTGCGGGGATTCTCGCGGGTGTCAGCCAAGCGAAAAAGTCTTATCCGGAGTTTGGACAAGGCGGCAAAGGCTATGGCCGCTACTACTGGGATGCGGTGGCCGACCAGGCCGTTGGAAACTATCTGACGGAAGCCATCGTACCCGCGGTGACGCACGAAGACCCGCGATACTACACGCTCGGGCATGGCGGGTTTTTCAAGCGCACAGGCTATGCGGTAAGCCGCCTGCTAATCACGCGCACGACAAAAACCGTTCTGCAGCCGGCCCGGGTTCCCGCTAACAAGTCGGGAATTAAGAGGCGACGGACCGGAGCCAAATTCTGGAAATGGGACGGAAAGAAAGATCGCCCGCCGGAAGCTCTGTCGAGCTTTAAAAGTGACTGTCCACTTTGCCTTACGGATACTCACAGCTAGCTCTCCTTTGACTCGATCTTTCCTCGCAAGGCGCTTAGGATTCCTTCTGCCGAACACTCGACGCAGCTCCAGTGAATCTCGGACGAACTCCAGTACAGGAAGCCGCTGTTACTTTCGGGAGTGACTGCTAGGATTTTGATATCCGGGTACAGTCCCACAAGGGCGTCGCAAATGTTGGGTCGCTCCCCCGGCTTTTCCGGAGAAATGATCACGCAGTCGGGGCGGGTCTGTTCCACCAGACCGGGGATTTCCGCAACGTCTTCTGCCTGGCCAACGATCTCAACATCATCTTGGTCCGCGACCGTACAAGTAACGCTCTCCCGCATTAGAAGGGGTTGGTTCGCCACCAATATTCGTATCCTTGCCAGAGCCGTCTCCATTGCGGCTGAGTATCGATCTGAATTGAAAATTGGCAAGATTTAAAAGAGGACTAAAAGAGACAGCTGCAAAAGTACCTAGCGCGTAATAGAAACGTCCTCCGTCGATACCGTGAAAGTACTACCTAATTCCATGGGCGGGCAATGGGATACGCTATGATGGCCACCGCAATCGGTAACCAGAGATGCCACAAACGGACCTTGGCAGCGCGAAAGTGCCTCGCCGGCGATGGACGATCGCACTTCTGCTGGGCGTCGGAGTCCTCGTCAATTATTTTGATCGCGTGAATCTTTCTGTTTCGCGGGATGCGCTGCAAGCCTCCTTTGGAATTTCCGCGGTGATGTTCGGTTATCTCTCAAGCGCTTACAACTGGACCTACGCGTTGCTCCAACTGCCTTCCGGGCTGCTGCTGGACCGCTTTGGCGTCCGCCGCGTAGGCATCATCAGCACGATGATTTGGAGTGTGGCT
>Ga0137397_10002149_pt1 | contig 13821 bp, 10 predicted proteins | sample czorhiz116metaG_FD_106658 | JGI IMG/M metagenome (GOLD analysis project Ga0137397, IMG submission 106658) | Vadose zone soil microbial communities from Angelo Coast Range Reserve, California, USA - czorhiz1.16 metaG | ecosystem: Environmental > Terrestrial > Soil > Vadose zone | place: USA... | reverse complement strand
GCCTACGTGAACCCGGTGGTGGCCGTGGGCCTCGGCGCCGCCGTGGCCGGAGAGAGCGTTGCTCCGCGAGCCGTGGGCGCGCTGGCGCTGATCCTCTCCGGCGTGGCCATGCTGGCGCTCCGTCGGCAGGCTGCGTAGCCGGCGGAGGGGGCCGTGCCTACCTTGCGGGCATGGCCGTCCGGGTCGCGCACCTGATCTACGGCTTGGGTCTGGGCGGGCTGGAGCAGCTGGTCGTTCACCTGGCAGCGCGCAGCCGCGATCGCGGGATCGACTCGTCCATCGTCGCACTCGGACAAGACGGCCCGATGCGCGAGCTCGCCAGCCGGCAAGGCATCGCCGTCGAGCTCTTGCCGGTGGACGGCATGAGCCTTCCGGCGCTGATGGGGATCCGCCGGGAGCTGGAGAGGCGCGGCGCCTCGGTGCTGCACGCGCACGACCTCGGGCCCTGGCTCAACGGCGTGGCGGTGCGGGCCCTGCGTCCGAAGACGCGGGTGATGGCCACGTTTCACGAGCAGCGCACGCCCGAGGGCAAGAAGCGGCACGCGGCGGCGCTGGCGGCGCGGGCCACCGACGTGCTGGTGGCGTGCGGCGACAAGGTGCGGGAGGACATCCTCGGCTGGGCTCCCAGCGGAGCGCGGGTGCCGGTGATCGCGAATGGGGTCCCGCTGGACACCGGGGCCTTCTCGTCCCGCGAGGCCGCCCGGGGCGAGCTGGGGATCCCTGAAGGAGCGGTCGCGGTGGGGTACGCGGGCGGGCTCCGGGAGATCAAGGGGCCGGACAAGTTGTTGCAGGCGTTTCTGGACAAGTTCGCGGACCGCGGGGACGTGCACCTGTACCTGATCGGTTCGGGCCCGATGGAGGAGTCGTTGCGCGCAGCCGCGCGCGGGCATGCGAACGTCCATTTCACGGGGTTGATCCCCGGCGCGTCGCGTCTGTTGACGGGGCTCGACGTGTACGCGCAGACCTCGCTCAGCGAGGGCCGATCGCTCAGCATGCTGGAGGCGATGGGCGCGGGGTTGCCGACGCTGGCGCATGACCTGGTCCCGGTTCGCGAGATCCACGGCCACGAGGAGAGCGCGCTCCTGGTCCCGATCGGGGATCGCGCCGCGCTCGGCGCTGCCCTGCAGCGGCTGGTGGCCGATGGGGGCCTGCGGGCGCAGCTCGGCGCGCGCGCCAAAGAGCGTGCCCGGCAGCATTCGATCGAGCCCATGGTCGACGCCTACGAAACGCTGTATCGCGAGCTCGCCGCGCGCGCGTGATCCCGATCCTCCATCTGCGCCAGGGAACGGCGCTCTACGGCGCGGACCGCGCCGTCCTTGCCCTCTCCGCCTCCACCGAGAGCCCCTATCTGCCGATCGTCGGCGCCATCGCGCGCCCCGGATCCCCCGACGCCCTCGCGGACGAGGCTCGCCGCCGCGGGATCGAGGCGGTGCGGTTCGAGAGCGCCTCGCGCTTCGACCTGCGCTGCGCGCGCGCGGTGGCGCGCCTGGCGCTGGAGAAGGACGTGCGCCTGCTGCATGCGCACGACTTCAAGGCCCTGTTCGTCGCCCTGGTCGCCGGCTGGATCGCGCGCGTGCCGGTGGTGGCCACCTTCCACGGCGACACCCGCGGCACGGCGGCGGTGCGGCTCTACGAAGGCGTCGCCCGCGTCCTGGCCAACTTCACCCGGGGCGTCGCGGCCGTCTCCCGTGCTCTGGAGCGGCAGCTGCGGCGTTGGGTGCGCGTGGCACCGGTCGCGTTCGTGCCCAACGGCTTGCCGCCCGCAGAGCCGATCTCCCGAACGGAGCGGGCCGCGGCCCGCGCCCGATTGCGAGTCGACGCGGACGCGTACGCCATCGCCCTGGTCGGCCGGCTCGCCCCGGAGAAAGGCCACCGGATCCTTTTCGAAGCCGCGCGTGGCCTCGGCGCGACGCTGCTGATCGCGGGAGATGGGCCTCTGCGCGATTCCTTGCCCGGGTCGGGGCGGGGACTCGATGTCCGGTTTCTCGGCTACCTGGATGACGCCCGTGACGTTTTTGCCGCCGCCGACGTCGTCGCGCTGCCGTCGCTGACCGAGGGCCTGCCGCTCACGGCCTTGGAGGCGCTCGCCTTCGGGCGGTGTCTGGTGGCCAGCGCCGTGGGCGAGCTGCCGGATCTGCTGGCCGGCGGAGCTGGCGTCCTGGTGCCGCCGGGCGATTCGGCCGCCCTCGCCGAGGCTCTCCGCCGTCTCCGAGCCGGCGCCGGGCGCGCTGCCATCGAGGCGCGCGCTTTGGAGCGTGCTCGCGACTACGGAGTTGCCGCGATGGCGGGAGCGTATGCATCGCTGTACCGCCGCGCGCTCTCCGGCGCGAGCAGCTCGCGGTAGTCGCGCGCCACCGTCTCAGCGATCTTCTCGGCCGTGAACGGCTCGACCGTCGACCGCCCCTCGCGCGCGAGCTCCTCCGCCTGCTGCCGGTCGCGCCAGAGCCGCACCAGGGCCCGCGCGAACTCCCCGGGCTCCTCCGCCAGGATCACGTCCTTGCCGTCGGTGTACGGAAGTCCTTCCGCCGCGATCCGGCTCGCGATCACCGGGACCCCCGCCGCCCAGGCTTCCAGGATCTTGATCCGCGTCCCCGAGCCGGCCCGCAGGGGGATGGCGGTCGCGAATGCGCGATCCAGGTAGGGCCGGACCGAAGGCACGCTCCCCTCGATGAGAACGTCGTGCGCCGCGAGCGCCTGAACGCCCAACGGAGGATTGCGCCCCACGATCACCAGCCGCGCCCCGGGAAGCAGCGCCCGGCAGCGCGGCCAGATCTCCTTCGCCAACAGGACGGCCGCGTCCGAATTGGGGCGCCAGTCGAGGGACCCCACGAACACGACGTCATGCCGCTGCGCCACCAGCGGCGGAGGGAGCGGGGGGATGGCGTTCGGCACCACGCGCGTGCGCTGCGCGCCCATCTCGCGAAACGCGGCGGCGTCCTTCTCGGAGCAGGTCAGCACCAGATCCGTCTTGCTCGCCAGCTCGCGCTCCAGCTCGCGGATGCGCGCGGCCTGCCAGCGCAACCCCTTGCGCTGCCAGCGCGGGGCCGACTCCGCCAGCCGCTCGACGATCTCCGCCTCGACGTTGTGGGCGTCGAGCACGAGGCGCGCCTGCGGCTGCATCCGCTTGATCTGCGGCCAGGCGAGCGCGGTGTGCGGATGGTCGAAGTGGATGAAGTCGAACCGCTCGCTCTCCAGCAGCCGCTTCAGCACCGAGGGAAACCAGCCGTAGCGGCAATACCCGACGGGACAGCCGAGCACGAACCCCATCCCTTCCGCGAAGAGCGAGTCCACCGGGCCCATGCGGTCAACGACGTGCAAGCGGCCCTCGAGGATGCGGTCGAGCGCCTGACGATCCTCGCCGGCGCGCGCCCAGGCGAGCACGGTGAGATCGAAGGCCTGGTCGAGCGCGCGGATCAGGGTGAGCGCCCGGAGCGCGCCGCCGGTGTTGGCGGGCAGCGGCACGCCGGGCAGCAAGGCGAGGACTCGGCTGCGCTGGTGTGTCGGGCTGATTCCGTTCACTCCGTTCCTCCCCTGAGAACGGTACGCATGCACACCGCTCAACACACCTCAAAGGCGCTCGCACGCCCGTCAGTGGACCGATGCGATCCGCTCCACCCAGGCGGTCCCGCCCCGGCCGTCGCGGAGGACCACCCAGAAGCGTACCGGAGCGGACGGAGCGGGATCGGGCGCGGTCCAGTCCACCCAGGTGGGCGCGGGTTGGCCCGTGGCCGTGATGTCGGTGGAGCGGAGCGAGGAGATGCTGCCGGCGGTGGCGAAGAAGCTGTAGCCGTAGGCCATCGTCGGATCGGGCTTGGGCAGCGGGGGGACCGGCTGCAGGCGCACGGTCTCCTTGGCGACGATGGTGCCGCCGTCGCCGATTTCCAGATCCACGCTCGGCGGATTCGATCCGGGCGGGCCGCGGGCGGAAGAGCGCAGGACGATGGTGGCGAATCCGTCGAGCTGCTGGGAGCCGGAACGCGCTGTGAACCCCACCAGGAGCGGCACGCCTTCGTCCAGGCTCTCCGCGATCCCGCCGGCGTCGAGCGTGCCGCCATCGAGCTGCGAGGCGAAGGACGCGATGCGCGGATCGTTGAGATCGAGGCGCGCCGAGAACGGTCCCGAGGACGGCAGGTCGACACCCTCGTTGCCCGGACACGGCAGCGAGGCATCCGGGGCGGAGGTGATCTCCGTACAGAGGGCGAACAGCATCGAGATCTGCCCCGCGTCGCTCGGGTCCACCGCGAGCGCGGTCAGCGTGGTGGCAGGGAGCCCCGCATCGGGCTCCAGCACCAGCTCCGGTGGATCCGCCTGGACGGCCAGGACGCGCAGCTTGCTCACGTGCGACTGCTCCTCGAGGTTCGAGGGGCAGGCGGCGAGCAGGATCGCCAGGGAGGCCAGGGCCACCGCGCGCATCAGAACGATCCCTTCAGCCCGAGCGTGGGGACCACGGGCAGCCCTTCGAAATACGCGTGCTGCGAGAAGTCGTAGCTGTACGCGGATCCCTCGATCGAGCGGTGGTTGTACACGTTGATCACGTCGAGGTACGCGTCGAGCATCCAGGCGTCGAAGGTCCAGACCTTGTCGATGCGCACGTCGAGCTGGTGGAAGGTTGGCAGCCGCAGCGAGTTGGTCAGGCCGTAGATGGGCAGGTAGGCGTCGAAGCTCGCCAGGTAGCGCGCGCCCAGCACCGGCGTGTCCGGATTGCCGCTGATGATCCGGAGCCTGCCGCCGATCTGCCAGCCGGCGGGGAGCTTGTAGGAGGCAATCACGGTGAGGTTGTGCGTCTGGTCGAAGTCGAACAGCCGCCACGGGTCGCCCGGCCGATCGATCCGGTCGCTGCGGGAGAGCGTGTACGCGATCCAGCCGAAGAACCGCTCCGTGAGCTCCTTTCGAATCAGCAACTCGAGCCCGAAGACGTGCCCCGTGCCCGCGTTGTCGAGGATCCGGTTCCGGGTGACGCCGTTGACGGTCTCGACCGCGTCGGTGCGGACGATCAGATCGTACAGGCCCTTGTAGAACGCCTCCGCGCTGATGAAGAACCCGGGGAGCGGGCGCACCTCGGTCCCTAGGGTCAGTTGCCAGGCCCGCTCGGGAATCACCGCCGGATTCCCGAACGGATACGCCGCGTCGCCATTGCGCGCTCCTTCGGAGTAGAGGCCGATGCCTGCCTTCAGCGCGAACGTCTTCGTCGCGTCCCACCGCGCGGTGAGGCGGGGAGTGAAGGTCAGGTTGGTGTGGGGTTCGCTGGGGCCATAGTGATAGACGTCCGCACGCACGCCGGGCGTGATCGAGAGGTCCGGCAGCAGCCGGATGCGCGCCTCGGCCCAGATGCCCGGGCTGAAGCGGAAATACGTCGCGGGCGGCGAGGTGAACACCTGGTCGTCCGGTCGCGGGCCCTGCTGGTTGAACTCTCCCTCGCGGAAGAGGAACGACTGGCGGAAGACCGCGCTGACCTCCGCGCGCCGGTTGGCGAAATCCAACCCGCCGGCGAAGTGGACGCGGTCCGAGGCCTCCCAACCCGCGGTGGTCCGGAGGAAGAAGTCGTGGCTGAGCAGGTGGAGGTTGTTGGTCCCGACGTCGAACGAGAGCAGCAGGCGCTCGTACATGAGGATCGTCGCGAGCGAGAGCGGCCCACCGTGCCACTCGTGCTTGAGGCGGAGCTGGGTGAAGCCGGTCTCCGCGTCGACCGATCCGGAAAGGTTCGGGTCCTGGCCGGTGGGGCGGTTCAGGACCAGGCCCAGCACGTCGTCCGAGGTCAGCGCGATGAACGAGAACGAATGCGCGCTGTCCGGCGGGCGCCAGTCGAGCCGCAGCTGCGCGTCGTAGTAGCGCGGCGCGACGGTCAGGCTGAAGTCCTCGTTGTTGGAGACCGCAGCGCGTATGATATAATCAATGTAACTACGCCGTCCAGCCAGGGCGATGCTCAGCCCGGGTACGCCCGGCACCGCGCCTTCGACCAGGGCGCTCGCCTCCAGCAGGTTGAGGTTCGCGTATCCGTGGAACTCCTCGTGCAGCTTGCGCGTGCGCACCTCCACCAGACCGCCGTTGAGGTCGCCGTAGCGGGCGCTGAAGTTCCCGGGGATGTAGTCGATGGCCTCGAGCAGGTCGGGGTTGATCGTGCTGGAGATGGCGCCGAAGTGGAACAGCAGCGGGATCGGCTCGCCGTCGAGATAGACGAGCGAGTCGCCCGGCTTGCTGCCGCGGATCACCAGGAATCCGCCCCCGATCGGACTGGTGCGCGCGACCCCGGGCAAGTCCTCCACCACCTTGAGCGGGTCGCCCTGGGTGCCCGCGACCCGCTCCGTCTCCGCGCGCGTGACGGTGGTGCGCGAGACCTCGGTGCGCTCGCGCTCGCCCTCCACCGTCGCCTCGAACGGGCTGACGAAGAGAGGTTGGAGGCGGTACTCGACTTCGACCTTCTGCCCGGGCGGGATCGTCTCGCGCGTGGAGAAGCGCTCGTAGCCAGGGGCGGCGATCACGATCTCGATCGGCTCTCCTTCGGGCAGGCCGCGGAGCTCGAACCGGCCTTCCTGGTCGGAGAAGGCGCTGCGGTCGCCCGCCGTGACCTCGATCCCGGAGAGCTTCCGCCGCGTCCCGCGCTCGCGGATGCGCCCGGTGAGATTGACCGGCCGGTCCGCGCGCCGCTGCGGAGCGGCGGAGGGCGGCGGCACGAAATTGAACGCGTACTGGATGCGCACCGACACGGGCTGGTCGCCGCGCCGGGCGGGCTCGAAGCGGAGCTGCGCCGCGGCGGCGAGGGCCGCCTCGTCGAATCCGGGCTGTGGGCCGCCCAGCACGGCCAGATTGCCGGGGTTTCCATGTTCGTCGATGTCCAACTGGAGAACGACGCGCGCGGTGCCGCTCGCTCCTGCCGGATAGACCGGGGCCATTTCGGCGACGAGCCTGGGCGGCGTGAGGACCTCGGGCGCCGCGGGAGGGGCCTCGCGCTGCGGGTCCGGGACGGGCTGCGAGAACGCGCCTCCCGCAAGGCACAACAGGCACAGGGCCGCGGCCGGGCGCATCGCCGGCCTTTGTAGAGCAGGAGCGTGAGCGCCGGCAAAAGGAATTTCGGCGACTGCGGCTAGCCACTGCGGCCGAAGGCCGCTGTGCGACTACGCAGTCGCTGCGACTACGGTTTGAGATGTGTTCTAGACTTCGCAGGCGCCGCGGATGGCGCCGGCAAGCGCATGCGCCGGCGCTCGTCGGCGACCGCGGCCAGCTGCCGCAGCGCCGCGTCCGGATGCTGCTCCAGCTCCTGCGCCAGCGCGCGGAGCCGGTCGGCCAGGGAACGCGCCGCTCCCGGAACGAAGCGGTTCAGGGCCGCCGCGCCGCTCACGGTGCCGTCGCCTGCGAGCCGGGTGGTGTCCCGGAATCCGCCGGCGGCCAGCTCGCGCGCGAGCTCCGCGTCCGGCCCCGACTCGATCAGCGTCTGGGCCACCGCGGCGGCCGCGAGATAGGGCAGATGCGAGGCGACGGTGACCGCGCGATCGTGCGCGTCGGGCTCCACGTCGAGCAGCTTCCCCGCGCCAGCGGCGGTCCAGAGCTCGCGAACGCGACGGATGGCCTCTCGCCGCGCGGCCGGATCCGCCGCGCCCACCGGTGGACAGAGCGCCACCGTGCAGCCGGCGAACAGCGCCGGATTCGCGGCCACGAAGCCGCGGAACTCCGTGCCCGCCATCGGATGCCCGCCGATGAAGACCACCCGATCCTGCGCGGCTCCTTCCGCGCAGATCCTCTCCTTCGCCCCACAGACGTCGGTCAGGAGCGCGCCCGGCCGCATGCGCGAGACGACCTCCTGCAGGATCTCCAGCAAGGGCTGCGCCGGCGTGCAGAGCACCACCAGATCGCAGTTGGCCAGCGCCGCGTCTTCCAGGGTCACCGCATGGTCGACCGCCCGCTCATCGAGCGCCAGCTCCCGCGTCTTCGCATCCGGGTCGACGCCGAGCAGCCGGAATTCCGGACGCGCCCGCCGGAGCGCCAGCGCCAAAGAGCCCCCGACCAGCCCCAGCCCGACGATGGCGATCCGCTCCAGCCCAGGCATCGCCTGCCATTCTAGCGTTTTGCCACGCAGCCCAGAAATCGAGGTGCTTCGTCCATCGGCGCGGGCGTACATTTCGATCCATGGCCGGGTCGCTCGACGAGAAGATTCGGGTGCGCCGCTGGATGACCGCGCAGCGCTCGTTCGCGAGAGATGCGGTCCTCCTCGTACTCATCCTCGCCCCCGCGCTGTGGTTGCTCCAGGTGCAGGGGAAGGACGCCGACCAGGAGTTCCCCTGGACAGGGCATCCGGCGGGGTTCCACCTTCCGAGCTGGCTCCAGGGCGACAGTCCGTTCTATCGCGCCGCGATCGAGTCGTTGCTGCGGGATCGCGATCTCGACCTCCGCAACAACGCCGATTGGGCGGTCCTGTCGCCGGAGAGCCAGCTCGCGCTGGGCCAGCGCGGCGAGTGGTATCCGAAACATCCGCTCGCCCTCCCGGTGGCCGCCCTGGGCTTCTATGCGCTCGCCGGCGACCACGGGTTGCTCGCATTCAACCTCCTGCAGCTTCTCGCCCTCGACGTGCTGATCCTGCTCGCCGCGCGGCGCTTCGCCAGCGCCAACATCGCGCTGATCACCGCGCTGCTGTTCTCGCTCGCCTCTCTCCTCTGCCGCGCGGCCCTCAACTTCTCCCCGGACGTGTTCTCGACGCTCCTGGTCTTCGCCGCCTATCTTTGCTTGATCGAACGCAGGGCCGCGCCGGCAGGCCTGCTCTTCGGCATCGCCGTGGCGGCCAAGTGGACCAACGTCATCTTCCTGCCCATCGCCCTGGTCTGGTCCCTCGTGGTGCTGAAGCCCAGGGCAACCTTGATCCTCGCCGCCTTTGCCACGCCGCCGCTGCTCGCACTCGCCGCGCTGAATGCGCACATGTTCGGCGCGCCCTGGATTACGCCGTACGACCGCGTCGCCGTCGGTCTTCTGGCCGGAGCTCCACACCTGGCGCCCAGCCACAGGGAGCTGTTCGATCAGCCGTTCTGGAGCGGTCTCTGGACCCAACTCGTCGACCCGTCGTCGGGCCTGATGGTGTCCGCTCCACCGCTGGTGTTCTTGCCGGCGGGGCTGGTCGCGCTCTGGCGACGGTCGGGCGCGGAAACGCTCCTCACCGCCTGCATGGCCTGCGCGCAGATGGCCCTCTTCGGCCCATATCGCGATTGGGGGGCAACCAGCATCGGCCACCGTTTCCTCATGACCGTCGTCGTCCTCGGCGCCGCGCCCGCGGCAGCGCTGTTGGAGAGCTGGCAGTCGCAGCAACCGGGTAGCCGCAAAGCGGCCTTGGGCCGCAGCGGCTAGTGTGCGTCGATGAAGCCGCCGTGCTTCCCGAGGAACGTCTCGTAATCCCCCGCGAAGTCCTCCAGGCCGCCGTGGTGGAAAGCGAGGATCCGCGTCGCTACGGTGTCGATCAGGTCCCGGTCGTGCGCCACGAAGATCACCGTGCCTGGATAGTTCGCGAGACCCTCGCCCAGCGCCGAGATCGCCTCCAGGTCGAGGTGGTTGGTGGGCTCGTCCAGCACCAGCACGTTGGGCTTCACCAGCATCAGCTTGCAGAAGAGGAGCCGCACAGCCTCGCCACCGCTCAGCGCCTTGGTGGGCTTCATCCCCTCGTCGCCCCGGAACAACATCCGCCCGAGCAGCCCGCGGATCTCCTCGTTGCCCGCGCTGGGATCGATGTCGTGCAGGTAGTCGAAGCAGGTGGTGTTGGTGGGGATGATCGGCTTCACGTCCTGCGGCATGTATCCGATCTGCGCCTCGTGGCCCCAGGTCGCCTTCCCCGCGTCCGGCTTCAGCTCGCCGATCAGCGTCCGGACCAGCGTGGTCTTCCCCACGCCGTTGCGGCCGACCACCGCCACCCGTTCGCCCTTCGTGATCAGCGCCGAGAAATCCCTGAACAGCGTCCGGTCGAATCGCTTGGTCAAGCCCTCGAGGGTCAGCGTCTGCTTCCCGCTGGGCCGCTTCTGCTCGAACTTGATGAAGGGCCGGGCGATGTTCGACTTCTTCAGATCCGCGAGCGAGAGCTTCTCCAGCTGCTTGATCCGGCTCTGCACCTGGGACGCGCGCGTTCCGGCCGAGAAGCGGGCGACGAACTCCTGCAGCTGCTCGCGCTTCTTCATCTTGTCGGCGTTCTCCGATTCGATCCGGCTGCGCACCTGCCCCTTGGCGCGCACCATGTCGTCGTAGTTGCCGCCGTACGTGATGATGGTCTCGTAGTCGATGTCCGCGACGTGGGTGGAGATGGCGTTGAGGAAATGCCGATCGTGGGAGATGACGATCAGCGTCCCCTCGTACTGGATGAGGAAATCCTCCAGCCAGTGGATCGAGTCGAGGTCGAGCGAGTTGGTAGGCTCGTCCAGCAACAGCGCGGTCGGCTTCCCGAACAGCGCCTGCGCCAGCAGCACGCGAACCTTGTTGCCGCCGGTGACCTCCTTCATCAGCCGCTGCTGGTCCGCCTCGTAGACGCCCAGGCCTTCGAGCAGCGTCGCCGCCTGCGCCTCGGCGGAGTAGCCGTCCTCCTCGGCGATCACGCCCTCCAGCTCGCCGAGGCGGGCGCCGTCCTCATCGCTCAGGTCCGGCTTGGCGAGCAGGCGCTCCTTCTCCTGCATGGCGTCCCAGAGGGCGATGTTGCCCATCAGCACGACGTCGAGAACCTTCTTGTCCTCGTACGCGTACTGATCCTGCTTGAGCACCGAGAACCGCTTCGGCCGCGAGATCACGCCCGTGTCCGGCTCGAGCTCGCCGGCCAGGATCTTCATGAAGGTGGTTTTTCCCGCGCCATTGGGGCCGGTCAGGCCGTAGCGTCGCCCGGGCGGGAACGTCGTGCTGACGTTCTCGAACAGCCTTTTACCCGCGAATGCCTTGGTGACGTCCTGGACCTGAATCATATGGGGGGCGGGGGATAACACAGCGGCCGGGGTCTTGCTACGCTTCAAGTCTAGGGGACACGAGTCGCGGCTTCGCCGCTCGTCATGTCGTCGCGGCTTCGCCGCTCGTCATGTCCCCTACACTTTGGGAGGGTGTTTCTGCAGCTTCCGCTGCAGCGTACGCCGATGCATCTTCAGCCGCCGCGCGGCCTCCGAGATGTTCCCGTTGCAGTCCGAGAGGATGCGGTTCAGGTACTCCCACTCCTGGCGATCGAGCGAGGGCACGTCGTCGGTGGGAGGTGGGCGCTTGCCCTGCAGCGCGGCCTCGATCTCGTCGGCGTCCGCGGGCTTGTTGAGGTAATTGATCGCCCCCAGCCGGATGGCCTCGACCGCGGTCCCGATGGTGCCGTACCCGGTGAGCACCACCACCTGCGGCGCGCGGGACAAAGAGCGCAGCGAGCGGACCACGTCCAGGCCCGACCCACCGGGCATCCGGAGATCGACGACGGCGTACTGCGGGGCGGCCTCGCGGAGCGAAGTCTCGGCCTCCGCGGGCGAGCCCGCCAGGGAGACCTCGTAGCCGCGCCGCAAGAAGGCGTTGCGCAACGCCAGGCGGAACGGCTCGTCGTCGTCCACGATCAGGATGCGCATGGTCCGGTCTGTTTGTAACACGCGATCACACCTCCGGCATGGTGAGCGTGACCCGGGTTCCGCTTCCCTCGTCGGAGTGGACGTGCATCTCTCCGCCTTCCCGCTCCACCACGTGCCGCGCCAGGTAGAGGCCCAGGCCGGTGCCCAGGCCCGGCTCCTTGGTGGTGAAGAACGGCTCGCCGATGCGGCGCAGCAGCGGCTCGGGGACGCCCACGCCGTTGTCGGCCACGCTCAGGCGCAGCCCGTCGCTCGCGCGGTCCAGCGAGATGCGGACTTCGCGCGCCGCGCGCCCCGCGGTCGCTTCCGCCGCGTTGTCGAGCAGGTTCGCGATGGCCTGCTCGAAGGCGCGGACGGGCAGCCGGGTCCGGGCGCGGACGATGGCGGGATCGACGGAGAGCTCCGGCTGCGGCCCCGGCCGGCCCTCCTGCCAGCGCCGGACCGCGGCCTCCAGCACCGGCGCCACCTCGAACTCCTTGGGCTCCTCGACGTCCGCGCCGCCGCGCGGGGCCAGCATGCTGCTGATGATCTCCTTGCAGCGCAGCACCTGCCGCCGGATCTCCTCGGCGTCGTTGCGCCGATCGCCCTCGAGCTGCGCCCTGAGCTCGCCCGCCAGGATCTGGATGGTGCCGAGCGGCGTGTTCAGCTCGTGCGCGGTGCCCGCGGCCAGCGTACCCAGCGCGGCCAGGCGCTCGGCCGCCTCCGCATTCGAGCGGGCCCGGTCGAGCTCCTCGCCGCGGCGGCGCAGCGACTGGCTCATCCGCAGCGAGAAGGTGGAGATGAAGGCGGCCGCCACCGTGAAGGCGATCCAGCGGCCGCGCAGATAGAGGACCGGGACCTCCCCGCCGAGCGTCAGCTCCTGCGCGGGCAGGATCGACAGCGAGCTGAAGGCGATCACGCTGGCGAACGCGAGCGCGGCGCTCCATCTCGCCGGCAGGATGACTGCGCCGATGGTGATGTGGACCAGGTAGAGCACCGCGAACGGGTTCTCCTGGCCGCCGGAGAGGCCGAGCAGGGCGGTGAGCGCGACGATGTCGCCCATGAGGTTGAGGGCGCAGGCGCGGTCGCTCGCCCGGCCGCCGCGCTGCAGCCAGATCTGCACGGCGGCGTTGGCGATCGCGAGCGCGGCACACACGCCGAGGAGCGGGAGCAGCGGAAGGGGCCTGCGCGCGAAGTGGCGCGCGACCAGGATCGTGATCACCTGGCCGGCGACGGCGCCCCAGCGCAGGCGCACGATCCAACGCAAGTTGATGCGCGCCGCGGACTCGACGCTGGTCAGCGGGGGCATGCCGATCTCCCTGGATCGCGGCCGGGGCCCATGGCGCACATGCTACGTTGCGCCACCGGTGAATGCACTGCAGAGAGCGATCGGGGTGACGCGGGTCGCACGCGTGACCGGCCTGGACCGCTCCGGCATCGAGGTCGCCTGCGCGGTGCGCCCGCTCGGCTACGTGCTCCAGGTCGCGAACGGGAAAGGAGAGAGCTGGGAGGAAGCGCGCGCTTCGGCGCTCTCGGAGGCAGCGGAGCTCTGGGCCGCGGAACACCCCCGCGAGCTGATCTATGGGGCGGCGCGCGACTTCTCCAACGCCTGGGAGCCGCGCGACCTGGTCGCGCCGAGGCTCTGGTCGCGCGAGACGCGGGTGGCATGGAGGCGGGCGCGCGAGCTGTTCAGCGGCCGCGAGGTGCTGGTGCCCGCGCAGGCCGTGCATTGTCCACCCCGCGGCGGGCCGCCGCTGGGGCCGGCGGCGATCCGCTGGAGCAGCAACGGGATGGGCGCGCACCCGGTACGCCGACGCGCGATCGACCACGCGCTCCTCGAGGCGGTGGAGCGCGACCAGCTGGCGCGAGCGCTGCCCCAGGGTTGGACTCCGCGCGCCATCGCCCGCCGGAAGCTGCACGTCTCGCACTTTCCTCTCTGGCGCCGGCTGCGCGACGTCAATCTCGAAGCGCACGTGTTCGACCTCTCCGGGCCGCTGCCGGTGGCCGGCGCGATCCTGATCGACCTCGAGGACGGGCCCATCCCCGCGACCGCGGGATACGCCTGCGCGCCGGATCCGAGCGCGGCGATCCGGGGCGCGATCCTGGAGGCGGCGCAGTCGCGGCTCACCGACATCCACGGCGCCCGCGAAGACGTCGCTCCCCCGCACCGGGCGTCGATGCGGGCCCTTCGCGCCGCTTGCGAGCGCGCGCCGCCCCGGCGCGCCGTCGGGCAAATGCCTTCGGGGCGGAATCCAATCCCGGCGTTGCGCGGGCAGCGGATCGCGCTGGTGGAGCTGGCGCG
>Ga0137397_10002147_pt1 | contig 13827 bp, 10 predicted proteins | sample czorhiz116metaG_FD_106658 | JGI IMG/M metagenome (GOLD analysis project Ga0137397, IMG submission 106658) | Vadose zone soil microbial communities from Angelo Coast Range Reserve, California, USA - czorhiz1.16 metaG | ecosystem: Environmental > Terrestrial > Soil > Vadose zone | place: USA... | reverse complement strand
GATGAACGCAGGGAGCAGCAAGAGGCCGCTCGCGTCGACCGTCTTCGCGCCGGCGGGCGGCTGGGGGGCCTCGCCCGCGATCCGGCCAGCCACGGTCGCCAGCGCAGCCGGGCGCGTTCCGTGTGCATCGAGCAGGCGCCCGCCGGCGATCCAGAGCTCGGCCGAGAGAAGAAGCGCAGCCATCCGCGCAGCGTATCCCAACCGCCCCGGGCGGAGCGCATGTGCCGGTTCCCGCGGCGGCTGCGTGCTAGGCTCCGTTCATGCCGGACGAGGTGGACGAGCTGATCCTCAAGATGCAGCACCTCGAGGCGCAAGCGCGGGCCCAGCGCGAGGCGCAGGCGCTGGAAGGACGAGGAAAGTCGCTCAAGTCCCGCGCGCAGCAGGTCGCCTGGGCCGCCCAGGCGGAGCTGTCCGCGGCCGAGGCGCAGCAGCGCGCGGGCGAGGAGAAGCTGCAGCGAGCCCGCGATCCCGGGCTGAAGCCGATCGCCGCGGCCGACCTGCTCGAGGAGGGCCGCAGGCTGACGGAGGACGCCCGCAGTCGCGTGATCAAGGCCCGGGCGAAGCTGAACTTCGCGCTCGACCAGATGGACCAGGCGGAGCGCCGCGAGTACGAGGCGCTGCGGGCGGACGCCCGCGCGGAAGCGCACCGGCAGATGGCGGAGGACCCTTTGTTCAAGGGAACGCCGCCCGCTTCGACCCCGACCCCGAGCCCGACCTCCACCCCGACATCCACCTCGACCCCGACCTCGACCCCGACCTCCACCTCGACCCCGACCTCCACCTCGACCTCCACCTCGACCTCGACCCCCAGCGCCCCCTCGACCCCGACCGCGCCGCCGCGCACGCCCTTGGGCCGCCGCAGGCCGAAGGGAAGCTAGCTTCGGCATGCGCTCTCCGCGCACCGCGCTGCGCCTCGCCGCCGCGGCCGCGGCGCTGATCCTCTTATGGGTCGTCGGGGCCGAGCTGCCCCTCCTGCGCTGGATCGCGGAAGTGGCCGGCAGGCTGCAGGGCGCCGGGCTCGCCGGCGCGCTGCTGTGGGGCGCCGGCATGTACGTCGCGACGCTCCTGCTCGCGCCGATCATCCCGCTGATCCTCGCGTCGGGCTGGCTATTCGGCCCCTGGGGCATCCCGGTGTCGCTCGCAGCGTCAGTGGCAAGCGCCGCAACGTCGTTCGGCGCCGCCCGGGCCTTGGGGCGCGGCGCCTTCGCCCGGTGGTTGCTCGCCCGGCCCCGCGCGCGCGCCCTCGCCGAGCTCGCCGCGGACGGCGGCCTGGCTACCGTCGCCCTGATCCGGATCTCTCCCCTGCTCCCGTTCACGCCCAGCAACGCGGTGCTCGGCCTCACAGGTCTCAAGGCGCGGCACCTCGTCCTCGGCACTCTGTTCGGCATGGCTCCCGGGATCGCGTTGTACGTGTGGGCGGGATCGCTCGTGCCGAGCGCGGCCGCGCTCGAACGGCACCAGGTCCCCGGACCGCTGGTGTGGATCCTGGTCGGCTGCAGCTTCGCCGCCGCCGCGATCATCGGCCTGGCGGCCGCCCGCCGGCTCCGCCCGCAGCGGGGCGCTTGATCGCTCAGGCCGGTGTGACCGCTCTCGCACCACGGGCGAGCAGCAGATCGTCGATCACGCCCGCCAGCACCGCGAGCACCTCCTCCGCCGAGGGCCCGTCGAGGATCGGCGTGTCGCCGGGATCGATGAGGCAGTGCGCCGCCACCGAACCGCGGCCGTTGCGGAAGAGCAGGACAGGAATCCTCCGACCGTCGGATCGGAGGTGCCGGACACCGATTAGTTTTGGGGAGGTCACGGGGATTCACTGAGCAAATCGCGCGCCACGCCGCTGGGGCCAGCGCTCTGGCCTACCGGCCAGCGTATTGGCCTCACCGGCCAGGATTTCGGCCATCCCAGGCAAGCGTAGGCTGGGGTTGTGTTTTATCGAGAACGAACACGGGCCGCAGGAGCCGTTGCTGGCCAGACTTCGGGCCTGATCCACCCACCCCGGACAGGGCTCGAATCCTGGCCCGTGGCTCGATTCCTGGCTCTCGTCGCCGCGGGTCCCCTCGGTACGTGCCCTGTTCGGGACGATCCGCAGCCCACCCGCCGGCCCCGCCGCGCGCTTTGGCACTTTCGTTGCGTAGCAGCTCGCGCATGGAGCTGTCGCGATTCGTGGTCGCCTACAACGACGTGCGCCCGGGCGAGCACGTGCTCTACAGCGTCCTCGCCGATCACTACATCGGGATCGACTCCGCCACCTCGGACGCGCTGGAGCACTGGGCCCGGGGACGCCGGCCCGCGGACTCCGCCGAGCGCGAGACGCAGGAGGTGCTGCTCGAGGAGGGGTTCCTGGTGCGCTCGCGCGCGGAGGACGACGCCAACCTGCGCGCCTTCCTCGATCGTGCCGCCGAGGGAATCCCCGAGACGATGCACGTCACGCTGATGCCCACGCTGGCCTGCAACCTGGCCTGCACGTATTGCTTCCAGAAGGAGCAGCCGGCCTTCACCAAGATGCAGGGGCACACCGAGGAGTCCACCCTCGAGTGGATCCTGCGCACCGTGGACGAGCGCGCTCTGCGCACGCTGCACGTGCACTACTTCGGAGGCGAACCGCTCACCCGCAAGGACTTCATGCTCCGAACCGCGGAGGTGCTGGGCGCTTCCATGGAGGCGCGCGGCGGATCGTTCAAATGGTCGTGCACCACCAACGGCATCGGGCTCACGCCCGAGTTCGTTCGCCAGATGTGCCGGTTCGGCGCCGGCTCCTTCAAGGTGACTCTCGACGGCGACCGCGAGACGCACGACCAGATGCGCGTCTACCGCAACGGGCGCGGCAGCTTCGACGAGATTTTCGAGAACGTCGTCGCTTGCGCGGACCTGGTGAAGATCTTCGTCGGCGGGAACTTCCTGCCGGAGCAGAAGGAGAGCTTCGAGCGGCTCCTCGACCGCATCGAGGCGGCCGGCCTGCGCGGCAGGCTGGAAGGAGTGCACTTCAAGCCCATCGTCGACACGCAGAAGAGCAAGCCGAGTTGCACCGGCTGCGGCGACAAGGAGGAGTCGCCGGTCCTGGTGCAGCTGAACAAGAGCATCGAGAGGCGCGGCCTGGGCATCAAGGCGCTGGGGGGCAGCGACACGCTGGAAGCGCTGCTCGGCCCGTGCGAGCTGCACTGGAAGAACAACTACACGATCGACCCGGAGGGGCGCGTCTACAAGTGCCCGGCCGTGGCGGGCATGCCCGGCTTGGAGGTCACGCACGTCGCGGCCGCCGGCCCGGAGAAGATCGCCCCCCTGATCGCATTGCGCCCCTGGCAGAAGTGCGGCGACTGCCCCTACCTGCCGGTCTGCGTGGGCGGATGCCTGGGAGGCAAGTACCTCAAGACCGGCCGCATGGATGAAGTCGCCTGCAAGAAGGAGCAGTTCGAGCTGAGCTTCCGCGAGAGCATCGTGCGCCGTTACCTCGCGGAGTTTCCCGTCACTGAAGTGTCGTCAACCGCAACCGCGGCATAGCGCCGCACATGGAGCAACACATGAAGATCAAGCGCAGCGTTCGGAAGAGCATCCGCAAGGCCTACCCCTGCCCGAACATCGTCGCCGTCAATTCTTGACGTAAGCCTGCGGCGCCACGAGGCTGTGAGGCCTCGTGCGCCGCGCACTGCTCGCCGTCCTCGCCGCAGCACTCGCCTGCAGGCCCTCGCGCATCCAGGGGGAATTCCGGCTGCGCATCGCGCTGGTCGGCCCGCTCACCGCTCTGGCTCCCGGCGCCGAACCGAGCAACAGCGGGTACGCGCAGGAGTGGGTCTTCGAGCCGCTCCTGCGCACGGCATCCGACGGGTCCGCCATCCCGGGCCTGGCGGGACGATTCCGGTTCTCCACCCCGGCGCGCGTCGTCGTGGAGCTTCGCGAGGGTGCGAAGTTCAGCGACGGATCGGCGGTCACCACCGACGACGTCAGGCGATCGCTGAGCGATGTCGGGCTGGAGGTCCACGAGCAGCCGCGCGGAATGCTGATCGAGTCGCCGTCGGGCGTGCCGGTCGAGCCGATCCTCCGGCACGAGCCGATCTACAAGCCGACCGGTGATACCTACGTCGGGAGCGGTCCGTTCCAGGTGGTCTCGCTCGACTCCGAACATCTGCTACTCCGCCGCGTGGTCCCGCAGCCTGGAAGGATCGACGAGGTCATCCTGCTCGGGTTCCCCACTCCCAGGGATCCGTTCGCGCGCACGCTCGCGGGAGATGCCGACCTCCTGATCGTGTCCGACCCCAAGCAACTGGAGTTCTTCCAAGGCGTCAGTCGGTTGCGCGTCATCCGCGGACACGGCGCCAACGCCATCGCGGTCGCCATGGGGCGCAATCGGCTGAGCCGCGCGGACCGCACGGCCATCGCCGCGGCGTTCCCGGTGGAGACCATCAGCCGACTCGCCTTCGGAACTGAGTGTCGTCCCTTTTCCCCCGGGCGGGGCGCCAGGAGCGCCGCCCTGCCCGACAGGGCGCTCGAGGTCGCGGTCTTGCGACAGGACCTCGCCCTGGAGCACACGGCCCTGGCGGTGGCGCGAGCGCTGGGAGAACACGGCGGCGACATCCGCTTCGTCCCGGTGCTGGAGGCCTTGCGCCTCCTCAAGAGCCAGGATTTCGACCTCCTGTTGCTCCGCCCCCTGGTCTGGCCGCCCAGCTCGGCGGCGCTCGTCTGGGCGTCCGATTCTCCTCACAATCAGGTCGGTTACCGCAATCCCAAGGTCGACGCCGCGCTCAAGGCCGGCGACTGGGCACGGGCCCTGCAGGCGCTGCGAGACGATCCGCCGGTCGCTTTCATCTGCACGCCCGAGCGCCTCGCCGTGGTCGACAGTCGCGTCAAGAACCCGCAGGTTGGCCCGTACGGCTACCTGGAAACGTTGCCGGACTGGGAGGTCGCGGAGTGAACGACGACGGCTCGAGCCGACATGCGATGGCGCGGAACCTCCTCGTGCTCGTCGCTGGATCAGGTCTGCTCATCGCCCTGGTGGGCCTCTCGGCCATCGTCCTCCTGCGCCGCAGCGCGGAGCGGAGCGCCCAGGCCGCGCTCGCGGTCATCGCCGAGCAAGCGGCGGCGCGCATCGGCGCGTACCTCACGCACCAGCGCGAGATGCTGCATGCGCTCGCGGGGCTGGTGACGGGGATCCCCGACGCGGAGCGGCGGCTGGCACAGGTGACCCTCGATGCGCCCAGCCTCGGGCGCGTGACGATGCTCACGGCCCGGACGCCTGCCGACCAGCTGCCTCAACACCTCGCGCCCGCCGACGTCGTGGCCGCGCTGGCTGGCCGGGAGGTGGTCTCGCCGCTCTACTTCCGCGAGGACCTGACGCCGGCAATGGACATGTGCGTTCCGGCCGGCGCGAGTCCGGGCTCGGCCATCTGCGCCACCCTGGACCTGCTCGAGCTGCAGCGGCAGGTGCAGCGCATCCGCATCGGCGAGAGCGGGTTTGCGCTAGCCTTCGAGAGCGAGGGCCGCCTTCTCGCCGCCGGCGCGCCCACGCTCCGCGCGGCGGTGCTCACCGGCGAGCCGATCGCCGAGTCCCAGCTCGCGAGCAAGGTGGCCCGGGGAGAGCCCGCCCCAGCCAAGTTCCGCGGCGGCATGGGCGAGGACGTCCTGGCCGGGTGGGCGCGGCTTTCGGAGCCGCGCTGGACGGTGGTGGTCGAGGAGCCGGCCCGGGAGGCGCTGGCCGCGATGCGCAACGCCCTGATCGCGCTTTCGGCGGTCGCGGTAGCGGCCCTCCTCTTCACCGTGGCGCTGGGCGCGGCTCAGTCACGGCGCGTCCTCGACCAGCTGGAGATCGAGGAGCGCTGGCGCACCGCGGGACGCATCGCCACCGGGATCTCCCACGATCTCGGCCACCGCCTCGCCATCCTGCAATCGACCGCGGCCCTCGCCGAGGCGAACGACCCGGCGTACCTCCCGCTGATCCGCGACAACCTGCGCGCGGAAATGGCCACGCTGAAGAAGTTCGTGGCCGACTTCGCCGACCTCTCGCGCGAGGTGTCGACGGACCAGTTCCTGCCCCTCGATCTGAACGCGTTCGCGCAGAGCATCGGGCGCACCATGACCCCGCACGCGGAGAGGGCGGGCGTGCAGATGACGGTGCTCCCGGCCGCCGAGGCGCCCTGGGTGAAGGGCGACCGCTACCTGCTCGAGCGCGCCGTGATCAACCTGCTCTCCAATGCCATCGAGGCCTCGCCGCCCGGCGGGCAGGTCTCGGTCGAGGTGTCGCAGAGGGACGGCGTCGCGAAGCTCAACGTGACCGACCGCGGCCCCGGCATCGCCCAGGACCGCCTGGCGCGCATCTTCGACGCCTTCAAGTCCACCAAGCGCACGGGTGCCCACGTCGGAATGGGTCTTCCCAACGTGCAACGGATCGTGATCGCCCACGGCGGCGAGACGGCAGTGGAGAGCGAGCTCGGGAGGGGCTCGACCTTCTCGATCGCGCTGCCTACCGACCGGAAGCCGAGCTGATGCGGGCTCAGTCTTCGTCGTCCGAGCCGATGCCGTAGGCCTTCAGCTTGGACTTGAGAGTGGAGTACCCGATGCCCAGGTTCTCGGCGGTCCGGCGCCGGTTCCAGGCGTTCTGCACCAGCGTCTTCTTGAGGAACCCCCGCTCGAACGCCGACATCGCTGCCTGCAGCGACGTCTCTCGCTCGGCGTCGCGCCGCAGCCCCGCCGCCACCACGAACTCGAGCGGCAGGTCGCTCTCCTCGATGATCTGCGATTCGCACAGGACCGCCATCCGCTCGAGCAGGTTCTGCAGCTCGCGGATGTTGCCCGGCCAGGCGTACGTCTCGAGGAGCTGGGCCGCGCCGTCGGACAGCGTCTGCGGGATCCGGCCCAGCTGCACCGCGGAGCGGGCGAGGAAGTGAAGGGCCAGCTCGCGGATGTCCTCGCGGCGCTCGCGCAGCGGCGGCACCTGGATGGGCACCACGTTGAGGCGGTAATACAGGTCCTCGCGGAAGCGCCCCTCCTTGATCATCTCCGGCAGGCTCCGATTGGTCGCGCAGATGACGCGCAGGTCGAGCTGGATGGGGCGCGCGCCGCCGACGCGCTCGATCTCGTGCTCCTGCAGCGCGAGGAGCAGCTTCGCCTGGACGTCGAGCTCCAGCACGCCGATCTCGTCGAGGAAGAGCGTACCGACGGAAGCGAGCTCGAACTTGCCGAACTGCAGCTTGGTCGCGCCGGTGAAGGAGCCCTTCTCGTGGCCGAACAGTTGGCTCTCTACCAGGCTCTCCGGGACGGCCGGCAGGTTCACCGCCACGAACGGGCCGCTACGCCGGTCGGAGTGCTCGTGGATGTACCTCGCCAGCATCTCCTTGCCGGTGCCGCTCTCTCCCGTGATCAGCACCGTGACCGGCTTGGAGGCGATCTTCTCGGAAATGCCCGCCACCGTGCGCATCGCGGCGGTGTGCCCCAGCACCATCGGCTTCTGGTCCCGGCTGGCCTGCTCCTCGCGCAGCCAAGCCAGCTCGCGCGCGGACTTGAGCTGCTCGAGCGTCTTCGCAACGCGCGCGTTCAGCTCGGTCGGCGAGAAGTCCTTGGTGACGTAGTCGAGGGCGCCCAGGCGCATCGCCTCGACGGCGACCGGGACCTCCTTGAGCACCGAGATCATGATGACCCCGATGTCGGTGTGCTTCTCGCGCACTTGCCGCAGCACCTCGAGGCCGCCGATGCCGGGCATCTGCACGTCGAGGAGCATCACGTCGACCGGATGGGACTGCACCGCCCGCAGCGCCTCCTCGCCCGAGGCGACCGTGATCGGACGCATGCCCGCGGAGCGGACGATCGCCTCCATCGTCTGCCGCATGCTGCCGTCGTCGTCTGCGATCAGGACCGTCGCTGCCCGCGCCATCTGCTCGGAAGTCTACCCCGACTCCGAGGGGACGGACACCCGGCGCGCCGGTGCCCGGATGCGGGCGGCCAGCCGGACCCCAAGGAGTAGCGCCAGGACGACGGTGAAGAGGAGCGGTTGCAGCAAGGCGGTCTTGAACCGCCAGATGAAGTGCACGCAGGCCAGCCCGCCGGCCAGGTAGGCCAGGCGGTGGAGCGACTTCCACCGGCGGTAGCCGAGCCGCTTCACCCAGGCCTGGGTCGAGGTGACCGCCAGTGGGACTAGCGCGCACCAGGCGGCGAACCCGACCGTCACGAAGCGCCGCTTCGCGATGTCCTTCGCGATTCCGCCGAGGTCCAGCCCTTGGTCCACGAACAGGTAAGTCGAGAGGTGCAGGGAGGCGTAGAAGAACGTGAACAGCCCCAACATCCGGCGCACCCGCAACGGCCAGCTCCAGCCGAGCACGACTTGCAGGGGCGTGCACGCCAGCGAGCAGAACAGCAAGCAGATCGCGTAGAGCCCGAGGCGGTTGAGCACCTCGGCCACCGGATCGGGACCGAGCGTCCCGCGCACGGCGCGCGAGGCGAGCCACAGGAGAGGCGAGAGCGCGGCGACGAAGACGAGCGGCTTCAGCCAGGGCTGCCGGGCAGCCTTCCCCATCAGAAGAACTTCCTCAAATCCATGCCGGAGTAGAGCTTCGCCACCTGGTCCGCGTAGCCGTTGAACTTCAGCGTCGGCCGGCGGAACACCTCGCCGATGCGCCGCTCCTTCGCCTGGCTCCAGCGTGGGTGGTCGACCTCGGGATTCACGTTCGCGTAGAAGCCGTACTCGGTGCCGCCGCCGTATTGCGACCAGGTGGTGGGGGGCTGCGTCTCCTGGAGCCGGATACGGACGATCGACTTGGCCGATTTGAACCCGTACTTCCACGGCACGACCAGGCGGATGGGGGCACCGTCCTGCTTGGGCAGCTCCTCGCCGTAGATGCCGACGGCGAGCAGCGTGAGCGGATGCGTCGCCTCGTCGATGCGCAGGCCTTCCAGGTACGGGAAGGGGATCGCGCCGAACGCGCCCACCCCCGGCATGTTCTTCGGCTGCACGGCGCTTTCGAAAGCGACGTACTTCGCACGCGAGGTGGGCTGGACCTTTTCGAGCAGCGTGGCGAGCGGGAAGCCGTCCCACGGGATCACCATCGACCACGCTTCCACGCAGCGCAGCCGGTAGACGCGCTCCTCGATGGGGAGCTTGAGCAGCTCGTCGATCTCGAAGGTGCGGGGCTTTACGCACTCGCCCTCCACCTTCACCGTCCAGGGGCGCGTCTGCAGCTTCGACGCGTGGCGCGCCGGGTCGTCCTTGTCCGTGCCGAACTCGTAGAAGTTGTTGTAGTGGGTGATCTCCTCGAACGAGCTCTTCTTCTCGTCGGTGGAGGGCTGGCCGGGCTTCAAGCCCTCGAGCTTGCGGCCGTGCGGCGTCTCGGCCGCACGGGCGCCGCCCGGGAGCAGCAGCGCACCGGCCCCGGCGGCTCCCAAGGCAAGAACGTCTCGACGGCGCAGGTAGAGGGCCTTCGGGGTGATCTGCGACGACCGGATGCGCATCACGGCCTCCCTGTCTTCGATGCGCTGCCGATCGTTGCCGATCTTTCCACCCGCCGCCACCCCGGTTAGGAGCTCTCCGCGGCGGGCTCGGCCTTGCGCACGATGGGCGGCACGGGCGCGATCACCGGCGTCTCGGGCCGGACCTCGGGCTCTCTCGCGGTTGCGCCGCGGTGGCGCGCGTTCCAGCGCTCTCGCGCCTCGCGCTGCTCGTCGGGCGAAAGCTGCGCGCGGTGCAGATCGCAGATGAACCCGGCGCGCGGCCCGCGCGAGCGGTTCGGACAGCCATCGACGCGGCAGCTCATGTCGAGCGTGCGCCGGGGGCGCGGCGCCTTGGGGGGCAGGCGCACGATGCGCTGCGCGGGGACCGCGGTGGGCAGCTTTCCTTCCGCCGCGAGCCGCTTGTTCCGCTCGAGGATGCTCTTCTGCTCGGGGGCGGAAAGCTTCTTGGCGTGGTCGCGGCAGAACCAGCGATTGCGCGGTCCTGCCCCGGGCTCTCCGCAGCCGGGCACCGGGCAGAGCCGGCCCGCCCGGCGGCCGTCGACCTCCACCCGGCCCGCCGAAGCTCGCGTGACGGCGTCCTTGACCTGGTGCTGTACCAGCTCGCCGATCGCGACGCTCAGGTCTTGCGCGAATCGCTCGATGAGCGTGCGAAAAGAAGCATCCCTATTTCGTTGGGCCATGATTGTTGCGTTTGTTTGCGCAGGAGAAATGGAAACTGGATCCGTTCTATCCGGTGGCGGGGCGAAGCGCGAGCGAAATCGTCGCCGCCGCTTTTCGTCAACGGCCGAACAGGCCTTTGAGCTTGTTCGCAGCCTCCTGCTTGGCCTTGTCCGCCTGCTGCTGCGCCTTCTGTTCCAGCTCCTGCTGCCTCTGCTGCGCGACCTGTTGCGCCTGCTCCTCCTTTTGATCGGAGGGCCCGCCGAGGACCCCCGAGATGAGGCTCGAGCCGGCGGACTTCACGATTGCCTCCACCGCGCCCTTGATGTCGAGGTCGGTGATGCTCGGGCTCGTCGCCGGCCCCACCAGGCGCAGCCCGATGGGAACGTTGGTGCTCAGCTTCACGCGACCGCCGGTGAGCTGCTGCACGGTCGCGGGCGTGAGCGCGACGATTCCGGGCATGTCGAGCGTGCCGTCCAACCGGGCACCGCCGGAGAAGCTCAGCTCCGCCTGCGGCGTGGAGGCCTTGAGAGGCTGCTTCAGGTGCGCCCACCCGTCCTGGATGGTGATCCCGAAGGGAAGATCTTTGCCCAGGTCGGTCGCGCCACTCTGCGGGATCTTTCCGCGCAGCGCTCCGGGCAAGGCGCCCAGCACCGGCGACGCGGCCGAGGCGATGACGTCCTTCCCGTAGAACTTGCCGTCCAGCACGTGCCCCTGCAGCACGCCCGAGAGCGATTTGGTCAGGTTGGACAGGTCCTGCCCCCTGCCGTCGAGCGCGACGTCGCCGTCGAAGCGGCCCGCCAGCACCTTGCGCGGCGAGCTCATTGCAACGGCTTTCTCCAGCTCGATTCCGCGCAGCTTGGTCGCCACGTGCCAAGGCTCCTGGGGATGCGCCAGCTTCAGCCGCGTCCCGCCCGCGTCGATTTGTCCGCCGAGCCCCTGGATCGACGCGGTCTGCAGGTAGATCTCGTCCTCCTTCATAATGACGTCGGCAGCCACGCTCTGGAACTGCTGCTTCTTGTAGGTCACCCGGCCGACCTTCACCGCGGCGTGTCCCGAGAGGCCGGCGAAGGTCTTGGGATCGGGCGGCGGCTTCTCCTCCTTCTGGGTCTTCGAAGGGAGGAGCATCCGGTCGAGGTCGAGGTGCTCGCTGTTCACCATCACGTCGAACCGCTTGGTCGCGCCGGCGCCGGCGCCCTTGGTCTCGGCCCAGCCGCGCGCGTCGATGCGGTCGTCCAGCACGTGCACGGCCACGGTCTCGAGATCGATGCGCTGCTGCGGATTCGCGGGCGTCCCCGAAGCGCTGCGCGTGCCTTTCGCGGACAGCTCGAGCCGCTGGCCCGGCGCTTTGTCGAGGGACTGTCCCGGCCGCAGATCGGCGCCGGAGAGGTCTAGATTCGCGTCGAAGGCGAGCTTGGCCTGCCCGGCGGGCTTGAGATGAGCCACCAGCGTCATCGGGGCTCCCGCCGCCTTGGTCATCGTCTGCGGGAGGACGAGCTTCACCGGAGTGAGATCGACCCGCACCTCGAGCGCCTGCGCCGCCTGCGTGCCGCTCGCATGGACCAGCAGGCCGATGGGACCGGCCACCTGGCCCTTCAACTGCTTCGCGAGGGGCGGGTAGTACGCCGCGAGGCGGGCGGGATCGAGATCGTGGCTGCGGATCTCCAGGCCCTCGATGCGCGGAGTGGGGGTGTTGAGGCCCGAGGCGCGCCCCTGCCCGGTGATACCGGCCGGGCCCAGGTCGAGGCGGAGCTTGGAGATCTGCACGTCTCCCTTCTCGGCGTCGCCCTTGATGTCGGTGTCGAGCACGACGTCCAGCGCCTTGCCGCCTTCGGCCCCCGCGAACTTCAGTCCGAGCGCGTGCACCGCGCCCTGGATGCTGAGCGGACCTTTGCCGCCAGGCACCGCCGCCCCGAGCCGCGCATCGAAGTCCGCGTCGAGCCGGCCCGCCTGGAGCCCTACGCCCTTGGGGACGAACGGAGCGAGCGGGGACAGATCGATGGGCTGCGCCTTGAGGGTGACGCGCTCCGGAGTGGGCACCAGGGTGGGCGGAAGCGGCGCGGCGTGGAGGCGCAGCTCGAAGTTCTTCTGCTGGGCCAGCACCGCCGCCGTGACCAGCACGTCGAGCGGCTTGCCGGCGCGCAGGTCCGCGAGAGTCACGTCGAGGTGCTGGATGGCCAGCTCCCTCGGCGCGCGGCCCGACCGATCGACGAGCGCGATGCGGGCGTCGCGCAGCGCCGCGTGGTCGACCCGCAGGAAGGAGAGGTCGCTCTGCTTCTGCTCCGCGGGCGGGGCCTTCTTCGGCTGGGCCTCGGCGAGCTTCTTCTGCAGGCGCTCGAGATTGGTGGTGCCGTCGTTGAAGCGGATCACGTTGACGTTCAGCCCGTCGACGTCGGCCGAGCGGATGACCACGTCCTTGCCGCGGCTGAGGATGGCGCGCAGCAGGCCGGCGCGAACGTCGATGCGCTTCACCTGGGCGAGCGGCAGGCCCTCGCCGGCAGCCGGGCCGACTCCGACGTCCTTGACGGCGACGCCGAGGCCGGTGAGCACCTTCGTCGACACCGAGCCGATCGTCAGAGGGCGACCGAGCTGTTGCGAGAGCTTCGCCGCCTCCTGCTGGGCCTTGCTGGTGAGGATGGAGTCGAGCACGAACGACCCGATGGCGACGAGGAGGACGAGGGCGCCGAGCACGACTCCCACGACCTTCGGCCATCTCTTCTTCGTTGGGGCATCCATGGCGGCCAAAGGTACGTCCGCCCGCTGCCGCTGTCAGGTCGACCGCAGGTCGCCGTGCCGCGGCGCGCACACTCGCTGGGCGCGCGGTCAAGCTTGCGCCTGGGCTCGCAACGCCCCAGCGAGCTGTCCGCAGGCGCCGCCCACGGACCGGCCGTGCGGAAGCCGCAAGAGCGTGCGCACGCCTCGCCCGGCGAGGCGCTTCTGGAACGCGCGGCAGCGGGCGAGCGGAGGCGCATGCTGCCGGGGATCCGGACCCGGATTGAGCGGGATGAGGTTCACCCGGACGTCCAGGCCGCGCGCGAACTGGGCCAGGGCGTCGGCCTCGCGGTCGGAGTCGTTCACGCCGTCGATGAGCGTCCACTGCAGCAGGACCGTGCGGGGCGCGCGGGCGATCGCCGCGCGAAGCTCGCCCAGCCCCCAGCGGCGGGCCACTGGCAAAAGGGCGTGGCGCGCGGCCGGGTCGATGGCGTGCAGGCTCACGGCGAGGTTGACGCGGGAGCGAGCGAAGAGCTCGTCCATGCGAGGCACGATCCCCACGGTGCTCACGGTGATGCGCCGTTCCGGGACCGCGAAGCCGCCCGGTTCGCGCAGCACGGCCACGGCGCGCAGGACGGCGTCCAGGTTGTCGAGGGGCTCGCCCATCCCCATGAACACGACGTTCCGCGGCGCGAATCCGAGGTGCCGCGCGACCAGCGCGTACTGGGAGACGATCTCGGCGGCATCGAGGTTGCGCAACAGCCCCAGGCGACCCGTCTCGCAGAACACGCAGCCCCGCGCGCATCCGACCTGGCTGGAGAGGCAGACGGTCCACCGCTCCTTCGCGCGCGTGTCGGAGGCGGCCTGGTGGATCGCGACCGTCTCGACGAGGTTGCCGTCGCCCAGACGCACGGCGAACCGGACAGTGCCGTCGGCGTCCCGCGCCACCTCCGCCGCGGGCAGGTCCGCCTCGAACCGGGCACGGGCCTCCGCGAGAAGGTCGCGCGCGGGATGCTCGCGGCCGGCGGCGCG
>Ga0137397_10002146_pt1 | contig 13833 bp, 8 predicted proteins | sample czorhiz116metaG_FD_106658 | JGI IMG/M metagenome (GOLD analysis project Ga0137397, IMG submission 106658) | Vadose zone soil microbial communities from Angelo Coast Range Reserve, California, USA - czorhiz1.16 metaG | ecosystem: Environmental > Terrestrial > Soil > Vadose zone | place: USA... | reverse complement strand
CGGCGAAGGCGCATCCCGTCGCATGGCGATCCGGTGCTGCGACGCCGGCCTCCCGGGTGATATCCTCGAATCGCCAGTCTCCCAGGTTGCGATACAGGGCGCTCGGCCCTGCGGTGCGGGCCAAAAACACGTCGGGCCGGCCGTCGCCATCCACGTCCGCCAGGCACACGCCGGCACCCTGAGCGAGCTGCCGATTTTGCACCAGCAGGGAATCGCTCACCGTGTTGCTGAACGAGATGCCGGTCAGGGAGGGACCGAGCGACGTGAACCCGGGGGTGAGAATGACGCGCGGCACCTCGAGCTCGTGCCAGCGATATCCCGTCTCGTCATGCCAGACGGTGTTGGGGCGATTCGGGGAAGGGGAGCAGCCGCAGGCGGCCACCAAAGCGAGAACGAGAAACCGCCTCAACTCTCCACGAGCCCCCACACGAGCGCCGCCGTTCGTTCGGAGGCACCGCGTCCCTCGGCGACCATCTTCTTCGCGGCCTTTCCGGCGCTCTTGCGGGCGGCCGGATCGTGATGCCACACGAGCCACTGCGAGTGCAGGGGATGGCGTGCGTCCGCGGGCAGCGCGACCGCTCCGCCCTGATCGAGCAACAGCGCCGCGTCGCGACTCATGCCCCAATGCGGGCCGAATGAGATCGGCACGCCGAACACCGCCGGTTCGAGCACCGAGTGAAGGCCCGCGCGATGGAAGCCGCCGCCGACGAACGCGGTGTCGCCGAGCGAGTAGAGGTCGGCGAGAATGCCGACGCGATCGACGACGATCACCGGTCCCGGCTTCGCATGCTCGAGCTGCGACAACCGGACGGGGCGCGGCAGCTTCAGGTGGCGCAAGCGCTCGGCGATGCCAGCCAGGTGATCGGGATTCGGCTCGTGGGGAGCGAGCAACAGGCGTGCGGTCGGGAGCTGGTGCAGCAGGTCCGCGAACGCGGGCAAGAGTACCGCCTCATCCGACGGCCACGTCGATCCCGCGACGATGGTGAACGTGTCGGGCGTGGTCGTCGCGAGTCGCGCGAGTGGCTCGCGCGTGCGATCCAGGCGCGCGGCGCGCTCGGCGACGCTGTCGTAGCGCGTGTCACCGGTGATGGCGATGATCTCGGGGCGCGCGCCCAGCATCTCGAGGCGCTCGCCGTCCTCCTCGCTGATCGTGCCGATCCGGTCCAGCGCGCGATACGCCGGCGCGGACCATGCCCTAGCCGGCCAGCGCAACCGCGAGCTGTTCGGCGCCACCGTAGCCGAAATCAGCCCCAGCTTGACGCCGCGAAGCGCGGCGGCGAGGGTCAGCTCGGGCCAGACGTCGAGCTTGCTGAAGACGAGCGCCGTCGGTTGCAGCGCGTCCAGGACCGCCGAGACTTCGGATGGCCGGTCGAGCGGGAGATAGTCGGCGATGTCGACCGGCAGGTTCTTCGCGAGTCGCTCGGCCGATGGGGAAAAAAAGGTGAACGCCAGTTGCCAGTCGGGATGCTCGGCGCGCAGCGTCTCGAGCACAGGCTTTGCCTGTAGTCCTTCGCCTACCGACGGCGCGTGCATCCAGATCAGCGGCCGCTTCGTATCGCGTTGCGCCGCCGCCCACGCCGCGAGACGGGCGGCCAATCCGCGCCGCCCGTCGAGCCCGCGTGCCACTTTCTTGTCGAAGCGTGCGACCAGCGGCGCCGCACGCGTGGCGACGTGCACACTCAGCCGGTACAAGAATGATGGTCTGCTCACTTTGGAACGCGCGTGCGCACGGCGTAAATCGAATCCAGCAAATGCCGCATCGGGTCGGGCGTGTAGGGTGCTCCTTCGAGCAAGCCGCCTTCTATATAGAAGGAGGGAGTCGCGTGAGCCCCGGATCGCGCGGCGCGCTGGGCATCGAGCTCGATTTCCTTGCGTACGCTCCCATCCGCGAGACAGGCGAGCAGTTTCGTTCGGTCGACGCTGGCGCGTTGAGCGACCTTCACCAGCGCGCTGCGAGGCTCCGCGAGCTTGGCCCATTCGTCCTGGTGCTGGTACAGCGCATCGTGCGTCGGCCAGAACCGTCCCTGGCGCGCGGCACACATCGCGACTTGGGCCGCCGCTACGGCGTTGGGATGGATACTCGTCAGCGGCAGATTGATGAACACCCAGCGCACCTTGCCGGTCTGCACGAATTCACGGTCGATGGTGGGAAGCACCGTCACCGTGAACATGCGGCACGCCGGGCACTGGAAATCCGCCATCTCGTAGACGGTGACCGGGGCGTTCGGCGCGCCTTTGGCGCGCGCCGCGAGCGGATCCTCGTTCTGCGCGCTACCGCTGGTGACGAGCAGCGCCGCGGCGAGGAGGACGGAATGGGAGGGAAGGCTGGTCAGGGGCCCGACTTGGTCCAGATGGCGATGACTCCGCATTGGGAGTCCGACTTGAGGAATTCGGCGGGCGCTTCGCTGGGACTGCGGTAAATCTCCACGGCGACGATTCCCACGACAGGAAGATGCGGCGTCGATGACATCGAGGCGGGTGCCCCGTCGATCACCCAGTCGGCGTTGCAGACCCCGTGTGCGGTCCGCGTCATTAGCGCGTTACACACACCCGAGCGGCAATTCAGCCGCACGCCCGGGACGCCTCGGAGCAGGTCCGCCACGGTGGCCGCGTGGCTTGTCTCGATCTGTTCACGCGTGATGAAGATGCCGCGGCCGCCGCGACGCCGCTCCTCGAACTCCTGCATGCGTCGCTGGAAATATCCCGGCCGGCCTTCCACGACGATGGGATCGAGGTCCACCCCGAGGGGCTCCAACTCGAACATGTAGTCGACCGTCTCGCCGTCGGCGAGGCGCAGCACCCACGACGTCACTCCATACCCGATCGCCCGAACCTCGAGGATGTACGTGCCGGCGCCGAGGCTGGCCTGGCTGAACCGTCCGGCGCTATCGGTGGCGGTGCGCAAGCGTGTCCCGATCAGGTCAACACGTGCCCCGCTCACGGGCACCCGTGATTGCTGATTCACCACTTGGCCGCTGATCCCGGCGTGAGGGGGGGCGGCGTGAGCTTGCGCCTGGGCTTGGACCGAGACGCCTCGGGATGCGGCAATCCCGAGGCCCAGAGCCGCTACCGGTGGAAGGATGTGGGCGATGTATGTCATGACTCGGGCCGTGAGCGACCGATAATAGATGATAGGGCGCCCCCGGCCGGATGCAACCCGGAAGCAGGGGGTTGACAGGGTTATGCAACGGACCGTATAACCCCGGGGAGATCCCTAGGTGGGGTCCTGGGCCTTCAGGCCGTCACCTGATTCCCGAGCAGTATGACTGTCACGCTCATTCGACTGGTGCGCCGCGCATTTGCCGAGCGGATTCGCTCCCCCGAGTCCGCCCGCACTGTTTTTTCCTACCCCCAAGGTCCCAGTTCACGAGAGGATGTCCCTATGCTCCAGAATCGTCGTGGCTTGCTCTTCGCCGGAGTCGCGGCGCTGGCGCTGGTAGTCGCCGGCGCCAAGACCCTTCGGGCGCAAGATGCCGTGGTCCGCGGTACGATCACTTCCGATCGCGGGGAGCCGATCCCGGGCGCCAACGTCGTCATCGACGAGCTGCGGCTCGGCGTCGTCACCAATGCGACCGGACAGTACACGCTGTCGGTTCCGGGCGCGCGCGTCCGCGGCCAGCCGGTCGTGGTGCGCGTGCGCGCGATCGGATTCAGGCCGAACAGCAAGGCGATCACGCTGACGCCCGGCGAGCAAGCGGTAGACCTCACGCTCGGCTACGACGTCAACCTGCTCGAGGCGATCGTCGTCACCGGCACGCAGGAAGCGACCGAAGCGGTGAAGGTGCCGTTCACGGTGAACCGCGTCGACGCCTCGCAGCTTCCCGTTCCCGCGTCGAATCCGCTGACGCAGCTGCAGGGGAAGGTGCCGGGCGCCAACATCGTGTCGGCGAGCGGCCGTCCCGGTTCGCAGCCGGCGGTGTTGCTGCGCGGTCCCACGTCGATCAACGCGTCGGGCCGCGGCCAGGACCCGCTGTACATCGTCGACGGCGTCATCATCAACGGCAACCTCTCCGACCTGAACCCCAGCGACATCGAGAGCGTGGAAGTGGTGAAGGGCGCCGCCGGCGCGTCGCTGTACGGTGCTCGGGCCGGTAACGGCGTCATCAACATCACAACGAAGTCCGCGCGGCGCAGCCTGGAGGGCGTGAAGTTCAGCGTCCGTAGCGAAGCCGGCGTGAGCGACATCGAGCGCGACTTCGGGCTGGCGCGGTTCCATGCGCTGGCGACCGATGAGACGGGCAACATGTTCTGCGAAGCCGTCCCACCGGGGCAGCCGTTCTGCGCGCGCACGTTCAACTACGCCGCCGAGCAGTTCCGGGTCAACAACAGCCCGACCGACTTCGCGCTGAATCCCAAGGGGTTCCCGGTCGATCCGGGCTCGACGATTTCCGGGGCGCCGCTGCGGCAGCGCTTCCAGATCTCGCCCTGGCCCGGGACGTCGTACAACGCGGTGAACCAGCTCGTGACGCCGAAGCCGTTTATGGAGAACACGGTCGACATGAGCGGGCGGTTCGGCAGCCAGACAAGGTTTTATGCGAGCGCGTCCAACCGGCGCGAGGAAGGCGCGATTCGCTACTTGAACGGCTTCACGCGCAACGCCTTCCGCATCAACGTCGATCAGGGCATCGGCACCGACTGGAATTTCGGGTTCCGCACGTCCTACACGCGCAGCACGCAGGATGGACTCAATCAGGAAGAAGGGGGCGCGGCGTTCTTCCGCCTCACTCGCGTGCCCGCGATCGTCAACATCCTGGAGCGCGACACGCTGGGCCGGCTGTACATCCGGCCGAACTTGCAGGGCGGCGGCTCCCAGAACGAGAATCCGCTCTCCACGTTGTACCAGACGTTCCGGGAAGACGTGACGAACCGGTTCCTCGGCAGCCTTACCGCGTCCTACAATCCGGTGAGCTGGTTCACGATGGACGCCAACTTCAGCTACGACCTGCGCCGCTCCACCGCCGCGCAGATCAACGACAAGGGTTTCCGCACGACGACCGCCAGCAGCGCGAACCTCGGACAGATCTTTCGCGCGGCGACCGGGCGCGAGGCGTTGAACGGCAGCGTCAACGCGACGTTGAAGCGCGACTTGGGGCCGGATCTCAAGTCTCGCTACACGTTCCGCTACTTGTTCGAGCAGCGCGATTTCAACACGCAAAGCGCGCAGGGCAGCCAGTTGTCGGTGCAGGGTGTGACGGCGCTCAATAACACGCTGCAGAGCACGCGCGCGACGTCGTCCGATCTGAACCGCATCCGCGAGATCGGCATGCTCGCGGGGACGAACTTCGAGTACAAGGGCCGCTACATTCTCGACGCGCTGGTGCGGCGGGACGGCAGCTCCCTGTTCGGGCCGGCGAGCCGGTGGGCGACGTTCGGCCGCGTGTCTGGTGCCTGGCGCGTCGCGCAGGAGCCTTGGTGGTCCATCCCGCAGGTTACGGAGCTGAAGTTGCACGGCTCCTACGGCACCGCGGGCGGCTCGCCGCGGTTCGATGCGCAGTACGAAACGTTCACCATACTTGCCGGAGGATTACTGTCGCTCGCGACGCTCGGCAACAGGAATCTGAAGCCCGAGCTGCACGCCGAAACGGAAATCGGCGGCGACATCGAGCTGTGGAACCGGTACGCGTTCAACGTCACGTACGCGCACGCGAACATCAAGGATCAGATTCTGCCGGTTCCGGTCTGTGCCTGCACCGGCTTCGCGCGGCAGTGGCAGAACGCCGGTACGCTGACGAACAAGACACTGGAGATGTCGCTCAACATCCCGCTGGTGCAGCGGCGCGACATCCAGTGGTCGACGCGCGTGATTTACGATCGGAACCGGTCCGTCGTCACCGCGTTGACCCCGCCGCCGTTCTTCTTCGGCGCGGACCTGCAGGGCACGGGCTCGATCTTCCAGGCAAAGATCGGTGAGCGGCTGGGTACGTTCTATGGCCACCGTTTCATCACAAGCTGTTCGGAGTTGCCGGCGCCGTTCAACGGCGACTGCGGTGGGCCGACCAGCTCGTTCCAACGCAACGACGAAGGGTTCCTGGTCTGGGTAGGCGCGGGAAACAACCCGGGCATGGGAATTACGAACAATCTCTGGGAAACGAGGATCAGCAACGCGGCCGGAAATACGAGCGTCACCCCGTGGGGGATCATCGAGCTGAACTGGGGCGCGCCGATCCTGCTGCGCGATGCTGACGGGAACGCCCAGAACGTCGCCCTGGGGAACGCGCTTCCGGACTTCCGGTTCGCCATAACCCAGGACCTGCGCTTCAAGCGGTTCAACGTGTACGCCCTGCTTGACGCCTCTGTCGGCCAGAAGGTCTGGAACCAGGGATTCCACTGGGCACACCTGGACTTTCTGTCGCATGACGTCGATCAGGTCGGGAAGTCGGTCGAGACGGCGAAGCCGATTGGGTATTACTGGCGCGCGTCGCGGCAGGACGGCTTCACCGGGCTGGGCGGCTTCTACGATCAGCTGCTTCCCAACAACGAGACCGTGGAGGATGCGAGCTATGCGAAGCTGCGCGAAGTGCTCGTCTCCTATCACATCGGCCCGATCGCGCGGACCGGCGATTGGGACATCAGCCTCGTGGGCCGGAACCTGTTTACGATCACGGGTTACCGCGGCTTCGATCCCGAGGTGGGGTTGTCCGGTGGTACGCAGCTGAACGGCACCGGTTCGGCGGCGATCAACGCGGTTGACGCGTTCACGTTCCCGAACCTCCGTACTTTCACGATCGGATTAAGCTCGACGTTCTAAGCCGGTCCTCCCCGCCGTGCTGGTGCAGGGTACGGCGGGGAGGACGTGCCCCTTTTCTGTGGAGGAGTCAACGATGTCCAAGCTTCGTTTTGTCACCGCCAGTGTCCTGGCGCTCGCGTTCATGGCGTGCAAGGATACGCTGATCGTCGATAACCAAACTGATCCGGATCGCGACCGGGCGCTGAACCGCCCCGGCGACGTCGAGACGTTCATTGGATCGACGTACGCGCAGATTGAGAACGCGACTCTGGGCGGATCGCAGGACGATCTCCAGAATCAGATGCAAGTCATGGGGATGGAAAACACGTCGGCGCTCGCCAATTTCGCGATGGGCCCGCGCGGCGCCATTCCCCGCCGGCCGATCGACAATACCCGCAACGGCACGGGCAGCGCGGGGAACTACCGTGACTTCCAGGTGCTGCACCGCGCGGCGCGCATGGCGGCCATGGGTATCAACGCGATGAATCGCCTGGTCACGCTGGGCTCTCCCGCTGTGGACGCCCGCGCGCATTCCTTCGCGCGTTTCGTGCAAGGCGTTGCCTACGGGAACCTCGCGCTTGCCTATGACTCGGCCGCCCTTTTGAACGACGATGACGCACCGACAGCCATTGTGCCGCTGGTGGGCTACCAGCAGGTCATGGCGCGGACGTACCTCCTGCTCGATTCTGCCGTCACCATCGCGCGGGCGAACCCGGGCTCATTCCCGCTGCCGGCGACATGGATTGCGGGGCATGACCCCGCCGTGGCGGCCACACGTCTCGATACCACCGCGTATTTCCAATTCATCCGTTCCTACAAGGCGCGGTTCCGTGCCAGCGTAGGTCGCACGCCGGCCGACCGCGCCGCGGCGGATTGGGCGTCGATCATCGCCGACGCCAACGCGGGAATCACCGCGGACTTCACCATCGCGATGAACCCCGCAGCCGGGTGGGATGTGGTCTGGCCGGCGCAGGCGTTTTCGACCGGTCCCGCCAACTGGCATCAGATGTCGCAGTTCTGGATGGCCATGGCCGATAGCTCGGGCGGCGTTGACGCCTGGCTGGCGACGAATCCCGCCTTGCGGGAACCCTTCCTCGTCGTGACTCGTGACCGGCGGTTCCCGTCCGGCACCACGCGTGCGGCGCAGATTGCCGACACGCTGCGGACCGGCTTCCGCAGCTTTGCGGGATTCCCCTACGTGCGGAATCGGCAGGCCGGTGAAGATCAGCCCGGGCAACCGCTGCAAATCTCGATGTACGACTTCTATCGCTCGCGCGCGTTCTTCGTGGCTGGCCGGATCGGCAACTACCCGATCATGACGCGCGCGGAAATCCGCTTGCTGGCGGCGGAGGGCTACATCCGGACCGGCAACATTCCGGCGGCTGCGGCGCGGATCGATAGCTCGCGCACAGCCAACGGCGTGCTGCCTTCGATCCTGGCATATACCGACACCGTCACGGCTCTTCCTGGCGGCGTTTCTTGTATCCCGCGCGTGCCCGATCCCGCCGCGGCTGCCGGCGCCTACAAGGCCTCGAAATGCGGCAATCTCTGGGACGCGCTGAAGTGGGAGTACCGCATGGAGACGATGTACACGGGATATGGGATGTGGTACTTCGCCGCCCGCGGCTGGGGTGACCTGCCGGAAGGCACGGCACTCTACTGGCCCGTACCCAATCAGGAGATGGATACGCGGTTCCAGGCGTTCTACGGGGCCGGTGGTGTCGGCCGGCCGGGCGGCGCGGGACCCGGCAACTACGGCCTGTTCGCAGGCGGCGTGTTCTAACATGCGCCGGGCCATATTGCACCGGCGGCTGATCACGGCGATCGGTTTCCTGCCTGTCCTCGCCGGGTGCTACACGTATACGCCGATCGCCACGCTGCAGCCCGTGCCGGGCACGAATCTGTCCCTCGTGCTGAGCGACGAGGGACGCATGCAGTCCATGCGGCAGGTGGGCCCGTACGCCATGCGGATCGAGGGGGAGCTGTTGCAAGCGACCCCCGACGATCTCGTGCTCGCGGTGTCCGATGTCGTGGATATTCGCGGCACGCACAGCAAGTGGACGGGCGAGTCGGTGTCGCTACCCCGCAGCTATGTGATGATGACGTACCAAAAACAGTTTTCGCGTTCCAGGACCACGCTGCTCGCGACGGCTGTCGCCGGCGGCATCATCGCGATCATTGCCTCGCGCAGCCTGCTGGGGTTCGGCGGGAGCGGCGATACCGGCACCATTCCACCCGACCCGAACGGCCAATGAATCCGATCAAACCTTCTCGTGTGAGTGTTGCGATGACTCGACTTCAGTTCTCACTCTGCTGCGTGCTCGCGGTGGCGGTCGGATGTAAGAAGGACGCCACGTTCACCGAGCCGACACCGCCGCAGGCCGCCGTCCACTGGATCCATGCGGTCCCGGACACGGGCGAAATGGACATGCATGCCGTCGATATCATCTCGAACGCCGGCCTGTATGACGCCGTATTCCGCGGGTCCAACATGTTCTATCAGGGCATCGACGCCGGGACGCACCAGATCCGGGTGTTCATGAGCAGCCCCAACCCGGTGATCACGGGCACGCCGATCCTCGATACGATGATCGCACTCACGTCACCGAACGCCTACACCGTGATTCATACGGGATTCGCCCGGACCGGCTCGACGCCGGGACGGGTGCTCTGGATCGTGCCGGATGCGGCGGCTGACCCGGGGGCCGGCAACGTCGGCATTCGGATCCTGAACGCGGGCGTCGGCCTGGCGAGCGTCGACGTGAACGTCACGCGACATGCGACCGATACGCTGCCTGACGCGCCGGGCGTCGCCAACCTCGCGTATAAGGGCATCGGCACCTACTTCACGCTCGTGCGCGACACCGTCGCAACCGATTCGCTGCGCGTGGTCGTGACGGCGACGGGCACCAAGACCCCGGTGCTCTTTTCCGTCAAGCTGCCGCGGGGCACGGCGGGGACGCCGACCAGCAACCCGATCGCCGGTGCCAGTGTGGCCGGCTCGGTGCTCACCGCGGTCATCGTTCCGGCGTCGGTCGTGGGCAGCACGGCGCCGCAGGGCGGGGCGTTCGCGGCGCCGAGCGCCGTGTTTCTGGTCGATCGGCGTCCGGCGAATACGATTCCGAGTCCCTAGGCAGCGTTGGGTGAGGTTGATCGGCGGTCGTTTTTAGAGAATCGGCCGCCACCGCGGCAAGCCGTCAATCCAGAAGCCGCTCGTGATCCGAATCTTGCGAGACCCGTCGACGTTCATGACCCAGAGGTCGCCGCCCTGCTCGTAGGCGATACGCGTCGAATCCGGTGACCAGCTCGGCGCACCCGCCTGGGTGCTGGGATCGGTGATGCGAGTGGGGTTCGACCCGTCGGCATTCATCACCCAGACCGCAAAGTCGGTCTGGCGGTCCGATTGGAACGCGATCTTCGTCCCGTCAGGCGACCAGGCGGGGGCGTAGTCGGTTCCCGGATCATGGGTGAGGTTCACCAGCCCCGAGCCGTCGGTCGCGCTCATCACGTAGATCTCGGCGTTGCCGTCGCGGTCGGAGACGAACGCGATCTTCGACCCGTCGGGCGACCACGCCGGTTGTCCGTCTTCCGCAGCGTTGGTCGTGAGCCGAACGATGTTCGACCCATTGGGATCCATGACATAGATCTCGCCATTGCCGTCGCGGTTCGATCCGAAGGCGATTGTCGTGCCGTTCGGCGACCAGGCGGGATGGTAGCTGTCCGCGCTGTCCTCGAAGGTGAGCTGACTGACGTTACTGCCATCCGAGTTCATCACATAGATGTGGTAATGGACCGCTGCGGTGCTATCGGCGGTCCGATTCGACTGGAACAGGATCTTGAACGTGTCGGGCGACCAGGCGCCCCAATCTTCAAAGGCGAAGCTGGTGGTCAGCTGCTCCAGGTTGCGGCCGTTGACGTCCATCGCATAGATGTCCATCAGGTGGTTTCCTACGCGGGTGAAGATCAGCCGGCCTGGTCCGGCATCCGGCGCCGGCTCGTTGGTGCCGCAGGCGGCGAGGAGCAGCGGGAGCGCGAGCAAAGCGGCGGTGCGACGGAGATGCGTCATGGGCAGAAGGTAGGAGCCCGCCGAACGGTCCGGCAAGGGCGTAGGGGTTCCCTTGCGTGCCTTTGTGTTGACCTTCATTGTATGGAACGGTTCCCGCGCAGACTCCTCATAGGGAGGGTGCATGGATCAGATTTCCGTTCGCTCCGTTTCGCATCTCCAGCGCAACATCATCATTCCCGGTCGATGTAGTCGCTAGGCCAACGCCTCGCGCGTACTGCGCGACTATCCGGCCACCCGGCCTCACGGCCGGTATCTACTGGTTCGCTGATTCTTCCGCACACACATGAACCTCAGCGTGAGGGAAGCGGAATATGCGATTTACTATCGGTAGGGCAAACATCGGCGCGGTCCTGGCGCTAGGTGCGCTTTGGCTCGCGCCGCAGCTGCTGGCGGCACAGCAGGGCGAGTTGACTGGACGCGTGACGGACAAGTCGTCTGGTCAGTCCCTCGCCGGCGCCCAACTCTCCATTGTAGGTACGACACTGCGGGCGTTGACGGGGCAAGACGGCCGCTATCGTTTCGCCAACGTGCCGGCCGGTTCACAGACGGTCCGGGTGTCGTACATCGGGTACGGCACCGTGACGCAACCCGTTTCGGTGTCGGCTGGTGCGTCGGCAGACTTGAACTTTGCGATTACCGCGGTGCCCATCGGCCTCGACGCCGTCGTGGTCACCGCGACTGGCGATCAGGCCGTGCGCGAGCAGGGCACCGTCGCGCACAACGTGGACCTCAGGGATCGGACCGGCAAGGCGGCCACGTCGAACCTTTCGGATGCGCTCAACTCGACTGTCCCCGGCGTGCTCGTGCAGTCGAGCGGTGGCACGACCGGAACGGGCACGCGCATCCGCATTCGTGGCTCGAACAGTGTCTCGCTGTCCAACGAGCCGGTACTAATCGTGGATGGCATCCGCGTCGAGAACGGCGCGAGCTCGTCGTCCGTCGGGGTGGGGGGCCAGGTGCCGTCACGACTGAACGACATCAGCCCGCAGGACCTCGAGGCCGTACAGGTGAACAGTGGTCCGGCGTCGAGCGTGCTGTACGGAACCGAGGCCGCCAACGGTGCGATCATCATGCGGACGCGGCGCGGGCAGGCGGGCGTCACCAAGTGGACGCTCACGGCGGAGACCGGTCGGCTCAACGATTACGGGACCTATCCTGCGAACTACACCGGTCTCACATCGCTGGACTCGGTCTGCACGCTCACACGCGCCGCCACGGGGGCGTGCGCGATCTCTCGTGTCCGCACGTTCAACCCCATCGAGCAGCGGAGCCCGTTCCGCACGGGTCACCGCGCCCAGTACGGCGTCAGCGCCTCCGGCGGCTCCGACCAGACGACCTTCTACGTCTCCGGCCACTTCAACAACGAAGACGGCGTCTACCCGGTCAATACGAACCGCCAGATCAACCTGCTCACGAATCTCTTCACCTATGTGCGCCCCAACCTGGATTTCCAGGCGACCGTGCTCTACACGAACGGCAAGCTGCGCCTGCCCCAGAACGACAACAACGTGTTCGGCGTCCTCTCGAGCGGCTTCCTCGGCTCGTCCGACAGCACCGTCAACAATGGGTACGGTTTCCTGTCGCCGGCCCAGAGCTTCTCGATCCGTACTTTCCAGAACACCGATCACTTCACGGGCAGCGTGCAGTCGAACTATCGGCCGCTTACGTGGCTCGAAGCGCACGCCGTCATCGGCACCGACTTCGTCAGCCGGTACGACGAGAACACGCAGATTCCAGGCGCGATTCCGGCATCGTTCAACCTGTCGGCGAGTCAGGGAAGTCGCGCCGCGAATCCGTTCCAGATCTACAACTGGACGGCAAACTTCTACGGAACGGCGTCGTTCGCGCTGACGCCGGATTTGAACTCGACGACCAGCGGTGGATTTTTGTACTACCACCTGCGCAACCACGGCGTGCTAGCGAGTGTCCAGCAGCTCACCGCCGGCACCAATTCCCTGGCGGGCGGCGTCATTCCCTCGGCCAACGAGACCACGATCGAGACCATCACGATCGGACGCTTTGTCGAGGAGCGGCTCGGCTTCAAGAACCGCCTCTATGGAACGTTCGCCCTGCGCAGCGATGACAACACTTCGTTCGGGAAGCGCTTCGGCAACATCCTGTATCCACGGGTGTCGGGTTCGTGGGTGATCTCCGAAGAACCGTTCTTCCCCATGCCGGGCTGGCTGGGCGCACTGAAGCTGCGCGGCGCCTACGGCAGCGCGGGTCTGCGCCCCGGACCGACCGACGCGCTGCAGTTCTTCAATCCGACGCCGGTCGTGATCAACAACGCGGACGTGCCGGGCATCACGATTGGGAATCTCGGCAATGCCGCGCTCAAACCGGAGCACACAACCGAGACCGAGTTTGGTTTCGACGCCGATTTCCGTCCACTCACGACGCATCTCTCGTTTACCTATTACAACAAGCTGTCCCACGATGCTCTGATCGCTGTTGTCCTGCCGCCGAGCTGCGGCTGCGGTACATCGATCTTCCGGAATCTGGGCTCCGTGAGCAACAAGGGCGTCGAGATCTCCGCGAACGCCACGGTTGTCCACACGCGCAAGGTCCAGGTGGATGTCGCTGCCGGCGCCTGGGGCACCAAGAGCCGGGTGAAGGATCTCGGCCTGAACATCGCACCGATCATTTTCGGACTGGGTGGCGCGACCCAACGGATTCAGGTGGGCTACGCCCCGGGCAGCTACTTCCAGGTGCCCTATACCTTCGCTGACAGCAACGGCGACGGGCTGCTCAGCTTGAATGAAGTGCGGTTGAGTACCGCACCCACGTTCCAGGGCCAGCCATTCCCCGACCACGGCGCATCGTTCAGCAGCACCATCACGCTGTTCGAGCGATTCCATCTCTACGGGCTGGTCGACGGGCGATTCGGGAACCGGCTCTTCAACAGCACCGAGCAGTTTCGTTGCGGTCTCGCCAACTGCGCGGGCCGGAATGACCCGAACGCCTCGCTTGCCGCGCAAGCCGCCGCGGTCGCAAACATCAAGGGATCGCAAGCGGGCTACATGGAGGATGCGGATTTCAT
>Ga0137397_10002144_pt1 | contig 13835 bp, 12 predicted proteins | sample czorhiz116metaG_FD_106658 | JGI IMG/M metagenome (GOLD analysis project Ga0137397, IMG submission 106658) | Vadose zone soil microbial communities from Angelo Coast Range Reserve, California, USA - czorhiz1.16 metaG | ecosystem: Environmental > Terrestrial > Soil > Vadose zone | place: USA... | reverse complement strand
CTACGTGTCCGCCCTTCGACGCGAGATGTGGTGGCGTCGACTTGTACTTGTCCTGGGCATTCGCCTCCGTGCCGATGAGCATCCGAGCCAATTCCACATGTCCGCCCTTCAACGCGAGATGCAACGGAGTCGACTTGTCATCGTCCTGGGCGTTCACATCCGCACCACGCTCAATGAGCACCCGAGCGAATTCCACTTGTCTGCACTTCAACGCGAGATGCAACGGAGTCGACTTTTCATCGTCTTGGGCATTCACATCTGCGCCATGCCCAATGAGCATTCGAGAAAATTCCAGATGTCCGCAACGCAATGCCTTATGTAAGGCAGTTCCATCGTCGCCTAACGCATTCACATTCTGCGAGCACTCGACCACAAGGAATGTGACCACGTCCTGGACGTTAAGGAGAGCTGCATAATGCAAGCAACTCATTCTGGGCTGTGGCGGGTGAGTCGATTGCCTGTATTGATTACGTCGGACTGGGTCGAATATCCAAACCCAGACCGCAAGGTGACGCCTTCTCGGGTCAAACAGACGTTTCATCCCATCTTGCGTGCTTGCTGAGACGTTCCTGAACCGGACATGGTTTATCCAGTGTTCGGCAGCATATTCAGCGACAGGAAAATTTCCCAGACCGTCTCTGGTAATGTCCTCCTCGAGATGAAGCAGCATACCTAGACAGGCTTGCGCGACAAGTGTATGAGCGGGTGTCAAAGAAACGTGATAGCGGGAAATAGTGTCCCTGGCTTTAGTGAGGCGAGTCGATATCAGGAACTCTTTAACTGAAAAGTGAGAGAATTGTATGACTCGGGAATCTCCGGCTTCGACAACGGCCAGCATACTGGAGCAAGTGGAGAGTATGGCGTCTAATGGATCCTCTGGACGCCAATCCGCTCGATATGTCGGGGTTGACCCTGTGTCGAAATTAAACGCGAAGAACTCTGCCAGCTCCTCCACACGAAGAGGGCGAGATGCGACTGCGACGCATTGGAAGATACGGTGGGCAAAATTCCTTTTTTCCCTGTGAATATCTTGCAGGATACGTTCGTACGTCTCGTCCAGGCTCTCTGGCAGTTCGTCCAAAGCTTTTCGGATTCTGGCAGGCAGGCATCTCCGGAGGGTCTCCAACTGACAAAATACCCATCTAAACCTGCATCACAAATTTCGGCAACAGCAGTGCGGCATCGTGTTAATATCTCACATTCCCTGGGCTTTTGTCGTGAGCTCTTTGATAACCAGTTCCTTGTCAGCTGCTCTCCAGCGCTTCGTCATCCGATCCGTGCTGATAACTGACTTGACATAGTTGATGATGTCCTGCTGTTGCCCGATCTCTTCGTGCAGAATAACCGTACGGAAATGTAAAGGATCAAGGATATTCATGATGTCGACCTCGGGTCGGCTCGTGATGCAAATGTGGAGGTCCCGAAGGCGTAAGTTGACGAGGTCCTCCACGAACATTAAAACCTTCTCGCGGGCGGAAGGCATGCCAGATGTGCTTGGACATTCGTCCAAGCCATCGATAATTAAAAATACTGGTGCTTGTCCCGGGTGTTTGAGTATTGCCTTTAGACATCCGATAAGCGCCTCATCGCTAGGGTTTCGCCGTCTGCGTTTGTTCGAAGAATAAAAATCGGAAAGAATAGTGGAGTAGGTGTCGGAGTAGTCACAAAGCTGAACTAGCAGAGATGATACCAGCCCACGGAGCTTCTTTTTGTCGTCATCGCGGAAGTCACAATAAAAAAATCCCAACGAGGCTAGTCCTTGCTTCTGCAGATCATCGATCTCCTGGATGATAGTCGAACTAGCCTATTCCGTAAGTTCTTGCTTGGAGCATGCGGAAAGAGGAACGCATCAAATGACACTTTTCCCTGCACCGGCTAGGATAACACAAAATCATCATTTTCAGCCAAAGTGGAAGACCCAGATACCTACGTTTTCCATGTATCCATAAAAGCGAATCTGGCCCAGACGATTTCCATTTTGCAAAAGTACTGCCCTCTATGAACCATGTAGATGTTCCTCCGTTGTGAGATTCGCGCGCAGTGTCGTGGTTCGTCCACGGATCCGGAGGAGACAGCCATTTCTCAATATCTTGCTGCAGTTTCTCACCTAGCGGCCACGGTGTTCCTGATTCAAGATCTGCGAATTATGAAATAACTCACGTTCTAAGTTGTTCATTTTGCACGCAATTTCTTGCATGGTTTCTATCACAAAGTCATCAATACTGATCGCATACTCTCGTCCGCCAAGCGTACTTAAAGAATTCCGGATACCGTCTGCCGAGACCTTGCCGTCTAGTGGGCAGGACAGTTAACAACACACGACCGACAAACCGGATGGAGTTGCCTCACCGTCCATGACCACCCTCATATTCTGGACCAGACCGTGGACGACGCCAAGCGTCTGTGTTGCAGTCATACGAGCCTCCTCCACAGTCAGCCTCTCGAGCCTTTGTAGCACTGCCTCGACCTCATTTTCACCTAGTAGCTTTTTTACAAATTTCACTGCTCCGTATTCAATTAAGTGGCCTATAGTTACTGCAAGGACGCACTCACACGGTCGCTTCTGTTTGATCTGTTTGGTCACGAGGGCGATGGTTGAAAGTAGTTCCACCAATATTTTGACAATAACCTCTCCCATCGCCGCAATAGTGTCAATGGGAAATTCGATGTAGACCTCGAGTCGGTTCAGAAAGTGTTCGATGGTCTCGAGTAAATCGGCGACTGCGTCGTAGCTTGCGCTGACGTCCTTGATCGCCTGATACGCTTGGATATCAGAATGATACGCGATTAGTAACTGGGAAACACGTACAGCGAGTAGGATGGCAAGGCCGGCAAATATCACCTTTGCAGGCGGGAATGGCTGTAAAACGAGCATCAGGAACTGGAAATAGTCAGAAATGCCGTTCGACGTACCAGACCAACACCCTCTCCAAGCGTTGTACTTGTGGAAAGCGCATGGAGGATATGGACTGCTCGCTTGAGTGATTTCTTGACTTTGCCATCCTCTCCTCGAAATTCGGTGAAGGCGTGAGCTTGCTGCTGGAGAACGTCCATGATGGCGTCTACGGAATGACAATTTTCGAGTTGCCTAGCGAGAGGATGGTCGATCAACTTCATCCCTGTCTGGTTCTCATAGCTCTCCAGGGCAGCGTCGAAGAGCGACTGAAGATGAGAGCCAGAAGTATTACTCATCGTAACAGGTGGAAGATATGTTGCGTAGAGGTAGGAGTATCTGTATTGTGTCACGGTGAGGATGATGGGATAGGGAAGAGTGTGGGGAAGGGTCAAAGAACGAGGCGGACACACCCCACATGTCCGAGTCCGTTATCGATTATCGATAAACTTTGTTGACCGTTTGCCAGTGTTTGAGCGAAGCGTTTGCGCCGCTGAGCACCTGGCTTTGTTTCAATCGCCGGAAGCTACGTACCATATGCCCTTGTTTCTTCTTCTCGTCCACCCCTGCGTATTTCATCGTCACAAGGAGTTCCATTTTTATCCCGGTACACGTCCAGGACGAGTCCCCATCCATCCCTACTGCAAGGGCAGCGCGTGCGCTGGCCCTGCACGAGCGCACCTTCCCTATCGCCCGATACGACCGACCGACCGACCGATCCGACGCCGCGTGCCCGAGCGCCCGCTTCCCTGCTCGTTCCGCCTCGATGATCATCGCCCCCCCCCCCAGCTCGCGCGTCGTCTCGCGTGCTCGTGCGGCCCTGGAGCAATCAGTAGGAGAAGAAGGACTTAGTAGGCTACATTGTGATAGATAGAAAATTGCTATAAAAGTCGCGCCGTCGCCTCGTCGAAAGACAGGCCAGCAGAGACGGACATTTCCCCCTCTTCTCCGCGCGTTCCCCTTCCCCGTCGCCCGCTAGCCGTCAACCCGTATGCCACGAGAGTAAGACGTACCAGTCGCCCGAGCAGGGCTCGCCCGTATTCTACCGCCCGCCGACGACGCCAACCGAGCTACCGTGTCGTCACGACGTTCGTCGGTTGCGAGGGCCCCTTCCTCTTCTTTTCCTTCAGTCTCGTTCACGCCGCTTCGCCGTACCACCGCCGCTATCGTATTCGCAAGTCTCATATCGTATCCGCCGCCGCCACGCTCACGTTGCCACCGTCGCCTCTTCATCCGTGCCACCGCGCACGCCCATCCCTTCCTCTCCTCTTCCTCCTCTCTCATTTCTTCCCCGAGAGATCACCCGGTCGCGAGACCACCCCCATACTCACTCAACCGAGGCCCACCAGGATCTCGTATCACACTACTATAATATAAAGCAAGATGATTGATAAGGCCGCGGTTATCCCTCTTGGGCGAGGTGTTCCCAATCTGGCGAGGTGTCCGGCGGCCTCCCTCGGTCCTGTCATGTGCTGCCCTGGCAATCCCACCACCCGAGCTTTCAGAACTGCCAATGGACATTATTTCACACAGCACACACTCCTTCCCTCTCGCTTTTCCCTCCTGGCTTGCACCCCTGCAATAGGTGCCCTACCGGGCGGCCCGGGCAGTAGAGCCTAAATAGGGCTTTCGCCCATTGTTAAGTCTTCGTACATTTAGCCTCCCGCGCCTCATTCCTCCCCCCCCTCTTCCATTTTAGCAGCGGCCCTATGGACACGCAAACTGATACAAAGACGCTTCTCTTTATTCGAGTAGCTGACGGAAATTCGCACGGGCCACTGGCACGCCGAGTCGGAGCGCGGAAGCGGGCCGGATGTCCAACTTGAACCAATCGCAGTTGGCACCACGTTGCTTCTAACGCCGCTTCACTCTAGCCTTCTGGCTCTACCCCCTCCCCGAAATACATCACCAGCACAAACCACAGCAACGGTCAATATGTCATGCTAATAACCCTCCTTTTGGAACTTATCGATCCATGGCCAAACGAGCCCCAACCACGGCTCTCCTCGTCAACAGTGGCGATCTCTCCGTGCCATGCAACTCCTGCCCTGGCTCGCGAACGTCCCTGTGGCGAGGTGCGAGCTCATAAAGGGTTTCTCACCTAACTTTAAGCGACAACAGAGCGTCGTTCGCGCTCGAACTTCTTCGTCTGCCCGAGTTGCCCCCTTCCTCTTGCTCTCGTTCACGACTTTCATCAGGTGCGTCTTGCATCGCCTGTCCCGGTCCGAGGATCTTAAATTTGCCAGACTCGACCCAAATTTGATCTTCTTCCTTCCGGAGATCCGCGACCTCTCCTTGTGACGCATACACTCATACGCCTGTGATCCGTTCTTGCACCCACCATCCGCTCTCCCGCACCTCGAGTGCTTCCGCTCAGTAAATGTCATTCCGGACACCCTTGGAACAGTTTGTGCCTTTCTTCTCCACCATGTCCCACCGTTCTCCATCAGATTGAGCCGATGGATGGAGCACCTCAGGTGATCATAGCTCAACCCATGCAGGTCATCTCTCTCGCCTTCTTCTCCGAGCATAGCCACCGTGGTGCATCGCTGGCCATTAATTTGAGAAAGCGTAAACGGGCGAACGCTTCGAGCGGCGGAGAGGACGCGAGCAAGTTGTCCTGCTCTCGACAGTCAACGCGGGTGTACCCTTGTGGAGGGAAGGCGTTTCTACATTAATATTGAAGGTTGTATTACTACACGAGGGCGACGATGCGTGGCGCCTGGACGTGGGGCGGGCGCGGGTGAGCTGTGGCTCATTCGGGGCTGAGGCGTCGACGATGGGGATTGCCGAGCACGAGATGGGCACCGTGGCTGAGCGAGCACTTTGAGTGCACGTTATGAGCTTGACGACGAGGCCACGGTTGCGGTGCGCAGTGCGCACGCGTGCCCGATGCTGACGACTACCATCCTATAGAAAGGCCCAGCGTAGTTTGCTGACTGCACGGGAAAGTGGATATATTTGTGATCAAGTCCCGTGGGGGTCCTTGTTCTGCTGTTTCCTTGCTTTGATAGAATATCTGTAGAAGTCCACTCACGGTTTTTTATAGGTAACGATCATACTCCCTGTACTGGTCTGTGTGTGCCGTTCGTTACCATATGCTGTTACCCTTTACAAACAGTGGCACTCGGTCTTTACTCTTGATCGTCTGGTGAGGATTCTAAATGGCTTCTCAATCCGTAATAGGATTCCCTTCCTACCCTTGCGAGCCATTCCACCAGAGACGTTTTCTCAATAAAAAGCGCTACTGTCGGAAGTGGGGAACGCGATTCTATTCTATTCCTACCGCTGTGGCGGTAGCTATTACATGTATACTTAGAATGTCCGAATGTTCAATACAATTGGGCTGTTCAATGACACAGCAATGACCACGAAATACAAGTACTGTGCCACTTAAAAAGCTTGTAGGTTGGCAGCAAGGTAAAGGTAGTATTGTACCAGCAACAATTAAACTAGCACATCTTCGCGATACCAGCGCCATTTTTATCGTCGTAATTCCGATCGGCGCAAAGCTCCATGAGCTAAAAGTAATTGGATAATACCATGAAGTTCTCGCCTCGATGCTATGTCGAGAGGTGGTTCACGATAAAATCCCCCGACATTCACGTCACTGCCATGCTCGACCAACAGTCGAGCGAACTCCTCGTGCCTGTTCTCGCATGCAAGCTGCAACGGTGTCCAACAGTCACGGTCCTGGGCATTCACATTCGCACCGTGGTCGATGAGCACCCGAGCGAATTCGACATGTCCGCCCTTCGATGCAAGATGCAACGGAGTCGAGTTGTGATTGTCCTGGGCGTTCACATCCGCGCCATACTCAACGAGAACCCGGGCACATTCTATACGTCTGCTCCTCAGCGCGAGATGTAACGGTGTCGACTTGTTATCGGTCCCGGCATTTACATCTGCGCCACGTTCGACGAGCACCCGAACGAATTGCACGTGTCCACCCAGAGACGCGAGATGCAACGGAGTCACCTTGAGAGTGTTCTGGGCCTTCACATCCGCACCATGGTCGATGAGCACCCGAGCGGATTCCACATTTCCGCAACTCAACGCGTGATGCAACGGAGTCGAGTTGGAATCATCCCGGGCTTTCACATCAGCGCCATGATGAATGAGCACCCGAACACCTTCCACGCGTCCGCGCTTCGTTGCGAGATGCAACGGAGTCAACATGTGATCGTCTTGGGTATTCACATCCGCGCCATGTTCGATGAGTATCCGAGCAAATTCCACTTGTCCGTTTCCCAGAGCGAGATGCAACGGAGTCGACATATGATGGTCCTGGACGTTCACATCCGCGCCATTCTCGATGAGCACCCGAGCAAATTCTGCCTGTCGGCCATTTAACGCAAGATGTAACGGAGTTGACTTGTATTTGTCCCTGGCATTCACATCTCCGCGATGCTCGACGAGTACTCGCGCAACTTCCACATGTCGGTTCTTCAAAGCGAGGTGCAACGGAGTCGACTCGTATTCGTTCCGGGCATTCACATCCGCGCCATGCTCTATGAGCACTCGAACACATTCTAGGTATCCGCCGAAAGACGCTTGATGCAACGGAGTCAACTTGGAACCGCAGCGGGCGTTCACGTCCGCGCCATGCTCAACGAGCACCCGAACAAATTCGAGGTTTCCGTGGTTAGATGCGAGATATAATGCGGTTAACTTGGAAAAATCGGTCCGGGCATTCAGATCCGCGCCATGCCCGATTAGCACCCGAGCCAATTCCACATGTCCGCCCCAAAACGTGAGATGCAACGGAGTATAATCATCACATATCCGGGCATTTAGATCCGCGCCATGCTCAACGAGCACCCGTGCGAATTCCACATGACCGGTCTCAGATGCGAGGAGCAACGGAGTCCACTTGGAATCGTCCTGGACATTGACATCTGCACCATGTTCAATGAGCACCCGAGCAAATTCTGCTTTTCCACCATCTGGCGGGAGACGTGGTGGAGTAGGCTTGATCTTGTTCCGGGAATTGAGATCCCTGGCATGCTCGACTTGCAAACGAGTGTTTTCAACATGTTCGGGATACACCACGAGATGCAGCGGTGTCCTCCTTGAATTGTCCCGGGCTTTCACATCCGCGCCATGCTCAATGAGCATCCGAGCAAATTCAAAATGCCGGGCGTTCAACGCGAGATGCAACGGAGTCGAACTGGAATTGTTGCGGACATTCACATCCGCACCATGCTCGACGAGCACCCGAGCAAGTTCCGCATGTCCACACTTCGACGCAAAATGCAACGGGCGCCACTTGTCCCTCTCCTGGGCATTCAAATCCGCGCCATACTTGATGAGCGCCCTAGCGGACTCCACATCTCCGCCCCACGATGCCGCATGTAATGGTGTACGGAAGCACCTTAAGCCCGGGGCATTCACATCCTCTTGACACTCAGTTACCAGGGATGTTATCAACTCGTGGAGGCCAAGAAGAGCGGCATAAAACAAGGAGTTTGCTCCGGGCTGTGAGGGGGGTGTGGTGGATAGGTGGGATGGACCCTCAAATATCCAAACCCAGATCGCAAAATGTCGCAATCTCGGGTCAAGTAGTCGCTTCATGCTAACTTGGGTGTTGGCCGACATATTCTCCAATCGCCCGTGATATTCCCAGTGGCTAGCAGCATATCTAGTGAGGGGGAAGTCCTCTAGGCACTCGATGGTGACTGTTTCATGGAGGTGCAACAAAATGCCCAGACAGGCTTGCGCGACGAGGGTATGAGCAGGAATCGTAGAGATGTGGTAACGGGAAATAGTGTCCTCTGCTTGCGCAAGACGAGTTGACGTCAGGTATTCTTTCACCGAAAAGTGAGAGAATTGTATAACCTCCCAACCCCAGGTTTTAACCGTGACAACGGAAAGCAAACTGGAGCACGTGGACAAAATTGCGCCTAATGGATCCTCTGGGCGCAAATCCGCTCGATATGTCAGAGTAGATCCTTCGTCGAAATCGAACGCAAGGAACTCTGCCACCTCCTCGACACGAAGAGGGCGAGACGCGACTGCGACGCATTGGAAGATACGGTGCGCGAATTTCCACTTTGCTTTATCGATATCTTGCAAGACGCGTTCGTAAGTCCCATCGAGGCTCTCAGGTAATTCGTCCAATGCCTGCCTGATTCGCCCGGGCAGGCATCGACGGAGGAAGTCCAACTGACAAAACACCCATCTAAACCTGCATCACGAATTTCAGCAAGCAAATACGGTATCCTTAATTAAGACCTTACATCCCGTGGGATCTTCTCGTGAGCACTTCGATAACGAGTTCCTTGTCCGCTGCTCTCCACTGTTTCATCATTAGATCCGTGTTGACGGCGGAGTTGATATAGTTGATAATGTCCTGCTTTTGTCCGCTCTCTTCGTGCAGGATAACAATATGAAACCGTAAAGGATTAAGAGCATTTGAGATATCGACCTCGGGGCGGCTTGTGACGCAAATGCGGAGGTCTTGGAGGCCCAAGTCGACAAGCTACTTGATCAACATCAGAACCTTTTCGCGGGGGGAAGGCATGCCAAATGAGTTGGGACATTCGTCCAACCCATCAATAATTATATAGACTGGTGCTTGTCCCGGGTATTTGAATATGCTCATTAGACATCCAATAAGCGCGTCGTCACTAGGATCTCTGAGTCCGCGACTGTTGGCAGAAAAGAAGTTGGAAAGAATGGCAGAGTAGGGGTCGGAGTGGTCACAGAGCTGGACTAGCAGAGATGACACCAGCCCACGGAGCAGCTTCTTGTCGTCATCGCGGAAGTCACAATAAAAAAATCCCAACGAAGCAAGTCCCTGCTTCCGCAGGTCATCAATGTCCTCGATAATAGTTGAACTAGCCAACTCCATAAGCTCTCGCTGCGAGAATGCAGGGAGGTAAACATACCAAATGACGCTCTTCCCTGCGCCAGCTAGAAGGAATACGAAATCGTCAGTTTCGATGAAAATGGATGGGCGTGACACTCAGACACCCACGTTTAGAATGAATCCATAAGAGGGAATCTGAGCCGGACGATTTCCATTTTGCGAAGGTGGTGCCCTCAACAAACCACGTAGATGTTCCTCTACTGTGCGATTCGCGGGCAGTGTTGTGATTTTTCCACGGATCTGGAGGAGAAACCCATCTTCGAATGTCCTCCTGCAACTTCTCACCTAGGGACAGTCTCAGCGTTCTTGGTCCAATTGACGAGAGTGGGAAATACGAAATAACCCACGTTCTGATTTTCTCACTTTGCTCGCGATTTCTTGTATGACTTCTGCGTCATAGTCACGAAGAATGAAAGTTTATGTTGTCGAACTAACGTACTTAAAGCATCCCGGATACCGTTAGCTGATACCTTGCCGTCTAGAGAACAGGACGTTCAACAACGGACGACTGACGGTCATGAAGTTGCTCACCGTCCATGACCGCCCTCATATTCTGGACTAGACTGTGGACAACACCAAGCGTCTGTGTTGCAGTCATACGGGCCTCCTCCAGGGCCAGCCTGTCGAGTCTCTGTAGCACCGCCTCGACGTCATTGTCTCCTAGCAACTTTTTTACAAATTTCACTGCTTCGCGTTCAGTCAAGTCACCTGAATTTGCACAAGGACACACTCACACGGTCGTTTCTGCTTCATTTGTTTGGTCACGAGAGCGATGGTGGAAAGTAGTTCCACCATGATTTTTACAATAATCTCTCTTATCGCCGCCGTGGTTGGCAATTCGGTATAGATATCGAGTCGGCTAAGGAAGTGTTCAATGGTCTCGAGTAGGTCGACGACCGCGTCGTAGCTTGCGCTGATGTCCTTGATTGCCTGATACGCTTAGACATTAGAATGGTGCGTGATTAGGAACTGGGAAAGACGTACGGCGAGTAGGATGGCGAAGCCGGCGAATATCGCCTTTGCAGGTGGGAATGACTATATAACGAGTGTAAGAAACTGGGAATGCATAAAAACAACCCCCGACATACCAGACCAACACCCTCGCCAAGAGTCGTACTTGCGGAAAGCGCATGGAGGACATGGACTGTTCGCTTGAGTGATTTCTTAACTTTGCTGTCATCTCCTCGAAATTCGGTGAAGGTGCGAGCTTGCTGTTGGAGAACGTCCATGATAGCATCTACAGAATGGCAATTTTCGAGTTGCCTAGCGAGAGGATGGCGGATCAATTTCATTCCAGTCTGCTTCTCGTAGCTCTCCAGAGCAGCGTCGAAGAGCGACTGAAGACTAAAGCCAGAATCGTTACTCATTGTACAGGTAGAAGATATAGAGTACAGAGGTTCTGTTAGACGTTGTGAAGGGTCTTAGGCCGATCTTAGGTCTTATCGATAAACGCCAGCGCGGGAAGCTGATTCCCGTTCAGGGTTGTTTCGGCCATTTCGGGCCGCTTCAGGTTGGACACGGCTGGCTTGTCACGGCTGGTTTCAAGTGGAACTCGAAGCTACGTACAGTATGCTCCAGTTTCCTCTAATCCTCTTCGTGTCTACATTTGCGCATTTCATTGATGCAACTCGCAAGTAAATCCTGCCGGAACATTTCCGAGCGTGCGCAGTTGCCAGGTCCCAGGTCCCGACTGCATGGTTTCCCCTCGCCTTCTCCCTAAAATATCCTCTCGACATCCCTCGAAACATGCTATATCCGCTTTCCACTTCGTATCTGGGACGACATCGTGGTAATTGTCCGCCTCACCTGGGCCACATCACCAGTATTCCGCCACGGTTGGACGCTGTGGATCGTGGGGGGGCGCGGTCAAGGCAGTCGTGGTAGTGTCGTGGTGCGGTGGAGAGGACGCGGTTACTGGAAATGCGGAGTCAGGCGGGCGTTGATTCCTTGCTGTTAAAAATGGTTGACCAAGTCAGTCAGAGGAATGTGGAATAGCCTTGGTGTCGGTGGTTGGGGCTTATCCCAGTTGGTGTCTCTGGAAGAGTGACCGAGTAACTCTTACTCCTATTTGTGCGTCTTTTCTTGAGAATTCTTTGATTCCAACCCAGTCGCCGCTACGCCGTACATCATCAGCTCAGACAACCGACGGAGATTGGTACCGTGGAAGGTCGGAGAGAGGAACAACTAAAATACTGCCTCAACTGTCGGGTAAAGATATTGACCGCTTTGGTTGATTCTCGAGTCCTTCATCGATACATTGCCACAGAAGTTCAGGCACCGTGACAGCGCGGCACTGTTGACTGCCACGTGTCGTGAGAGGAGCGAATCCAAGTCCTGTAAGCGAAGAAAGGTACTGTGACGTCAATGAGCGACGGGGTATCAGTCATAAAGGGATTGTAGCCCAAACCCATGTTGACTAGTTTCTGAAGGTCAGAGTTGGGCTGACTGGGGAAACGGGGACAGATGGTGATGCCAGACATAATCACAGAGACAAGATGATTGAGATTGCCGTAAATCTAGCAGCGAGTTGGAAAAAATTATGGTACGGAAATGGATATCATAGAATGCCTCGTTATCGATGCAGACGTTTCGTCTGAATTCTTCGCGAGATGGTGAATGAAAGCCATTAGAAGGCTAAAACAACCGCCTATCAGTCAATATATGGATATTGCGCACCGCAACGAGGGCGCCACAAACCTTGCGACTCGGAACAACAGAGTACGTACCTCATGTATTTTTGAGATTCAGAGTGTACCCATACTGCCACCAGTGCCACCAACGAGGGAGTGTCTAACTTCGAACCCTGAAGGTGGGGTCAAAGATGGAATCAACCTCGTGACGAGCGGATGGCGCAATGCGCATCGACTCACTCCGAAAAGTGACGATACTGTGTCAACGCCTTTACCTCCTTCCGAGCGACGTCAAGTACAGCATCGACGAGTTCGACACCTTCCGTGTAAGTCTGCAGGTATGCCTCAGAAAACACACGTGGTCAAGATGATATGGCACACAAGTATCCCATGTCCTTTCACCTAGTTTTCACCAGCGCCGCTATGGCCTCTCGGCGGAAAAGGCCACAGAGAGGAGCCAGCTGAACGGCGTTCATGGTTCCAGACTCGCGATAGACCATAATCACGCGATGAGCACGCTTATTAGTGCCAATCTCGTTATTATAGAAAGAAATTCGCTTTAGATGCTGCCTGTAACGGCCGTCGCGTTTAAAACCATCTTCATCTGGAATGGCTGCTCTAAACTTGAAACCTTGGATAAGAAAAAGGGTGTTGAGAACCGACATGAAAGAAGACCCTGTACCAATCTTGCTTACGATACAAATGACCACGCAAAAGATATTTTCCTTTAGTTCAGTGTCGGTCTCTGCTGATCTTCATGGGGGTCTCAGATATGGAACCCTGGGGGAGTGGTCAGGCGGGCTGCTCCTCGGCTGGGTGGCCCTCGCTTGACTATGTCCGATGGCAGGAGGTGATTGTGTCGCGGCACTCCAGTTACCAGCTAGCGGCGAGTGAACATATGAGACGGAGACGGGATGATTACCAGTCCAGTTGTCCCAATTGCGTAGAAAGTGGCTGCCTTGAACTTGTGCCGCCATTGTGGGTTGGGCCCATGTAGCGGGGACGGAATACGTGGGCTGTCGCGAGAGCGAGAGAACCGACAGGCCCTGAGAAGGCAGTCAACAGAACTGCTTGAGCGATAGACGCGCGCTGGCGGGCTGGCCGAGATCGCGTTCGTATGGGAGTAAAAAACGTGAACTCTGTCGTCTGACGCTGATATCAGCGGTGTATGACTCGGAGTTAAAACAATATTATGCCCGAAACAAAGAAACCAAATAAACTGTAATTGTGACCGGTGACCTCAGTGTGACCTCGCATAGCGACAACGACGACTGTATGCCACTGCCACTGCCAGGCTGCAGGCTGCCATCAGACTCGGAAGCGCAGAACCCCGATCTCGAATCGCAGGTGATCATATGACAGCAAAACTGTCGCCCAAAACAGGGCGATGAGGGTACTGGAGAACGAGACAGAATCAGAGTCACGGTGTTTGTCAAAAGGT
>Ga0137397_10002142_pt1 | contig 13840 bp, 9 predicted proteins | sample czorhiz116metaG_FD_106658 | JGI IMG/M metagenome (GOLD analysis project Ga0137397, IMG submission 106658) | Vadose zone soil microbial communities from Angelo Coast Range Reserve, California, USA - czorhiz1.16 metaG | ecosystem: Environmental > Terrestrial > Soil > Vadose zone | place: USA... | reverse complement strand
GGCGCATCCACGATCTCTGCCAGCGGCATGGCATACCTGTCTGGTGCGGCGGGATGCTCGAATCCGGCATCGGCCGCGCGCACAATATCGCGCTTTCGACGCTTCCGAATTTCACCCTCGCCGGCGATGTGGCCGCCAGCAAACGCTATTGGGAGGAAGACATTATCCTTCCTGAAGTCACTGTGTCACCACAAGGCACGATTCGCGTGCCTACCAGTCCTGGCATCGGGTTCGAACCGCGTTTGGACCGCATCGACAAACTTACCGTGCGCAAAGAACGTCTGGCCTGAGCGGTGAGAATAGAGACCTCCAGCGGACGAGCGCCAGGCCGCACCGTCCTTGCCGCGTCGACCGGTCTCGTTATCATCATTTGGGCGATCAATTTTATCGCCGCGAAAATCGGTTTGCGGTCCTTGCCGGCGATGGCCCTGGCATCGTTCCGCGTGGTGCTCGCCGGCGCGGTGATGCTCCCTTTCTATCTGTGGTGCTCGCGACTTCCCGCGTTTGCCGAAGCGGCCCAGAGCCGGCGGCACCAGTTTACCCTGCGCGACATTTGGATCTTCCTGTACATGGGCTTCTTCGGCGTGACGATAAATCAGGTCTGCTTTACCGTCGGGCTGCGATTTACGTCCGTCAGCCATGCCGCCGTGATTGTCGGAATGGGGCCGATCTATACGCTGATCTTTGCGGTGCTCTTCAAGCTGGAAAGGGTGACCCGGCGCAAAGCGATGGGCATGACCATTGCGGTCATCGGCATTGCCGTACTGGCATCGGAAAACGGTGTCTCCGCGCATTCGCCATCGGTGCTGGGCGACGCCATCACGATGACCGGCTCGATTGGTTTCGCGATGTACGTTGTGCTTGGCAAACGTGTGGCGGGGCGCTATGACCCCCTGACCATGACGGCATTCAGCCATTATGCGGGAGCGCTCATGGTCCTGCCTGTGGCTATCTATCGGGCCGTGACGCTGGGTTCGGCGGAGCACTGGCGTGCCATCGCCTGGACCGGCTGGGCCGCCCTGTTGTACATGGCGATCTTCAGCTCCGCGGTGGCCTACCTCTTCTACTTCTGGTTGCTACGCTATCTCGAAGCATCGCAATTGAGCGCCTTCACTTATCTCCTGCCTGTCGTCGCGACCATTCTCGGAATTCTGTGGCTTGGAGAAAAGGGCTCCTGGGATCAGGTACTCGGCGGGGTTCTTGCGCTCGGCGGCGTCTATTGGATTGAATCGGGCAGGGCATCATCGTGAAAGTTATTGCCGCCTCGTAAACTTCGCTTGGCACCTGGTAATGCTGGCGCGCAACACCGCTTTGGTGGAAGAATAGCGGGTCGACTGCTTTGCAGCGGCCTAAAACTCAGTCGTTCCATATCACGTAGTTTGCGGACGGCGCGAAACCCGCCGTCGAGGAGGCAAGACTTTGCCTGGCATTCCTTTGCGAAGTGGCGGTGCCGCGATGCGAATCGCCGTGATTCCCGGCGACGGCATTGGGGCGGAGGTTACGCCGCAAGCCGTGAAGGTGCTGAAAGCCGTGACTGCTCCCGCCAGGCGGCCTCTGGAATTCGTCGAATTCGACTGGGGCGCGGACAAGTATCTGCGCGAGGGCGTTTCGCTGCCGCCGGGCGCGGTGGAGATGCTGCGTGACGAGTTTGACGCCATTCTCTTCGGCGCGCTTGGCGATCCCCGCGTGCCTTCGAATCAACATGCAGCCGACATCCTGCTGGGGCTGCGCTTCAAGCTTGATCTCTATGTCAACGCCAGACCCGTCGAACTGCTCCACGACCGGCTCACGCCGCTGCGTGATCGCACCGAAAAAGACATTCGCCTGATGGTCTTCCGCGAGAACACCGAGGGTCTTTACGTCGGCGTTGGCGGGTTCTTCAAGAAAGGCACGCCCGACGAGATCGCCGTTCAGGAGGACGTGAACTCCCGCAAAGGCGTCGAGCGAATCATTCGTTACGCCTTTGAGTATGCCCGGCAGAACGGCCTGAAGCGCGTCTGCATGAGCGACAAATCCAACGCCATGACCTTTGCCCACGACCTATGGCAAAGGGTTTTCAACGAAGTCCGGCAAGAATATGTGGCCATCGATTCCCGCCATCTGTACATCGACACACTGGCGATGGAGATCGTCCGCGACCCTAGTCAATTCGATGTCATCGTCACCTGCAATCTTTTCGGTGACATCATCAGCGACCTGGGCGCACAGCTCGCCGGCGGGCTGGGCCTGGCACCATCCGGAAACATTCACCCGGGCAAGACTTCACTTTTCGAGCCGGTGCACGGCTCCGCCCCCAATATCGCGGGAAAGGGAATCGCTAACCCACTGGGCTCCGTCCTTACTTCGGCGATGATGCTGGAATTCCTCGGCTGGAAGCCGGAGGTCGCTGCGCTTCGAACCGCCGTGCGGGCAGCTCTGCGCGAGAACTACGTGACGCCCGACCTCGGCGGCGAGGAACGCACGGTAGAAGTAGGCGATTGGCTCGCTATTAAATCCAGCGAGGCTCTCGCAAAGCTGCTCTAATTCTTTGAGGTTTCTTCCGCTGCTCGCTGGCGTATTCGGAGTGTGCCAGCCGCGCCGCCGCTTTTGCGATGTCATCCTCGTTTCAATTTCAAATATCAAGCTGAAGTAATACTTGAACTGCGTCACGCAAGAATTTCTGCTAACGCCGTCGCCCAGCCAGCGCCGTCAGCAGCATCCCCAACAAGAACCCCCCGATGTGCGCCCACCAAGCCACTCCTCCGGAAGCGCCGCGTCCGAGGGCGTCGATCCCTGCGAGAAACTGCATGACGTACCACAAACCCAAAAAGACCACGGCAGGCACGGGCAAAGGGAAGATAAAAACCAGGGTAAGAACGCGCGCTCCGGGATAGAGCAAAATGTAAGCGCCCATCACGCCGGATATGGCTCCGCTCGCACCCAAGGCCGGAAGGTTGGAGTGCAGATTGAAGAGCACATGCAGCAGACCCGCCCCGACCCCACAGCCCACATAAAAGAAGAGGTACGGGATGTGCCCGAAGAAATCTTCGACATTGTCGCCGAAGATCCAGAGAAAAAGCATGTTTCCGGCGAGGTGCAGGAAGCCGGAATGGAGAAACATGCTGGTAAGCAGGGGCATGAAGGATACTTCAAAGCTGGCGTGTCCCCCCAGGAAGGCAGGGAAACGGGCAGGAACCGTCGAGTACGAAAAGAGCACGGCTTCAAAGGCCTTGCGTGGGAGCGTGGCCTCGAGGCCGAGCTCGTAGATAAACACAACGATGTTGGTGAGGATCAGCGTGATATTGACGAAGGGATAGGTACGTGTTGGGTTGAGGTCCTTGAGAGGGATGAACATGGAAAGTGGCCCGGAGCAGAGTAGCGAAACCGGTGACAAATGAAAAGAGCGGGGAGACGACTTCCAGTGTCCGATAATGTAGACGTGGAATATCGGCTAGTTAACAGAATAAATTCTTCCCCGTAAGCGCCTTGTTTCACAGTCTTTACCCCCTCCCGCAGGGAAAAACCCTTTAAATTCGCAGCGGATAATTTCCAATTTCGCCGGGGCTCGCGGCTTGATCTGCTGCTAAATTTCAACGGAAACATTGCACGATGAGTTCGCGTGTGGTAATTACAGTAGCTCTGCGTGTGCGCGCGATTCGGACGGAGTAGCGCAGTTTGTCCGGCGCAGCGTCGGCGCGCCGACTGCTCATGCCTGCGCGGGAAACGGAAGCCATCATTCTGAAAACATTTCCCCTGGGCGAAGCGGACCGCCTGGTGAGTTTTCTCGGGCGCTCTTCGGGGCGGGTCCGCGGTGTGGCCGCGGGGGCGCGCCGATTGAAGAACCGTTACGGCTCGACGCTGGAGATCCTCTCTCACGTCCAGATTTGGTACGTCGAGAAGGAAACCCGCGACTTGGTGCGCATCCAGCAGGCCGAATTGCTCGAGTCCTTTCACAAGGCCCAAAGCGATTACGGCCTCAGCACCGGGCTCGCGGTGATCAGTGAGATCTCGGAGCTGATTCTGCCGGAGCACGAAATCTCCGAGCCCATGTTCCGGCTGATCCTGCTGGCAGCCCGCGAGGTTGAGCGCACCGGCGATTGGAACTTGCCGCTGAGCTATTTCGCTTTCTGGACGGTAAGGCTGGGCGGCTGGCTGCCGAGGTTCGACCGCTGCGTTGTTTGTGGCACACCATTCGGCGCGAAGCCGGCTTTTTACGACGCGCACCAGTCCGGCCTCTTTTGCGAGAAGTGCCGCCGCTTCGGAATGAAGCCGCTGCGCATCGAGGCGCGGAATCTCGCGGAGCGTTTCGCAGGCGAGCGGCTGGATCGCATCGAGTACGAGAAGGCCATGCAGCCTGGCGTCAGGGAATTGCGCGAAGCCGCGCTGACCTGGATCGAGCACCACCTCGAGCGCCGGCTCCGGACGCGCGATCTTTTGGAGAGCACTTGAAAACTAAAGTAAAACTTGAGAAAAAGCCGAGGGGCCTCAATTTCCAGGATCTGATTTTGCAGCTCTCGCAGTTTTGGGTGAAGCAGGGTTGCGTGCTTCAGCAGCCCTACGATGTGGAAGTCGGCGCAGGCACTATGCACCCGGAAACTTTCCTGCGCGTGCTCGGCGCGCACGCCTATCGCGTGGGATATGTTCAGCCCAGTCGTCGGCCCGCCGACGGCCGCTACGGCGAGAACCCCAATCGCCTATACAAGCATTCCCAGTTTCAAGTGATCTTCAAGCCCTCTCCGGTCGATGTGCAGGACATCTATCTGAAGAGCCTCGGCGCCATCGGCATCAACCTCAAGGAGCACGACATTCGTTTTGAAGAAGACAACTGGGAATCCCCGACCCTCGGCGCATGGGGCATCGGCTGGCAAGTTCTGCTCGACGGTCTGGAGATCACCCAGTTCACTTACTTTCAACAAAGCGGCGGCATCGACCTCGATCCCATCTCCGTCGAACTCACCTACGGCCTCGAGCGCATTTGCGCGTTTCTCCAGGGGGTGGAGAGCGTCTACGATCTTCGGTGGTCCGCTGACAAGACTTACGGCGATATTCGCTTGATGGAGGAGCAGCAGTTTTCCGAATACAGCTTTGATCGCAGCGATGCGGTTTCGATTCGCTCCGAATTCGAATTGCACGAGAAGCAGGCCAAGGAACTCCTCGATGGCTTCAGAGGAGTGGAAGGGAAGGACCGCGTCCGTTACCCGCTGCTGGCTGCTTACGACCATTGCCTCAAGTGTTCGCACCTCTTCAACCTGATGGATGCGCGAGGCGTAATCTCCACCACCGAGCGCGCGGCGCTCATGGCCCGCGTGCGCACCCTGGCGTGCCGCACCGCCGCGTCCTACCTGGCCCAGATCGGCGGCGCCGCACCGCAGCGCGAGGCGCGGCCATGAAGGCATTCGCAAAAGAAAAACGCGTCGAACTCCTCTTCGAAGTCGGTTGCGAGGAGATTCCCGCCGGGATGCTACCGAAGGCCGAAGAGGAACTCCGCACCAACATCGAGAAACTTCTCGCCGCCGAAAATCTTTTTGATGGGGTATCGGTGGAGACCTTCAGCGCGCCCCGGCGCCTGACCGCCTGGGTCCGCGGGCTGCGCGCCAAGCAGGAGGACGTCGAGACCGAAGTAACTGGCCCGCCCAAGTCCGTGGCGTACGATTCTGTCGGCGCGCCGACACGCGCGGCGCAGAGCTTCGCCGAGAAGCAGCGACTCCACGTCAACGACCTCCACCTGATTCAGACCCCGAAGGGCGAGTACCTTGCCGCCAAACAGACCAAGCTCGGCAGGACTGCTGAACAAATACTGATCGCGATCCTCCCCCGCGCCGTGCACGATCTCACCTGGCCGCGCTCCATGACCTGGACCGGCCTCGATGGCGCGCGCTTCATTCGCCCCATCCGCTGGATCGTCGCCGTGCTCGACGGCAAAGCACTGAAACTGTCAGTCGCTGGCATCGCCGCCGGCCGCACCACTCGCGGCCACCGCTTCCTCGGTTCGAGCACCGTCCCCGTGAGCAACTTTTTAGACTACGAGAAGAAACTCCAACAGAATGGCGTGATCGTCCGCCCCAGCCGCCGCCAGGGGAAAATCGCGACGGAACTGGAAGCCCGTGCCAAGCGGGGAAACTACCGCATCCACGAAGACGCGTCGCTTCGAAAGCTGGTGGCCTATCTCAACGAGTACCCGAGCGTCATACAAGGGGATTTCGATCCGGCCTTTCTGAGCCTCCCGGACGAAATCCTCGTGACCGTCATGCGCGACCACCAGAAGTATTTCGCCGTGGAAAAGAAAAACGGTGAACTGGCTCCGCACTTCCTCGCGGTCATCAATGTCGCTAAGGACTCCAAGGGAATCATCCGCGCCGGCCACGAACGCGTCCTTCGTGCGCGCTTCGCCGATGCACAATTTTTCTGGCAGGCGGATCAGAAATGTCGGCTCGCCGACTATTTGCCGAAGCTCGAACGCGTCACCTACGAATCGCGACTCGGCAGTTATCGCGACAAGGTCGAGCGCATCCGCGCCATCGCCCGCTGGTTCACCGAACAGTGGTTCAATCTCGGCATGCTCCATGCGCACGTGGCGGAGGCTGACCGCGCCGCCGAACTCGCCAAGTGCGACCTCGCCACCGAAATGGTTCGCGAGTTCACTGAGCTTCAGGGCATCGTGGGCGGTTTGTACGCGCGCGCTCAGGGCGAATCCGACGAAATCGCCGACGCCGTCTACGATCACTACCGTCCCGTCGGGCTTGATGATCCCATCCCGCGCAATCTAACCGGCTGCGCTGTTGCGCTTGCGGACAAACTCGATTCCATCGTTGGGTGTTTCGCTGTGGGAGTGGTGCCCACCGGCTCGAGCGACCCTTATGCATTGCGGCGCGCTGCTCTGGGAATCGTCAAGATCATTCTGGAGAAGAAGCTGCCCGTTTCGCTCACCCTGGCCATCGGCGCCGCCGCAAAGGCGCTTCTGACCCACAAACCCAAGCGCGGCGTAATACCGGACCAGGAAAGTCAAATCCTTGAATTCATCCTCGACCGCGCCAAGTTTGTCTTTCGCGAACGGGAAGGCTTCGGCTACGATGAGGTCAGCGCCGTTTTTCGTGCCGGTGCCGACGACTTGGTGGACGCCCAGAAACGCCTGGTGGCGCTGAAGGCCATTCGCAAGTCAAAGAACTTCGAGCCGCTCGCCGTTTCCTTCAAGCGTATTCGCAAGATCCTTGAAAAGGCCAACGTGGTTCCCGGCGATGCTCGCCAAGCGAATCCAGAGCTGTTCGAAAGCGCCGCCGAACGCGAACTGTATTCCGCGGTTCGCGCCGCTGCCACAAGAGTGCAAACCCAGAAACGTGCAGGGAAGTATCAGGAAGCCTTGGAGGCCATTGCCGGCCTGCGAAAAGTAGTCGATCAGTTTTTCGACGGCGTCATGGTGATGACGGAAAACGAAGCAGTACGCAACAATCGGCTGGCTTTGCTCGCGGAATTGCTGCGCGAGTTCACGACCGTCGCCGACTTTTCTGAACTTGGCGGTGAAGAGCGTCGCTAGGCACCTCAAGTTTTACTTGAAATCTTAAAAAGTCGGCGTGCCGACAATCTTTTCCGGGCGCCGTTGCAGAATGGTGACAACAGTAAAGTTTCCATAACTCCAAACGGGACAAGCGAGGCGTACAGTGAAAAAATGGGTGTATTTCTTCGGCGTCGGCAAAGCAGAAGGTGACGGAACTTGGCGCGATCTCCTGGGGGGCAAAGGCGCCGGTCTCGCCGAGATGACCAAGATCGGCCTGCCTGTTCCCGCCGGCTTCACCATCTCCACGGAGGCGTGCGATTACTTTTACAAGAACGGCAAGAAGTATCCTCCGGAGCTGAAGAAGCAGGTCGCCGATTACGTCGCGAAGGTCGAGCGCATCACCGGAAAGAAATTGGGCGATCCGAAGAACCCTCTCCTCGTCAGCGTGCGCTCCGGGTCGGCCCGCTCCATGCCTGGAATGATGGAAACCATTCTCAATCTCGGACTGAATGATCGCTCCGTCGAAGGCCTCGCCACCGCGACCAGGAATGAACGTTTCGCTTATGACGCTTACCGCCGCTTCGTGCAAATGTATTCGACCGTGGTCATGGGCATGTCGAAGGAAGATCTCGAACATCGCCTTCGCGCCATGAAAGACCGGCTTGGCGTCAAAGAAGATACCGCTGTTCCTGCGAGCGGCTGGAAAGAATTGGTGGCGGAATACAAAGCGTACTTTCGCCGACAATCCCGGAAGGACTTTCCGGACGACCCCATCGACCAGCTTTGGGGCGCTATCGGCGCGGTGTTCGGCTCCTGGATGGCGGAGAAGGCGGTCACCTATCGCCGCGTCGAAAAAATCACCGGGCTCCTCGGCACCGCCGTCAACGTCGTCCAGATGGTCTTCGGGAATACCGGCGACACTTCCGGCACCGGCGTCTGCTTCACTCGCGATCCGAGTTCCGGAGAAAAAATCTTCTACGGCGACTTCCTGGTGAACGCCCAGGGAGAAGACGTCGTGGCCGGCATTAGAACTCCGATGCCTTTGACCGAAATGCAAAAGATCATGCCCAGGGTTTACGCGCAGCTCGAGAAAGTTCGAGTAAAACTTGAAAAGCATTATCGCGACATGCAGGACATGGAGTTCACCGTCGAGGACGGCAAGCTCTACATGCTGCAGACGCGGACCGGCAAGCGCACCCCTGCGGCCGCGTTTCGAATCGCTGTTGACATGGCCAACGAAAAACTCATTACCCGGGAAGAAGCCATCCTTCGCGTCAAGCCGGAGGACATCGAGCGGCTCTTCTATCCTGTGATCGATGCCAAAGTCGACAAGAAATCCCTGTCCTCGAAAATCCTGGCTACCGGCATCAATGCGGTGCCCGGCGCGGCTGTCGGCAAAGTCGTCTTCTCCGCGCAGAGAGCGGAAGAGTGGGCCGCACGCGGCGAGAAAGTGATCCTTGTGCGCCGCGAAACCAGCCCCGAAGACGTCGGCGGCATGGCCGTTGCGCAGGGGATTCTCACCGCGACTGGCGGCAAGACCAGCCACGCGGCCGTCGTCGCGCGCGGTTGGGGCAAGTGTTGCGTGGTCGGCGCCGAAAAACTGGACATCGACTACAAATCACTATCGATGTCCACCAACGGCAAGGTCGTGAAGGAAGGGGATTGGATCACCCTCGATGGTGGCGAGGGCGTGGTCTACACGGAAGCGATGCCTCTGGTCGTTCCGCAGCTACCCAAGTCCTACGAAACGCTCATGAAATGGGCCGATGAGACGCGCCGCCTCAAGGTCCGCACGAACGTCGACACTCCGCAAGACGCTCGCAAGGCCATCGAGTTTGGGGCGGAAGGGATTGGCCTCTGCCGCACGGAGCACATGTTCTTTACCGATTTCGAGCAGCCGGAGAGGAGCCACGAGCGCCAGCGCGCCATCCAGGAAATGATCCTCGCCGACAACAGAGAAGCTCGTGTCAAGGCACTCGACAAATTGCTCCCGTTCCAACGCCGCGATTTCGTTGGCATTTTCAAAGCCATGGACGGCTTGCCGGTCACCATCCGCTTGATCGACCCGCCGCTCCACGAGTTCGTCCCGCACGAGCGGGCCAAGCAGGAAGAGTTGGCGGGTGATCTGAAGATCGATGTCCAAATCGTGGTGCGCCGCGTCGAGCAGTTACACGAAGCCAACCCCATGCTCGGCCATCGCGGCTGCCGCCTTGCCATTACTTATCCCGAAATTCTTGAGATGCAAGTGCGTGCCATCATCGAAGCAGCCATCGAATGCCACAGAAGTGGAGTTAAAGTTTTACCTGAGATCATGCATCCGCTCACTCTGGACCGTAAGGAACTTTCCATCCTCGATCAAGCCACCCGGCGCGTCGCGGAAGGCCTGATCCAGAAGTCCGGCGTGAAGCTGAATTATCTCGTCGGAACCATGATCGAGTTGCCGCGCGCTGCCTTACTGGCGGGAGAGATCGCCGAAGTGGCGGAGTTCTTCTCCTTCGGAACCAATGACCTTACTCAAACCACCATGGGTCTTTCCCGCGACGACGCAGGCCGCTTCTTGCCCGATTACGTGGACGAAAAGAAAGCCGCTGTATTCAGCGCGGATCCTTTCCAGTCGCTCGATACCAAGGGCGTCGGCATGCTGATGCGTTGGGGCATTGAGCAGGGTCGCAAGACGCGCCCCAAACTGAAGATCGGCATCTGCGGCGAACACGGCGGCGATGCGGACAGCGTGAAGTTTTGCCACCAGGCCGGCATGGACTACGTCAGCGCTTCTCCCTTCCGCGTTCCCATTTCTCGGTTGGCGGCAGCTCAAGTAGTGGTTGAAGAAAAGCGAGCGAAGAAAAAGAAGGGTAAGTAGCGGAAGAAATCGATGCGAGTCAATCTGAAGTGATACTTGAAGTCATTGGCGGGCGAGAATTCCCTGATCTCCGTCCGTTCGGCGACTTCATTTTCTCTACGTGGGCATTTTGAAGAAAAAATACAGGCCCAGAAAAAAGAAAATGATGTCCGGCGACCACCCTGCTAGAAACGGTGGAAGCTGGCCAACTCCGCCCATGGCTTCCAGAAGCTTGGCTATCGACCAATAAACGATTCCAAATCCGACTCCGAGCGCCACACCTCCCACCGCGCCGCGCGTCCCCACCAAAAAAGCGAACGGGATCGCCAGAAGCATGCTGACCGGGGCGAGCAGCGGGAAGGCAAGCTTTTCGTGCCATTGCACTGTGAGGGTCGCGACGTCAAAGCCCGCACGATGCAAACCATCGATATAACTCCGCAGCTCGCGCCAGCTCATCTGGAACGCCTGTCGAACCTCACGGTTGAAATAACTGGGGGGTTCGGTGAGCTCCGGCAGCGAGGTGACCGGCGGAAGCCGCTCGTACCGGACAATCGCGCCATCTACAAAATCGCGCACCCAACTCCCTTCGAGAGCCCACACCTTTTGCGTCTCCGACCACCGCGCGCGCGACGCAAAGATACGGCGCCGCACCTGAAACGTGGCCGGATCGATCTCCAGCACCGTGAGCCCGCCAAAAAGATTCTGCGTGGGATCGAAGAGATCGTAATTGTAGATTTTAGAGCCTTCCCCGAAAATCCAGCGCTGCGGGTGGGTGTAGGTCTGCGGCGGACGTCCTTTGATCAGATTGTGAAGCGCGTCTTGCCGCTGGTTGGCATAGGGCAGGTAGGTATCGTCGAGCACGATCATGGTTACGGCCAGGGCCAGCCCTGCAAGAAGCAGCGGCACTGCCAGACGGTACATACTGATGCCGCTGGCCTTGATGGCCACGATTTCATTGTTCTTGCTCATGATCCCCAGCGTCACCAGTACCGCGACCAGTGCTCCAAGCGGCGCGAGCTGGTAGAGCAGGTAGGGAGCAAGGTAGCGGAAATAATCGACCACGATCAGAAAGGGAACGCGGTGCCGCGCAATGTCGTCGAGAAGCTCGAAAAACGTGAAGGTCTCAAAAAGAAGGACGAACGCCCCCATCAGCAGCGCAAAATAATAAAAGAAACGCCGCAATACATACATGTCTAGCAATTGCGGGAAACTTCCGCTGGAACGCGCCAGGATTTCCGGTGAGACGCGCTCGCCATTCACCCCGTTTGCTATGGCAGCTCTGCCGCGAGCTTGGGCTCTCCGGCGGCGCAGGAGGCGTTTTCTGGATTCCAAATAGATTATCGGCCGGAGCCACTGGGTCTCGCCGCGGAATTGCTGCATCCGCGGCATGAGAGTCAGCCCCAGCGCGAAAAGAACGGCATTGGCGATCCAGATTCCCGCTGCCGGCGTCAGCGTGCCTTGCCGCGCAAGCCCCGCCCCCAGGACGGATAGCAAATAATAAGAAGAGATGAGGATTACCGCGAGTAACGCCCCCGCCGCCCGGCCGCCGCGCCGAGGTTGCGCGCCCAGCGGAACGGCGATCAGCGCAAAGGCAAAGCAGGCGATCGGAAACGCAAAGCGGCGGTGCAGTTCCACGCGGGCTTCGCGCCACCCCGGTCCGTTATCGGCGAGCAATTCGCGAATCGAACGCTCGGGATTGTTGAGCTGCCGCGGCTGGGCCACTGCCAAGCCACTGAACTCGATGGGCCAGTCGCTCTGGCCGAATGCCGTGACGGAATAGTGATCTGCATCCTCGCGCGAGAATTCGTGGGTCGTGCCGCCCTGTAGATGGAGCTCCAACTTCCCCTGTTTTGGTGCGGCAATGACAATCGCGTTCTCCGCCAGTGTCACTCGTGAACCGCCCTCTCCGCCCGTCTCCGCCAGAAATACGCCGTGCCATTGCGTGCCGCTGGCCGTGACATCGTTGACGTAGAGAACCAGCCGCGGGAAGCGCTCATCGAAGACTCGCGGCTGCAACGCAAAGGAGACCTGTGAGGTGATCAAGTCGGCCTGCAGGGAACGAAATGTCCGCAGGGCCAACGGTCCGAGCCAGGTCGTCATTGCCAGAGTCACCACCGCGCCGGTAAGCGCCAGCACTCCAACGGGAAGCAGAATTCGGCGGCGGCCGATGCCCAAAGCCGTGAGTGCGATGATCTCGCTATCCGCCGACATCCGCCCCAGCCCGAGCAGCACACCGATCAGCGTGGCCATCGGCACGGTAAATACAAATACCGCGGGGAATATACACAGAAAGAGCTTCAGCACCTGCGCGCCGGAACCGCTGTGACGCACAAATAGTTCCATCAAGCGGATTAGTTGGGGCACGAAAAATACAAAGGTAAAGACGACGAGTCCGAGGAGTGCGTGCCGGAAAACTTCACGGACGATATACCGGTCCAGGATGCGCATGACGCGAACGGTGAGTGTAGCACGGTCCCGACAACCTTCGCCTCGTCGCGCCTCTCCGCACTTTCTCTAGAAGGCTGCGAACGCTGCACTTAAACTCCCAAACCTAGCCTCTCACGGGGTGAGGACTCTCTAACTAAGCCCAGCGCTCCACGATCTGCCGGTTGGCGATCCTCCAAATTACAATTCCACAGAATTCCAGCCGCTGCTTCGATGCCCCACCGGTCCCCGTCCAACGGTTGCGAACCACTGCTCTGTCGTCCTCGGCGATCAGGTCTTCGATGCTTACCCGCAGGTCGGGAACTTTCTTGAGCGCGGCGCCGACGTACTGTATCGCCCCAGCAGGTCCCGGAGGCAGTCCCGGCGGCCCGTCGGCCCCGTGATCCACAAAGCCAGGCGCGAAATTCACCTCACCGATGGGCAGGTTCTTGCGGTTCACGAATTCCTCAAAATGATTGCGGATGAATTCCTTCATCTCCGCGTGTGTCATGTCCGTCTTGGGATTCTTGACTTCCAGCCGTTCCGCTGAAGCGCTCATCCTGGCTCTCCTTTTCAGGCAGACGCGGCCTGATCCCGAAATTCCCGCGCATTTGCCGTCAGGTATTAATCGAGCTTCACCGGCTCGCGTTCGATCAACGCCTTTAGCAGGCCATCCGTCTTCGCACCCCCGCCTTGCTTGTAATACTGCTGAAGTTCCAGGAGTGCCGTCACCTGCCATTCCGGCATGCCCAGGCCGAGCATCGCCTCGCGCTGCGCTGATTCCGGAATGTCCACGTAATTCACCGTGCGCCCGGTCGCCTTGGAAATTCGCTTCGCCAGCTCTTGGTTCGATATCGCTTCCGGCCCATTCAATTCGTAAGTTTTCCCGGAGTGCGCGCCTCCCGCAAGCGCCTTGACGGCGACCACGGCGATGTCACTAACGTCCACATAGCTGACCTTGGCGTCACCCATCGCAACGTAAAATGCACCCTGCGTCCGAATGCTGGGAGCGTTATAGGCAACGATGTTCTGCAGAAATCCATTGGGCCGCAGGAGCGTGTAGCTCATGCCTGTGGCCTTGAGCTTGTCTTCCACTTTGCGGTGCC
>Ga0137397_10002141_pt1 | contig 13842 bp, 10 predicted proteins | sample czorhiz116metaG_FD_106658 | JGI IMG/M metagenome (GOLD analysis project Ga0137397, IMG submission 106658) | Vadose zone soil microbial communities from Angelo Coast Range Reserve, California, USA - czorhiz1.16 metaG | ecosystem: Environmental > Terrestrial > Soil > Vadose zone | place: USA... | reverse complement strand
GCGCAGGATATCGAGCTGCTCCTTCGTCTCCACGCCCTCGGCGATGACCGTGATGCCCAGACCGCGGCACATGGTGATGACCGCGCGCACGATCGCGAGGTTCTGCGAGGACGAGGCGATATCGCTCAGGAACGCCCGGTCGATCTTGAGCGCGTCCACTCTGAAATGCCGGATGTATCCCAAGGACGAGTATCCCGTGCCGAAATCGTCGATGGTGACCCGCGCGCCGAGTTGTGAAAGCCCCTCGAGGATGGTCCGGATCTCCTCGGCGTCCTGCATGAACAGGCTCTCGGTGATCTCGACCTCGATCTGCCCGGGTGTCACGCCGTGCGCGGCCATCGCGGTGGAAATCGTGTCTACCTGGTCCAGGGTTACGGCGCGCACCGAGAGGTTGACCGCGACCGGCACCAGCGAGACACCGCGGTCGCGCCACTCTTGCAGCTGCCTGCACACCTCTTCCAGAACCCAGCGGCCCATCTCGACGATCAAGCCGGTGTCTTCGGCCACCGCGATGAACCGGTCCGGTGTCACCAGGCCCCAATCCGGATGCCGCCAGCGCAGCAAGGCCTCGAGCCCCACGACCTGGTCGCTCGCGATATTCGCCTTCGGCTGGTACACGAGCTCGAACTGCCGGGCGGTGATCGCCTTTCGCAGGCCGGTCTCGATCTGCAGGCGATCCTGCATGCGGGTGTTCATCTCCGCCGAGAAATAGCGGTACGAGCCGCGCCCGCCTTCCTTGACGTTGTACATCGCGGTGTCGGCATCGCGGATCAGCATCTGCGGATCGGTGGTGTCCGAGGGAAACACGCTGATGCCGATGCTGCACGAGCAGCTGAGGGTGTGCCCTTCCACGGCGAACGGTTCGACGAGGCAGTCCAGGATCTTGCGCGCCACCTGGCCCGCCGCGTCCTCCATGGCGGCGACGTTTTCCAGGAGCACGACGAATTCGTCGCCTCCGATCCGCGCCAGCGTGTCGCCCTGGCGCATGACCCCGGAAAGGCGCTCGGCGACGGCCTTGAGGAAGGCGTCTCCGATCACGTGCCCGAGCGAGTCGTTGATGTACTTGAACCGGTCGAGATCGATGAAGAGCAGCGCGAGGCTGCTGCCGCGCCGCAGCGCCTGGTTGATACCGAGCGTCAGCCGGTCGTTCAGCAACAGGCGGTTGGGCAGGCCCGTCAGAGGGTCGCGGGTTGCCAGCTGCTGGATGCGTTCCTCGGCGCGCTTGCGATCGGTGACGTCCAGGATGGGCACGATCAGGTACGGGTCTCCGTCGATGTCGATCGCGTCGGCGGAAAGCAGGGCGTCGATGATCGCGCCGGATTTCTTGCGGAAGCGCGTCTCGAAATCCCGCACCTTGCCGCGCTCCCTGACCTCCGCGACGAAGCGTGGTCGCTCAGCGGGATCGACCCATACGCCCAGATCGAAAGCCGTGCGCCCGATCGCCTCCTCGCGCCTATAGCCGAAGAGCTCGAGCCAGCGCTGGTTCACTTCGAGGTAGCGGCCGTCGTGCAGGCGGCTGATGACGATCGCATCGGGGCTCGCCTGGAAGATCTTCTCGAACCGCTCCTCGGACCGCCGTAGCAGCTCCTGGGTGCGGTGCACGTCGGTGATGTCCACCGCCGACATCAGCATTTGCTTCTGGTGCTCTATTTCGACCCACGCCGCCGACACCAGCAGGTCACGCACCTCGCCGCTTTTCCTGTGTATCGACACCGGACGCAGGTTCACCGGTTCGCCACGTTGCATCGCCTGCATGAGCTTCGCGCGCTCTTCGGGGTCCGGCCAGGCGCCGAGCGAAAGCGCCGTCTGCCCGATCATCTCTTCACGGGTGCGCCCGAAGAGCTCGAGCGCGGCCTGGTTCGCTTCCAGGAACTTGCCGTCCTCGTATCGGGTGACGGTCGTGGCTGCGGGCGTCGCCTGGATCATCTTGGCGAAGCGCTCCTCCTGGCTGCGCGCCTTGCGCACGCTGCCGACGACGTTGTCCATCAGAAATCGGACGCCCGCGGCAAGAAGGACGAACGCGATGCAGACCCCGGTCACGTAGCGCCAGTCGGTGTGCTCGCTGAAGCGGTTCGCGAGCCTGCCACTGATCTCTCCGTAGCCGACCAGACAGAACAGCGCCACGGCGGTGATGACGAACGCGGCCAGCAGGCGCCACCTCATCATCGTCCCGGCCAGCGCGAGGGTGCCGCACAGGCTGATCACCGCCGAATCGTGCACACCGTCGCGGCCGAGAAGCTCGGTGAAGAAGAGCGCGAGCAGCAGCACGGGCAGCAGGGCGCTCGAGAGGCGCAGGCGGCCCCGGCGCGCCCCGAACATCAGGACGACGATCGCCGCGATCGAGACGAGGATCTCGGCAGAAAAGCGACCGTACAAGAGATTGTTGGCGAGCGAGACGCCCAGGCCCGCCAGAAGAATCAGCGCCGAGAACGTAAACAGACGCGACTGGACGCTGAGCTCGGCGTCCCCGGGATAGTCCGGCGCAATCACGAGCCCACGCAGCCAGGCACGCACAGTCTCTCCCTTTTCGCGGCCTCCCGTTCCCGCGGCAGAGGCTTCGAAGCCTTCTTGCCGGAGTCTAGCACCCGGCTGAGCGAACGGCTCAGCGTCCCGGGACGATGATGCGACCGCCTTCGCCCGCCATTTCGAGCATCAGCTCGTTCATGCGGCGCACGAAGCCCGCGGGGTCGTCGAGCTGTCCGCCTTCGGCGAGAAGGGCCTGGTCGAAAAGCAGATTGCCCCAATCCGCAAAGCGCGTCTTCTCCTCTTCGAGCCGCTTCACCATCGGGTGCGCGGGGTTGATCTCGAGGATGGGCTTGGCGTCCGGCCCCTTCTGTCCCACCGCTTTGAGGATGCGCGCGAGGTTGCCGCCCATGTCGTGCTCGTCGGCGACCAGGCACGAGGGCGACTGCGTCAGCCGCGAGCTGACGCGCACGTCCTTCACCTTGTCGCCGAGCGCGTCCTTAAGCTTCGCCACGAGCACCCGGTGCTCGCCGGCGTGCTTCAGCTCTTCCTTCCTCTCGTCTTCGGTCTGAAGCTTGGACAGGTCGAGCGCGCCCCGGGCCACCGACGCGAGGGCCTTGCCCTCGTGCTCGGTGAGGTTCGCGACCAGCCACTCGTCGACGCGCTCGGAGAGCAGCAGCACCTCGATACCGCGCTTCCTGAAGATCTCCAGGTGCGGGCTGTTCTTCGCTGCGGGAAAGGTCTCGGCAGTCACGTAGTAGATCTTGTCCTGGCCCTCCTTCATCCGCGAGAGATAGTCGGCGAGCGATACGCTCTGCTCCTCGCGGTCGGTGTGCGTGGAGGAGAAGCGCAGCAGCTTCCCGATGCGCTCGCGGTTCGCCGGGTCCTCGCCGACGCCCTCCTTCATCACGCGACCGAATTCCTTCCAGAACGCGGCGTACTTGTCCTTGCTGTTCTCGGCGAGCTCCTCGAGGAGCGAGAGCACCCGCCGGGCGCATCCGCCGCGGATCGCCTCGATGTCGCGGCTCTCCTGCAGGATCTCGCGCGAGATGTTGAGCGGCAGATCGTTCGAATCCACCACGCCGCGCACGAAGCGCATATAGGCCGGGAGCAGCTGCTCGGCGTCGTCCATGATGAACACGCGCCGCACGTAGAGCTTGAGCCCCCGGCGCTCGCCCCGGTCCCACAGGTCGAAGGGGGCCCGCGACGGAACGTAGAGCAGCTGGATGTACTCCTGCCTGCCCTCGACGCGGTTGTGCGTGTAGGCGAGCGGAGCATCCCCGTCGTGCGCGATGTGCTTGTAGAATTCCTGGTACTGCTCCTCGCCGATCTCGGATTTCGGCCGCGCCCAGAGGGCGCTCGCCTGGTTGACGGTCTCGTCTTCGTCGGTGGTGATCTCCTGGGACTTGTCCTTGTCCCATTTGACCTTCTTCATCACGATCGGGATCGCGATGTGGTCGGAGTACTTGCGGATGATGGCTTTCAGCGTCCATTCGGAGAGGAGCTCGTCCTCGCCCTCGCGCAGGTGCAGGATCACGTCGGTGCCCCGCCCGGCTTTCGCGGCCGCCTCGACCGTGAACTCGCCGCCCCCGTCGGACTCCCAGAGCACGGCCTGATCGGCCGGGAGCCCCGCGCGCCGGGTGAGGAGCGTGACCCGGTCGGCGACGATGAACGAGGAATAGAAGCCCACGCCGAACTGTCCGATGAGGCGCGCGTCCTTGGCCTGATCGCCGGTGAGCGCCTGGAAGAACTCGCGCGTCCCGGACTTGGCGATGGTGCCGATGTTCTGCACGACCTCGTCGCGGGACATCCCTATTCCGTTGTCCGACACCGTGACGGTGCGCGCCTGCTTGTCGAAAGACACGCGGATCCTGAGATCGCCATCGCCGCCGAACAGGCTGTTGTTCGAGAGCGCTTCGAAGCGCAGCTTGTCCGCGGCATCGGATGCGTTCGAGACGAGCTCCCGCAGGAAGATCTCCTTGTTGCCGTACAGGGAGTGGATCATCAGGTGAAGCAGCTGCTTCACCTCCGCCTGGAAGCCCAGGGTTTCTTTCGTCGCGGTTGGCACCATGGTGACTCCGACTGTATACGATACGACGACACGAGAATGTGCGACACGAGAATCCGCGGCCGGGCCGAAGGATGAGGCCGCGGCACACGGAATTCAAGTCCGCCCGCTCCCCGCCCCGGGATACAATTGAACTTGCCCGGCCGCCGCCGGTCAAGAACGAAGCATGCAATCCCGATGACCTTCCTCCGCCCTCTCGTTGCGCTGATCCTGTTCCTGCCCGGGCTCGCTCCCGCCCAGCCCGCGGGCGCGGGCCTGCCCTCGGGGGTCCAGCGCGTCACCTCTGTCGAGGGCGTCACCGAGTACCGGCTGGCGAACGGCCTCAGAATCCTGCTCATCCCGGACCGTTCGATCGACACCATCACCGTCAACGTCACCTACCTCGTCGGCTCGCGCAACGAAGGCTACGGCGAGTCCGGGATGGCGCACCTGCTCGAGCACCTGATGTTCCGGGGAACGAAGCGTTTTCCCGGGATCAAGGCGGACTACCAGCAGCGCGGGGTCCGGTACAACGGCAGCACCTCCTTCGACCGCACCAACTACTACGGGACCTTTCCGGCGAGCGAGAAGACGCTCGATTACGTGCTCGATGTCGAGGCCGACCGCATGATCCACGCTTCGATCGCACGCAACGATCTCGATGCGGAGATGACCGTGGTGCGCAACGAATTCGAGTCGGGGGAGAACAGCGCCTCCACCGTGCTGCGCGAGCGCGTCGCCGCGAGCGCCTACCTCTGGCACAACTACGGTAAGGCCATCATCGGCTCGCGCTCGGACATCGAGAACGTGCCGATCGAACGGCTGCGCGCGTTCTACCGCAACTACTACCAGCCGGACAACGCCGTGCTGCTCATCTCGGGGAAGATCGACGAGCGCGCGGCGCTCGGGCTCGCGCAAAGGCGCTTCGGCGCGATCGCGAAGCCCGGGCGCGCCCTGCGCGCCACCTACACCGTCGAGCCGACTCAGGACGGCGAGCGCACGGTCACGCTGCGCCGCGCGGGCGACGTGCAGATCGTCTCGGCCCTGTACCACATGCCCCCGGGAACCCTTCCCGAATACGCCGCCGTCGACGTGCTCGTCGCGCTGCTCAATCACGTGCCTTCGGGGCGGCTGCACAAGACGTTGGTGGAAACGGGCCTCGCGAGCTCCGCGTTCGGCACCGAGCGGCAGCTGCGCGAAGCCGGTTTCGCGTACTTCGGCGCGAATGTGAGGCAGGACGCGTCGATCGATGCAGCGCGCGACGCCCTGCTCGGAGTCCTCGAAGGCTTCGCGGCCAAGCCCGCGACCGAGGAGGAGGTCGAGCGCGCACGCACGCGGCTCCTCAACGATATCGAGCTGACGCTCGCCGATTCGCGTGAGCTCACCATGGCGCTGTCCGAGTGCGCCGCCATCGGCGACTGGCGGGTGCTTTTTCTGCACCGCGACCGCCTCAAGAAGGTGACCGCGGCGGAGGTCCAGGCCGTCGCGACCCACTACCTCAAGCCGGCCAACCGCACGCTGGGAATGTTCTTTCCGACCCAGTCGCCCGACCGCGCAGACATCCCCGCGGTACCCGACCTAGCTGCCGCGCTGAAGGACTACCGCGGCTCCGCCGCGGTGGCCCAGGGCGAGGATTTCAATCCCACCCCCGCCAATATCGAGGCCCGCGTGATCCGCAAGACCCTCCCCGGCGGTATGAAACTCGCGCTCCTGCCCAAGAAGACGCGAGGCGGCACCGTGGTGGCGCAGCTCGCGCTGCAGTGGGGCGACGAGCAAAGCAAGGCGAATCGAGCCGCGGCCTGCGGGGTCGCGAGCGGCATGCTCCTGCGCGGCACGCGGAAGAACTCGCGCGAGCAGCTGCGCAACCAGTTCGACCGCCTCAAGTCGAACGTCGCGGTCGACGGCGATGGCGGCTCGGTGGAGACCGTCCGCGAAAGCCTTCCCGAGACCCTGCGTCTGATGGCCGAGGTGCTGCGCCAGCCGTCGTTTCCGAGCGATGAGTTCGAGCAGCTGCGCCGCTCCACGCTCACCGGCATCGACACGCAAAAAAGCGATCCGAGCGCGCTCGCCGGGCTCGCCCTCACGCGCCACCTGAATCCCTACCCCCCGACCCATTGGCTGTACACGACCTCGCTCGAGGAGCGCAGCGCGCGCGTCAAGGGGCTAACCCTGGAGGACGTCAAGCGCTGCTACGCGGATTTCTACGGCGCATCCGACAGCGAGCTGTCGGTCGTCGGCGATTTCGACCCGGAACAGGTCACGCGTCTCGCGCAGGAGCTCTTCGGCGACTGGAAGAGCCCGCGGCCCTACGCGCGCATACCGCTGCAGGTCGCCGACGTCCCCCCAATGGACAACGCCATCGAAACGCCCGACAAGGCGAACGCGGCGCTGCGCGCCGGAGTGCTGCTCAAGCTGCGCGACGACGATCCCGACTATCCCGCCCTGCTCCTCGGCAACTACATGCTCGGCGGCTCGTCGGACTCGCGGCTGACGCGGCGCATCCGGGAGAAGGAAGGCTTGTCCTACAGCGTCGGTTCGTTCCTTTCTGCGGACAGCTTCTACCCGCGCGGCGCCTTCGGCGCCTTTGCCATCTACGCCCCGCAAAACCGTGCGCGGGTCGAGGCCGCGCTCAACGATGAGATCCGCAGGGCGCTCGCCGAAGGCTTCACGGCGCAGGAGGTCGAGGCCGGCAAGAAGGGCTTCCTTCAGGCGCGGGCGCTCGCCCGGTCGAACGACGGGTCCGTCGCCAGTCGCCTCGTGTCCTACCTGGTCCTGGGGCGCACTTTCCTCTGGGACGAGGACCTCGAGCGGCGGGTCGCCGCGCTGACCCCGCAAGCCGTGGTCGAGGCTCTGCGGCGCCACATCGACCCGGCCAGGCTCTCCGTCGTCAAAGCGGGGGACTTCGCCAGCGTCTCAGCGGCTACGGCCGCGGGTGCGCCGCCGACCGAGCGGTCCAACTGAGGCTCAGGGCAACTCTTCGTACCGAATCTCCAGGATTTCCAGTCTTTCATTCCCGGCCGGTGTCTTGATCGTCACCGATTCGCCTTTGCGCGCCTTGAGCAGGGCGCTGGCCACGGGCGACACCCAGGACACGCGCCCGTGCGCCGGATCCACCTCGTCGGTACCGACGATGCTTACCGTATGCTGCTTGCCCGAGGCATCGCCGTAGGTCACCGTGGCGCCGAAAAAGACCCGGTCCTGGTCCTGCTCGCGGGGATCGACCACTTCGGCCGCCTCCAGGCGCTTCATGAGAAAGTGGACTCGCCGCTCGATCTCGCGGAGCCGCTTCTTTCCGTAGAGGTAATCGGCGTTTTCCGAGCGATCGCCGTTGCTGGCGGCCCAGGCGACCGTCTTGACGAGCTCGGGTCGCTCGGTTTCGACCAGGGCCTTCAGCTCCGACTTCAGGCGGGCATATCCCGCGGGCGTGATGTAGTTCTTGGCCCCCGGGGGCATTCGGGGCTCGAGCTCAAGTTCTTCTTCGGACGCGTCGTTCTCGCGGGTGAATGCCTTGCTCATTCCACTGCCTTTTTCGGAGTTGCGCGTAGCCGCGTGCGCGGCTCAACTATAATAGCCGCGGCTGGAGCCCGTGTCAGGGAGACCCCATGAAGTGGAAGACCAAACGGGTAAGGGAAATCTCGCTGGTGGTGCTGGTCGCGCTCACCGCGACCCTCGCCAATCTGCCCGAGGACTTCCTCGAGCAATTCAACATCAACCGGGACCTCCTGCTCGGCACGCTGGCGCTGACGGTTTTCATCGCACTGTTCCTCTACCTCAAGTTCCAGTTCTTTTTCCTGGTCGTGCTCCTCGCCGTGGCGGCGAACATGCCCGGCGAGGTGGCCGACAGCCTGGGCATCTCGACCACGCCGCTGATCATCGCCATGGCGACCATGGTCGGCTTCTCGCTCATCAATTACGTCGTCGACCTCCTTCCCACGGGTCTGGAGAAAAGGCCCAAGGAGCAGAGCGCCGAGGGCGTCAAGGTGCTGTTCTACGCCATCGAGAAGGGCAACCTCGTCTACGCCCAGAAGATCCTGTCCCAGAATTTCGATCCCAATCTGGTGGCCGAGAACGGTTACACCGCGCTGATGTACGCCGCGGCCCGCGGCGACACCAAGATGGTCGATCTGCTGCTCAGGAACGGGGCCGACGTCAACATCGTCAGCAATAGCGGCGACACGGCGATCGAGCTCGCGTTGCGCATCGGCGCGCAGGAATGCGCCGAGATCCTGAAAAAGGCGCGCACCGAGCAGCTGGCGCGGCAGCAGGCCCTCCAGGCAAAGCCCGCCGCCCAGGAGTGAGCCCGTCGGGCTGCCGTCGGCTCCGGAGCGCCGCGAGCGTAACAAAATGTGTCACCTCGACCGGCGCGGAACTTCGCCGAGAAGCCGCTGCCCAAGTCGCTTATCCAAATACATTCGGGAGACGGCATGTCAGGTAGAACCCTTGCACTCGCGCTGACCGCGTGGACAGCGGCAGCGATCCTGGGATGCGACAGCGGCGGGCTTTCCCCCATCTCCTCGTCTCAGGCCCAGACTCCCAAGGCTCAGATATCGACGCCCGGCCGGGCGCTCCCGGATTTCACCGCTCTAGTCGAGCAATACGGGCCGGCGGTGGTCAACATCAGCACCACCGCCAAGGTGCAGGCCCAGGCGCAGCAACCTCAGACCCCCGGCGAGCCCGGCGATCCGTTCTACGAATTCTTCCGGCGCTTCCAGATTCCCATGCCCCAGGGTGATGGCATACGCAAGGGCGTGGGCTCGGGCTTCATCGTGAGCCCCGACGGCTACATCCTGACCAACGCGCACGTCGTCGACGACGCGAGCGAGGTCACGGTGAAGCTCACCGACGAGCGAGAGTTCAAGGCAAAAGTGATCGGCGTCGACCGTCGTACCGACGTGGCGCTGGTCAAGATCGACGCCAAGGACCTGCCGGTCGTGCGCATCGGCGAAGCTTCGAAGTCGAAGGTCGGCGAGTGGGTCGCGGCGATCGGCTCGCCCTTCGGCCTGGAGAATACCGTCACCGCGGGCATCATCTCGGCCAAGTCGCGCTCGCTGCCCGACGAAAACTACGTGCCCTTCATCCAGACCGACGTCGCGATCAATCCCGGCAATTCCGGCGGCCCCCTGTTCAACATGGCGGGCGAGGTGATCGGCATCAATTCCCAGATCTACAGCCGCACCGGCGGCTACATGGGGCTGTCGTTTGCCGTTCCCATCGAAGTGGCGATGAAGGTCAAGACCGATCTGCAGAAGTACGGCAAGGTCACCCGCGGACGGCTGGGTGTCACCATCCAGGGCGTGAGCCAGGAGCTGGCCGAGTCCTTCGGCTTGAAGAAGCCGCAGGGCGCGCTGGTCGCCTCGGTCGAGGCCAAGAGTCCCGCCGAGAAGGCCGGGATCAAGACCGGCGACATCATCCTCGCGGTCGACGGGCGCGACATCGAGAAATCGATCGACCTGCCGCGCATCATCGGCGAGTCGCGCCCCGGAACCGAGGTGAAGCTCAAGATCTGGCGGCAGGGCGACACCAAGCAGCTGAGCGCGTCGCTCGGCGAAGCGCCGGCCGAGAAGGTCGCGAAAGCCGAGGCGCCCGCCAAGGCCACGCCGAGCAAGCTCGGCTTGGCGCTGCGTCCGCTGACCGACGAAGAACGCAAACAGATCGAGTCCGAGGGCGGGCTCCTGGTCGAACAGGCCGAAGGTCCCGCGGCGCGGGCGGGCGTCCAGGCCGGCGACGTGATACTCGCGTTCAACAACCAGCCCGTGAAGAGCGTCGACCAGCTGCGCCGTCTCGTCGACAAGTCGCGCGGCAGCGTCGCCCTTCTCATCCAGCGCGAAGGCAACAAGATCTACGTGCCGATCAGACTGAGCTGACAAGGCGGTCCCAATGAAACCGCGCCTTCGAGCGCGGTTTTTTTTCGCCCGGCGGTGAGAAGCAATCGCTCGCGCATCTTGATGGAACCCTTTGGGGCGAAATTTCGTTCTACATCTTAGGGACTCCAATCCTCCGCTTGATCGCTCACGCCGTGGACAATCAGCAAGTATTACAGGCTCTTAAGCGCCTTCGGGCCAAGCCCGATATGGATGCAGTGCGAAGCGCGCTCGTGGGACTGTCCGGCCCCTCAGGGCCGGTAAAGTCCTATGTCGTCAGCTTCAATACCGCCAGGCAAGCCGTCTCCTGCTTCCTCGAAATGAAATCGCCGATGCTCGAGTCGGAAGTACGGGAGCTGGATGCTTGCGCCTTCTGCAACGGCCTGTGCTTTGAATTCGCCCTGGGAAGCGACTCCGCCGGGACGACCTGAGAGCGTCGTCATTGCTTGGAGCGAAGATCCGATGGGGGTATCGCTCGCTGGAAATGGGCGTCCGCCCGACGAAAAGCGCCCGACAGGGGTTTATCTCCGGGGAGTCGCTGACGGGCAGCGCGCACGCGCGCTAGGCACCCCTCTCGACACGTACCTTCAGGTCGGGATCGACGACTACGCCAAGGGGTTCCGGAGCGGCTTCTTCGGTCACGAGCGGATCGAGGACCCCCGGACCGGCTAGCCCGGGTCGCAGTCCTCTCTCCGCCAGATCTCCTGCGGGTCGACTAGATCTCGTCGCCAAACACCACGTAGCGCTCCGGCCCGCCCGCGCGAATCGCGTCGAACGGGTAGCGGTAAGGGTATCGGCTAACGAATTGAACGACCGGTCAGGGTCGAGAGCGGTCATTTGCGGACGTCAGCTATCGGCCAGTAGCAGCCACTCGGGGATCTAACCGAAGTGAGCCGCCGGCGTGCTCCCGGTCAGGAGTCTACCGACGGCTCGGCACGTCTAGTTCGCCGCTAGTTTCACGCTCTTTGCGGCTTTTTCGATGAACGCGGCCACCGCTTTGGGCTTCGAAACGTAGATCGCGTGACTACCCGGGACTTCGACGACCGTTGAGCCCGCGCGCTTGGACATGGCGTGCTGGGCCGCGGGGGGAATCATCTTGTCTTTGGTCGCGATCAGGTACCAGCTCGGCTTGGTCTTCCACGCGGGTTCGCTGATCGCCCCGTTGAGCGCCTCCACGCCCCAGGGAACCTGCGAGTTGGCCATGAACTCGGCCTTCTCCTTGCCCACGTCGGCCGCGAAGGAGGCGGCGAACTTTGCCCTGTCGAGAAACAGTAGGCCGTCCTGCGGCGGCAGGATCGGCGGGACGGACGCACCCGGCACCGGATCCTTGATGAGCGCGGCCACGGACTCACCCTTGTCCGGAGCAAAGGCGGCGATGTAGACCAGGCGTGTGACCTTCGGATCGTTGCCGGCCTCGGTAATCACCACGCCGCCGTAGGAGTGGCCGACCAGAACGACCGGGCCTTTTTGCTGCGCGATCACGCGTTTCGTTGCCGCCACGTCGTCGGCGAGCGATAAGGTCGGGTTCTGGACGACGGCCACGTTATATCCGTCCTTCTTCAGAACCTTGTAGACGTCTTCCCAGCCCGATCCATCCACGAAGCCGCCGTGCACTAGAACGATAGACACCAATGCAGCACTTGTGATATCAGCCATGATGACTTCCTTTCTCCAATAAACGCTCAAAATGAGCGAATTCGTATGCAGGGCAGAGAGGCATGTCAGCGCACCAATCCTCGGTCCACCCTGCTCGCCTCAAACAAGTACCAGACTCGTTGCTCAGCCTCGTCGATCCAGTTCTCAAGCAAGCTCGCACTCGCCACATCGCCGTATTCGTCGCACAACCCGTGTGTTTCACGCAGATACGATGCGAGTTGTTGGTTGTCGTTCTTTAACTCAACCAGCATGTCAGGCGTTGCGATATCGTCTGCGTCGTTGTCCCGTACTCGCTGCCGCCGCGATATCTCACCGATCGAATGGAGGGTTCGCGCGCCGATTTTTCTAACTCGCTCTGCTATGACATCTGTCGTGGCAAAGATTTGCGCGGCCTGCTCATCCAGTAACAGGTGATAGTCACGGAAGTGCGAACCAGATACGTGCCAGTGGAAGTTCTTTGTCTTTAGATACAAGGCGAATATGTCCGCGAGTAAAGCGTTAAGCGCTTCCGAGAGGTCTTTTGCGGCCTGGGTTCCCAGGTCGCCAGGCGTAACTCGGGCAGCAATCCGTTTTTGATCCAGGTTCTGTTCGTTCATGAGCGAATGTTCCTGTGCCAGAGCCGCGCTGTATGTCACGCTTGGGACATGTTTTGCCGAATCTGGTCACTACTTGGTTAGTGCTAACCGGCTACTGTGGAAATTGGAATATGATTACGCGCTGAATCCGGAGGCTAGGTTGGCTTCATCACCCGACTATAGAAATCCCCTGGTCGCCTTTCGCACGCCTGAGGCGCCAAGGCTGGTTAGCAGGAAGCTCTACAAATCGACCCTAGCTCTAACTGAGATTCGGGGCGCGGAGCATCACGGGATAACGGCACCCATTCCTTACGATGACGCTTACTTGGTGCAGTTGCGCTTGCGCGAGTGCCCGCGATGCGAATATTTTTACGAAGGGCGCCATGTTCAATTAGCAGACCGTCGAGCCGGCGTGATCCTGATTCACGACCTGCGGCGCGATCCGGTTGTTGACCTGCAAGACCCGTTTCACGTCATGCACATGTATCTACCACGCAGGGCTCTGAGCGGGCTTGCCGAGGAGGCGGGCGTATCGCCCGTCGATGAACTCCACGTCGATCCTGGTAATTGCATCCGGGACTCGACTGTCGAAAATTTACTCTTGTCGCTGCGGCCAGCACTTGCGAAACCTGAAGAGGTAGGTGCCCTATTCGTTGACCATGTCGCGTTGGCGCTCTCCAATCACGTCGCGCGCGTGTATGGTGGAATGCGGGCCTTCGAACCTCTCCAGCGCGGTGGCTTGGCGCCTTGGCAAGAACGGCGAACCAAGGAGTACTTGGATGCTGATTTAGGCGGAGAGATTTCCCTGAAACTACTCGCGATGGAGTGCGGGCTGTCGGTTCGCCAATTCTCCCGAGCTTTCCGGCATTCCATTGGCATTCCACCCTATCGCTACCTTCTCAAGCGTCGAGTAGAGAAGGCACAGCAGCTATTGAAAGATCCAGCGCTTTCGTTGCTCGACGTCGCGCTCGCGTGTGGGTTTGCCGATCAGAGTCATTTCACCCGAGTATTCAACGCTTCGGTGGGGGTAAGCCCAGGAACGTGGCGCCGGATGCGTCAATCTAAGGCTGCGTAAAGAGCAGTGCCGGACGCGTACTCTCGCTCCAGGGCAACACCTCTCTGAGCGCTGATTCGCCGCGTTCGAATGGCAGCTTTGCCACGGCGAATTCTTCAGCTACCACCGGCAGGTCATGGCACACTCGAGAGGCTCAGACGAATCCGCCGAACTTCCGCTTCGGGT
>Ga0137397_10002140_pt1 | contig 13849 bp, 12 predicted proteins | sample czorhiz116metaG_FD_106658 | JGI IMG/M metagenome (GOLD analysis project Ga0137397, IMG submission 106658) | Vadose zone soil microbial communities from Angelo Coast Range Reserve, California, USA - czorhiz1.16 metaG | ecosystem: Environmental > Terrestrial > Soil > Vadose zone | place: USA... | reverse complement strand
GAACGACGGAGGCGACGTACACGATCGATCTGAAGCTGTCCTCGCTGGTGCCCGGGTTCATCGAAAAGGCGCTGGCGGAGAGCTCGCTTCCCGGTCTGCTGGCGAACTTCAAGGCGCGGGCGGAGAAGCTGAACAGCGGGAAGGCCTGAACTGCCGCTCCAGCACTTTCAGCGCGGCCACCGCGCGCGGCTGGTAGTGCTCCAGCACCGACGGATGTTGCTCGATCCTGAACCTCTTCCAGACCCTGGGCAGCCCGATGGCGAGCTCGACCTGGACGTGTTCCCCGAGACCGGCGCGTCATGGAAGGTCAGCATGCGCCCGAAACTACACCTTGCGCGGGCCGGTCGCGCGGCTCTACGCTGCGCGCGTGAGTCTGGAACGCCTCCGCAAGATGCCGGTGCCGGAGCTGTACCGCCGCTATGTGGAAGAAGCGCACGACCTGCCCAGCGGAGGGCTCACGGCGCTCAAGGAGGATCCGCGGGCCGGCGCGCGGGCCGTGGCCGAGAAGATCGAGAAGCGCAACCACGAGGCCCAGGCGGAAGGGCGCAGGCTGACCCGCCTCTGCGCCTTCGAGCAGCCGCTCTGGGACCAGGGCATCATGCTCGTGGCCGGCGTCGACGAGGTGGGGATGGCGCCGCTGGCCGGGCCGGTGATCGCGGCCGCGGTCATCCTCCAGGCGGGCTGCCGCATCAAGAACGTGAACGATTCGAAGCAGCTCACGCCCGAGGAGCGCGACGAGTTGGAGCCGGAGATCCGCGCCCAGGCCGTGGCCGTCGGGATCGGCCGCGCCGAGATCGCCGAGATCGACAGCATCAACATCTACCGCGCGGGTCTGCTCGCGCTGAAGCGCGCGGTCCTGGCTCTCTGCCCGCAACCGCAACACCTTCTCGTCGACGCGCGCAAGCTCGACGGGCTGACCATGCCGCAGCAGCCCATCATCAAGGGAGACGCCAAGAGCATCACCATCGGGGCGGCGAGCATCGTCGCCAAGGTGCACCGCGACCGGCTGATGGCGCAGCTCGACGTCGAATACCCCGGTTACGGCTTTGCCGAGCACAAAGGATATCCGACGCCGGAGCACCTCGACGCACTGGAGCGCCTAGGCGCATGCGCGCTGCATCGGCGAAGCTTCGCTCCGGTCGCGAAGAAGCTCGGGCTCATTCCGGAGCAGCAGGAGCTGTTCGCGACCCCGAAGACGCGCGCCGGCGAAGCGCGCTGAAGGGGCTGTGAAATGGAACCGCTGCAGTTGCCCGAGGGCGATGTCGTCGCGACCCATCCCGCCACGCTGACCGGACGCATCCTGGCGGTGCTGATGCTGATGCTTCCCGGCGGGGCGCTGATCTGGGCCGCCACTCAGGCGCAAGGGACGCGAGCCGACGCCCGCATCCCGCTGATTGCCGCCGGCGTGACGCTCGTGATCCTCGGGATCCTCGCCTTGGTGCAGCAGAACCGCAGCCAGGTGGTGGTCCGCGCCGACGGCCTGGAGCGCTGGGGCCTGCGCGGCAGGCTCTGGGCCCTGCGCTGGGCGGACATGATCGAGCTGCGCTACCGCGCGGTGAAGGTGCGGCTCTACCACGTGATCCCCGTGGGCACGACCATCTACATCACGCTCACCGATCCGCACGGCAAGAAGCACCGGGTGCCGAGCAACATGAAGGCGATGGACATCCTCGCCGAGCGCATCGCGGACCAGCAGACCGCCGTCCGGTTCTCCGAGGCGCGCGCCATCATCGACCGGGGCGAAGAGGTCCGCTTCGGCAAGGCGCTGATCGTCGACCGGGAGAAGCTGTCCGCGCGCAAGCTGTTCGGCGGATACAAGTCGTGCCCGATCACCGACATCGAGAAGGTGGCGGTGGAGAACGGTTTCTTGCGCATCCGCCAGCGCGGCAAGCTGCTCGGGTTCGGGGGAGGAAACATCGGATCGATCCCGAACGTCTTCCTCTTCCTGCGCCTGCTCGACTCGCTGATCGGTCGCGCCTCCGCCATCCCGCAGGACCGCCAGTTCGCGGCGCAGAGAAGCGTTGGCTGAGGGGCTGACCGGGAAACAACGGCGCCACCTGCGCGCCCTGGGTCATCACCTCGACCCCGTCGTCCAGATCGGCCACGAGGGCGTAAACGAAGCGGTCGTCCGCGAGACCGACGCCCAGCTCCAGGTGCACGAGCTGATCAAGGTGAAGGTCGGCGAGACCTCGCCGCAGGCGAGACACGAGGCGGCGGAGCTTCTGGCCTCGCGGACGCAGGCGCAGGTCGCGCAGGTGCTCGGGCGGACCGCGCTTCTCTACCGCCCGCGGAAGGACGAGCCCCGGATCGTGCTGCCGAAGTGATTCAGGCTTTCATGAGCCGCAGCTCGCGCTGCGCATCGATGTGCTTCCCGTCCAGCTCCAGCACGCGCGTGTAGCACTTCTTCGCCAGCTGGAGGTTCCCAACGATCTTCGCCATGTGCCCGAGGAAGAGGTGCGCGGGGACGCACTTGTCGATCATCTTGATCGCCTTGCGGCAGTCTGACGCGCACTCCTCGAACGACTGCTTGCGGTCCTTCGCGAGCAGGAACCGGGCGTACCCGCGCCAGGCGTAGAACTCGGCCTCGTCCCCGTTCATCTCGATGGCCTGGTCCAGGAGATCCAGCCCCTCCTGGTACCTGCGCGCCTTGATGAAGATCTCCGCCTTCTGGAAGTTCTCCTCCGCGGCGAAGATACGGGAGACATCCACGTTCTCGGCCTTGCCGTCCAGCTCCTTCTCGTAGTCCTTGCGCAGCTTGTCGTCGCCGAGCACCTGGGCGGCCTCGTTGATGCGCGCGAACAGCCGCTCCTTGAGGTCCTTGAGCTGGTCCTGGGCGGGATCGGTCACGGTGTCCGGATGCAGCTCCTTGGCCAGGACGACGAAGTTCCGCTTGCTCTCCGCGGCCGAGGCGCTCTTGCGCTCCATCCCCATCACCTCGAAGTGATCGGCCTTGGCCAGCCGCTCCCACAACGCGGAGAGCCGCTCCAACGCGGCCTCCGGCGTCTCGTCGGCGGGTCCCTGCGCGAACGTGGGCGGCGGGCGCGTAACCGTGGGCGCGGCCGGCTTGGGCGCCGGCGCGGCGGCCGGCGCGGTGGGCTTCATCACGGGCGGAGCCCCGGGCCGCTGCGAGGCGGCCGCGGGCCGTGGAGCCCCGCGGGTGGTCTTCGGCAGCTCGCGCTGCTGCTGCGGCGCCGCCGGAGCAGCCGCGCCTGCGGGCTTCGGCGCCGGAGCCGCTGGCTTGGGCGGCGGCGGAGGCGGCGCCGCCTCCGCTTCGTCTCCGCCGGAGAAACCGAGGTGGCCCAACTCGGTGAGCAGGTAGAGCAGGCGGACCGCCGTCGCGGAATCGTGTGCCTGGAGCAGCGCGTCTCCGGTCCCGGTTCCGTCGATGGCGGCGTAGATACGGGTCTCCTGCGCGTTCAGCGCCAGCTCCTCCACCTTGCCGATGCCGAGCCCGCCCGAGCGCATCACCGGCCGCGAAAGCCGCTTGCCGAGACGCGCGCGCAACAGCGTCAGGTCCATGCGGCGGACCGCGTCCGCCAGGAGCGACCACTTCGAGCCGAGGGGAAACGATCCAGCGGGCGGCGCCGCGTCCTTGCTGTAGCTGAACTTTCCGCGCCAGAGCGTGAGCGCGCGATCGAGGAGGAAGACGGCGAACTCGCCCAGCAGCCGGTGAGCATCCGCCGGCGGGATCAGCTGCATCTGGAACAGCACCGAGACGATGTCCTGGCCGCTCTGCTTCGACTGCTCCTCCGCCGCTATCGCCTTCTCGGCCTCGACCAGCCTCCGGGCCTGGAGGAAGCGCAGCAGCGAGAGCTCCGGATCGTCCGAAGAGAGATGCTCGGGCGTCCCCCGGCGGAAGCTGATCTGGAGGTTCCCGCCCTTCTCCGTGTCGAGGCGGAGCGTTCCGGTCGCCGAGGTCAGCGCGGCCAGCCCATACAGCCGTGCGGGCGAGATCTGCGTGAGCTCGCCGGAGTCGGGGACTTCGAGTTGCTCGGGTGGAGGAGGCGGCGGTGGGGGCTTGGGTTTCGCGACCACCGGCGGTGCCGCGGGCGGCGGCTTCGAAGCGGTCGCGGCGGGCTTCTGTGGCCGGGGCGCTTCCGCTGCCGGCCCGTCGAGCACGTCCGGCGTCGCGATGATCACATCGTTGCCGAACCCGAACGCCTCCGACATCGCCTTGCTGATCCGGGGGGCCGGGGGCGGCATCGGGGCCGGTCGTTCGAGCTTGCGCACCGGCGAGAGAAGGCTGCGCAGCTCGGGGAAGTCGACGCCGGGATGCCACTCCTTCCCGTCGATCGAAGCCTCGCATTTCTCGGTGAGCTGCCCCTTCAACCGCTCGAGCGCGGAGATCGTGTATGGCCCCCAGACCCGGCCGTGCTCCGTGCGCACCCAGTAGTTCCGTTCCACCCGCCGATTCTACCATCGCCGTGATAGCGTCCACGGCGACCGATTCCCCACCCATGCGCACCCGAAGAGCGCCCCGACCCAACGCGACGCTGCTCTGCAGGCGCATCGCCGCGGACATGGCGAAGAAGCTGCCGGAGCTCGCGCACGTGAAGCCTGCGCGCGTGCTCTTCGTCGCCGGGGAAGCGCGGCGGGGGTCGCGCGCCACCATCAAGCCGCTGGCAGGTACGCGCGTGCTGCTCAAGGGTAAGCGCGCGCTCTACTGCATCACGCTGCGGCCCAAGTTCTTCCGCGCCAGCTCGCCGGAGCAGCGGGTGGAGACCCTGGTGCACGAGCTTCTGCACGTCTCGGCCGAGTTCGACGGCCGCCTGCACTCGGGCCGCCGCCACTCCACCCTGCCCGGAGCGAAGTTCCGCGCCCTGCTCCGCCCGCTGGTCCGCCGCTACCTGGCGCACGCCGATCCGGGGTTGCTCTCCGAGCTCGGCCACCACGGCGAGATGCTGGCGCGCCAGTGGCTCGAGCGCCCGGCCGGAAAGCCGAGCCGCGCGCAGGCATATACCGAGAAGCACCTGTTCCTCGGCCCGGTGCAGATGATCACCCGTCGTCACCTGCATTCCTGATGCTTGAAATCGTCCCCCGGTCCTGCGAGGGTCCGCGCCCATGAAGATCGCGGTCCTGACGGGAGGAGGAGATTGCCCGGGCCTGAACGCGGTGATCCGGGCGGTGGTCCGTCGCGGCGAGCAGCACGGCCTGGAAGTGATGGGCGTCCGGGAAGGGTGGCGCGGCTTGATGGACCCGCCGCTGCACGACCGGCTCACCCGGGAAGCGACCAGCGGCATCCTGCACCTCGGCGGCACCATCCTCGGCACCAGCCGCACCAATCCCTTCAAGAAGCCGGGCGGTCCGGAGACCGTGCTGCGGAACCTGGGCGCGCTCAACGTCGGAGCGGTGGTGGCCATCGGCGGCGAAGACACGCTGGGGGTCGCCACCAAGCTGCACCAGAAGGGCGTCAACATCGTCGGCGTGCCGAAGACCATCGACAACGATCTCTCCGGCACCGATCTCACGTTCGGGTTCAACACCGCGGTCCAGATCGCGACCGAGGCCATCGACCGGCTGCACTCCACCGCCGAGTCGCACAACCGGGTGATCGTCTGCGAGGTGATGGGCCGCAACGCCGGCTGGATCGCCACCTACTCCGGCATCGCCGGCGGGGCGGACGTGATCCTGATCCCGGAGAAGCCCATCGACATCGACAAGGTGTGCGAGCACATCATGCGCCGCCACCGCTCGCGGGGCGTGAACTTCTCCATCGTGGTGGTGGCCGAGGGCGCGAAGCTGGGCGGCGGCGAAAGCAAGGTGAGCGAGAAGGTCGACGAGTTCGGGCACATCCGCCTGGGCGGCATCGGCCAGCAGATCTCCGAGCTGATCGAGAAGAAGACCGGGTTCGAGACGCGCGCAACCGTGCTCGGCCATATCCAGCGCGGCGGCACGCCCACGGCCTTCGACCGCGTGCTGGGGACGCGCTTCGGCGTTCACGCGGCGGACATGGTGGCGCGCAACGAGTGGGGAAAGATGGCCGCGCTGCGCGGGAATCAGGTGGTCAGCGTTCCGCTCGCGGAGGCGACGGCGAAGCTGAAGACGGTGGACGACTCGTTCTTCGCGGTCGCAGAGGTATTCTTCGGCTAGAGACGCTGCCGCGCCGGAGGCGCGGCTTTGCCCCTACGCTTTGACTAGCACTGCGTCGACGCTTCAGCGCGCCTTCACGAAGGCGACGATTTCCTCCGCGGCGGCCGCTGCGTATTCCCCTCGCCCCATGTTCGTGAACGCGGTCTTTTGGTCGGGATGCTGCGTCAGCCCGTGGTCCGCGCGCGGCACCACCAAGAGGCGCGCCGGCGGCCCGACCAGCCGCACGATCTGCTCCTGGTCCGCGCGGTCCATGATCCAGTCGTAGTCGCCCCACACCACCAGCGTGGGCGACCGCACTTTCCCCCAGACTGCGGCGAGATCGAGGTCCTGGAGCTGGTGGTAGAAGCTCGCCGGCCGGCCGTACTGGGAATCGGGCTCGTCGTACCAGACGCCCTTCAACTGCGGCCTGCGCTCCACCACCTGCGCCGGCGTGAGACGATCGAACAGGTAGGCCGCGTGGAATTCCAGCAGTGGCTTGAGCTGGGCCGTAACCTTCGCGGGCTCGGTACCGGAGAGCACGAAGCGGCGGCGCTCCAGGTCGACCATGTGCTCGAACCAGGTCTTCGACCATCCGCCCACCGAGACGTATCCCGCGATCGGCGCATCCCCGGCCACCAGCGGCGCGAACCCGCCGCCATTGCTGATCCCGAGGAGCACCAACCGCGCCGGATCGACGCGCGGATGCTGCCGGAAGACGGCGAACGCGCGGCGATATCCCTCCAGCTCGGTGACGAAGTCCGTCTTCGCGCAGTCGCCTTCGCTGTCCCCCACCCCGGGCTTGTCGACGCGGAACACCAGCCCGCCCGACTTGCGCACCACGTCCTGGAGCAATCGGTTCACGCCTCGCGGCGTCCCGATCAGCTCCACGGAGTCGCAGCTCAGCCAGCCCACCACGAACACGGAGAGCAGCTTCCCGGCTCCGGGAGGCGCGGTGACGAACGTGCGCAGCCGGCGGCCACCAGCGCCTTCCACAGTGCCCGCGACGGTCTCGATCCCCGGATGCTGCTCCAGCGGCTTCGTTTGCGGCAGGTCCACGGCCGCGGCGAGCACAAACAAGGCGACGCTGGTCATTCCGCCTCCTCCGCGGGAACCTGCAGCTCGGTCACGAACTGCTCGGGGCTCGCCGCGATCCGCCGCGCGGGCAGCCGGTACCCCCGCTGGTCCGCGCCGAAGCGGTGATAGACCTCGCGCAGCGGACCGGCCGCGTGCAGCCCGCTGCGCCGCAGCCAGCGCAGCATGCGCGCATGCAGCGAGCGGGTCTGCGTGTACGCACCGGAATACGTGATCGATCCCGCGAGCGGCGCTCCCGGCACCACGCGCACGCCGGCCGCGCGGCAAGCCGCGCGGACCGGGATGCAGGCTTCGACGTCGCGCGGCCCATGGAAGAGCAAGAAAGGGCTGCGATCCGCGCGATCGCGCGCCGCGCGCGCTTCGGCCTCCTCGAAGAGCGCGCCCACCGGGTCGCCGCCGCCCGGGATGCGCGCCCGGATGGTGAGCGCCCGGACGTCCTCGATGGGCCGGACGCGCACGCTCAGCTCGGGAGCGGCGGGATCGGCCGCGATCGCGCGCTGGAGCGCCTCCAGCCGCCGCAGACGCGAGGTCTGCCGCTCGACCTCCGCGGCCAGCCGGGCGCGCTGCTGCCGAAGCCGCTGCTCCAGCGCGCGCACGTCGGCGTCGCTGGTGAGCAGTCCGCGGATGTCCGCCAGCGGGAAGCCCAGGTCTCGCAGCGCGAGGATGCGGTCGATCTGGGTGAGTTGCTCGAAGCGGTACGACCGGTAGCCGGTCGCCTCGTCGACGTGGGCCGGCGCGAGCAGGCGCTCTGCCTCGTAGTGCCGGAGCGCGCGCACCGTCACGCCGGCCAGACGGGCGAAGTCGCCGATCCGCAACATGCGGTCTGTGTAGGGTCTTCCGCAGCGGAAGAGTCAAGCGCGCTGTTGTAGGATTGCCGCGATGCCGGAGACGCGACGGGGGGTCCTCAAGAAGACGCTGGGCGGCGCCGCCCTGCTCGCCGCGGCCGGAGCGGTCCCGCTGGCATTGCGCAAGACGAAGCTGCGCGAGGCGCCGGCCGGCCTGAAGTTCTTCACGGCCGCCGAGTACTCCATCTGGGCGGCGGTCGCGGACCGGATCCTGGTTGAGGAGAAGCCCTCGGGTGCTCCCACCGCGGCCCAGCTCGACTTGGCCGCAAAGGCGGACGCCTTCCTCGCTCCGCTGCCCGAGGCGGACCGCAAGGACCTGAAGCAGCTGCTCGCGCTCTTCGACAACGCGCTCTTCAGCCTGGTCCAGGGGGGCCCGCCCCGGACCTTCACCGGGATGTCGCCGGAGGAGCAGGACGCCCATCTCCGCCGCTGGGAGACCTCGCGCCTCGCCATCCAGCGCACCGGCTACCAGGCGATGAAGCGGCTCTGCTGCGCGCTCTACTTCTCCGCGCCGGCGGCGTACGCGAGCGTCGGATATCCCGGCCCTCCTTACGAGCTGGTCAAGTCCGTCCTGGGAGCGCGGCGATGATCCACACCGCCAGCGACCTGGACCTCACGCTCGAGCCGGACGTCTGCGTCGTGGGCAGCGGCCCGGGCGGAGCGATGGTCGCCTCGCGGCTGTCGCGCGCCGGCGCCCGGGTGGTGGTCCTCGAGGAAGGCGGCTACCACACCAAGGACGAGTTCGACATGCAGGAGGCCACCGCGTACCCGCGGCTCTACCAGGACCGCGGCAACCGGGCGACCGCGGACCTCTCGGTGCTGGTGCTGCAGGGACGCGCGGTGGGCGGCGGGACGGTGGTGAACTGGACCACCAGCTATCGGACGCCCGACTCCGTCCTCGAGTACTGGCGGCGGACGGAGGGACTCTCGCTCACGCCGCAGATCCTCAAGCCGCACTTCCTCGAGGTGGAGCGCCGCCTCGGCATCCAGAAGGTGGATTACGAGGACACGAATCCCAACAACCGCGCCATCCACGACGGCTGCACGAAGCTGGGCTGGCAGGTCGACACCGTCCAGCGCAACGTCCGTGGCTGCCTGCGCACCGGATACTGCGGGATGGGTTGCCCGGTGGACGCGAAGCAGAGCGCGGCGCTCACCTACCTTCCCGATGCGGTGGCGGCCGGCGCGGAGGTCTACGCGAACTGCCGGGTGGAGAAGATCGAGCGGTCCGGCAAGCGCGCCACCTCGGTGATCGGCTCGTTCCTCCGCCCGGGAACGCAGATCGCCACCGGCAAGACCGTCCGGGTGCGGCCGCGCGCCGTGGTCGTGTCGGGCGGCGCGATCAATTCCCCGGCGCTCCTCTTGCGCTCGGGGATCGCCGAGGGCCCGGTGGGCAAGAAGACCTGGCTGCACCCGGTGGTCGCCGTCGGCGCTTTCTACGACCAGAGGATCGAAGGCTTCTACGGCGCCCCCCAGAGCGTCGCCTCGCACCACTTCGCCCACCGCAAGGAAGGCGCCGGCTTCTTCGTCGAGGCCGCGCCGGTGCATCCGATGCTCGCGTCGATCGCCTTCCCCGGTTTCGGCGCCTCACTGCGGTCGCAGATGGCGCTCATGCCCAACGTCTGCGCCACCCTCGCGCTGATGATCGACGGGTTCGATCCGGGCGAGAACGGCGGGACGGTCACGCTGCGCGACGGCGGCGGCCCCAGGCTGGACTATCCCTTCACCGACCGGATCTACGAGTGCTTCCGCGCCGGGATGAAAGCCATGGCGCAAATCCACCTGGCGAACGGCGCCCGCGAGATCGTCACCTTCCACGAGCAGTCGCTGCAGATCCGCAGCGAGGCCGACCTGGCGCAGATCGAAGCGGCCCCGATGGGCCCCAACCGCGTGTCGGTCTTCACTGCCCACCAGATGGGCGGCTGCCGGATGGGGGCAGATCCATCCAGGTCCGTGGTCGACCCGCAGCTCCGCCACCACGCGATGGATAACTTGTTCGTGGTGGACGGCAGCGTCTTTCCCACCTCGCTCGGCGTGAACCCGATGGAGTCGATCTACGGCATCGCCTCCTGGGCGTCGGACCACGTGCGCGCGGCCGTGGCATGAGCTCCGCGAGCACCGAGGAGCGCGTGGTCCCGGCGGACGCCCCGCCGGAGAGGCTGGACAAGACGGTGGCGCGGCTCTTCGGGATCTCGCGGGGGCGAGCGATGGAGTGGATCGCCGAAGGACGCGTGCGCGTGGACGGGAGGCGCGCGCCGAAGGGAGCGCCGGCCCCGCCCGGGGCGCGCATCTCGGTGGAGAAGCCGCCGCCGGATCAGCCGGCGCCCGAGCCGGATCTGCCGATCAGGATCGTGCATGCCGACGCGCACCTGGTCGTCGCCGACAAGCCGGCCGGGATGCCCTCGCATCCGCTCAAGCCCGGGGAGAACGGCACCGCCGCGAATGCGCTGGTCGGCCGCTTCCCGGAGCTGGCGCAGGTCGGGCCGTCTCCGCGCGAAGGCGGCCTCGTGCACCGGCTCGACACCGACACCTCCGGGCTGCTGCTCGCGGCCCGCACCGACGCGGCGCACGCGATGCTGCGCGCGCAGTTCGGCGGCCGCTCGGTGGACAAGGGATACCTCGCGCTGGTTGCCGGCGAGATCCACGCCGGAGGAGAGATCGCGCTGCCGCTGCTGCACGACCCGCGCGATCCGCGTCGGATGCAGGCCGCCAGCGATCCCGCTTACGCGGAGGAGCACGGCGCGCGGCCCGCGGTGACGCTCTTCACGCCGGTGGAGCGGCGCGGCGGCTTCACGCTCCTGGACGTCGAGATTCCCACCGGGGTCATGCACCAGATCCGCGCGCACCTGGCTTTCATCGGGCATCCGCTCGCGGGGGATGTCCTCTACGGCGGACCCGACCTGCCCGGCCTTTCGCGGCATTTCCTGCACGCCGCGCGGCTGGCGTTCGCTCATCCGGACGGATCGCGGGCGCGCTACGAGAGCCCCTTGCCCGCGGACCTGTCAAGCGTGTTCCCGCCTTCGCGGGAACACGCAGAAAAAGCGTAGGCGCAGTCTCGCAGTGCGTCGCAGCAAAGCGGCCTTCGGCCGCAGCGGCTAGAACGATAGTTTCGCGCCGAAGCGGATCGCGAACGGCGGCTGACCTCCGGCCTCGCGACCGAGCAGGTTCATCCCGTCCACCGTGAGGGTCAAGAGATACGGCGTGGTCAGCGCGCGCACCATCCCCAGGCGCGCGTCGAGCGTGGTCGTCCAGGGCGAGCCCTGGATGGCGCGAAAGCTGGTGCCGAAGTTCAGCGTGGTGTTCGTGCTCCACTCGTAGGCGTAGGCGGCGTCGATCTTGATCGCGTTCGGGGCGTCGCCCGGGATGGAGCCTGTCCCGCGCAACGACGAGAGCGTGTAGCTGGCGCGGAGGATCGAGCTCGCCGAGAACGGCTTCGCGACGAAGACCGTGGCGCCGTCGTACGAGCTGCGGCCGTCGGAAGCGCCGTCGAAGATCTTGTGGATGTAGTCGAGGCCAGCAACCAGGTCGCGGACGATCTGCGACTCCACGCCCCCCGCGAAAGTATGCTCGCGGAACCGCGCCTCGCCCAGCGGGGCCACCTCCAGGAACTGCCCCGCGAACGCGTAGGCCCGCGCGGTCCCCTGACCGCTGAAGTCCCAGACGATTCCGAACCGCGGCAGCAGGTCGGTGGAGCTCGCCTGCTGGTCGCGCTCGAGCCGCAGGCCCTCCTGCAGGAAGACATTCGCCCACGGGCTCCACGTGTCCTGTAGGAAGGCCGCTCCGTACCACCGGCTGACATCCGCCGCTGAATCCCTCGAGCCTTCGACGCCCCAGGCGAGGCGATGGCGGCCCAAAAGCTCCGCGCGATGGACGACCTGGATGCGTGCCTGCAGCGAGTCGGCATCCGAGCCCTGCCGGTGCCAGGCGGCGATGGCCTCCACCTGCGCGGCCCGATCGAAGAGGTGCCCGAGGTACCGCACCGAGAAATCGTCCGTGATGGCGGCGAAGTCGAGCGTCTGTCCGTCCGCGGGCCGCCAGGTCAGCTTGCCCACGTACTGGTAATCGGTGTGGGCGGTCGTGGTGGTGGCCATCAGCACGGGCGCGAATCCGCCGTAGAACCAGAGTCGGTCCTTCTCGATGGGCCCGCCCAGCTCCGCGCCGCCCGCGAGGTTGTACCGCAGCGTCCGCTTGGGGATTTCCAAGGGCATCCAGTCGAAGAAGGCGGAGCCGTGCAGGTCGTTTCCGCCCGAGCGGGTGGTGGCCTGCACGATGCCGCCGGCGACCCGGCCGTACTCGGCGCCGAAGCCGCCGGATTCTACCGATCCCTCCTCCACGAAATGCTGCAAGAGCGAGCGGCCCTGCTGGTTCGTGCGAGGATCGTTCACGTCCACGCCGTCGATCCGGTAGCGCGTCCCGGTGAACGGCGACCCGTAGACCTGCAGCCCCGTCGGCCGGTTGGGGACGACGCCGGGCGCGGACGGGGCCGCCTGCTCGAAGGAACGCTCATCCCGCCCGTACGGGATGAGATCGTACTGTTCCCGCGAGAAGATGGCCCCCGTCTGGGAGGTGGTCGCCGGCAGGACCGGGACCTGGATTCCGAAGCGGACGGGCGCCGCGGGCGCATTGTCCGGCAGCATGGACAAGGGAACCCGGATCGACCGGCCGGCGTGGACCACCAGGCGCTCCTGCGAGAACGGCTGATGTGCGTCGGCCTGGACGTTCAGGATGTACTCGCCTGGAGGGAGCAACCCGATCTCGAACTCACCCTCGGCGTCCGTCCGGGTGGTCTCGGTCCCCTGGAGGGCAGGGCCGGAAGCGACCACCAGCGCGCCCGCAACCGGGCGCCCTGACTGGGCGTCGAGGATGCGCCCCGAGATCGCGCCGCTGGTCTGCGCTCCCGCCGACGTCGCCAGCAGCAAGGAGACCACGAGGCAGGCGCGCGTCATGCGGGGACTCGGGCAGATTTCCTGATGTAGTGCGGGCAGTCAAGCAAACGCAAAGGCGTCCGGTCGCGGGCGCCGCTTTCCCGCTACCTGGAAAACAGGATGGCGCGCGCCCCGGTCGGTTGCGTTGACAGCGAGTGTCCGCCTGTGTAGGTTCTGCCGCCTTTTCGCCGCCAGAGGATAATTCGGGAAACGATTCCGGAGGAAGTTCCCTTTATGGATTTCAGTCTCGTTGGAATGTGGAAGTCGATGGGCCTTCCGGCCCGACTGGTCGTCATCACGCTGGCGATCATGTCCGTCTATTCCCTGAGCGTGATGGCCGAGCGCCTCTTCAGCTTTTCCCGCGCCAAGGACCAGAGCCGCAAGTACGCCGAGAAGCTGCGTGATCTCCTACCCGGTCACCAGATGCTCGACGCGGCGCAGCTGGCCTCGACCATGAAGTACGGACACATCCCGCGCGTCCTCGGCGCGGGCATCTCCGAGTACAACCGCGGCCGCGAGGCGCTGCGCGCTTCCGGCCCGCACGACGTCGGGAACTTCGACCTGGTGGAGGCCATCAACCGCTCCATCGATCGCGCCACGTTGCGGGTGACCGCCGATCTGCGGCGCGGCCTGTCCGGGCTGGCCACGGTGGCTTCGTCCGCGCCCTTCGTCGGACTGCTTGGAACCGTGCTGGGCATCATCACGGCCTTCCAGCTGATGGCGACCTCCGGCTCCGGCGGTCTGGCGTCGGTGTCGGCTGGTATCTCCGAGGCGCTGATCACGACGGCGTTCGGTCTGCTCGTCGCGATCCCCGCCCTGATGATGTACAACTACCTGACCAACCGGGTCGAAGAGATGAGCGTCGACATCGCCGACGCCTCCAACGAGCTGGTGGACTTCTTCCTCAAGGAAGGCCGG
>Ga0137397_10002137_pt1 | contig 13859 bp, 12 predicted proteins | sample czorhiz116metaG_FD_106658 | JGI IMG/M metagenome (GOLD analysis project Ga0137397, IMG submission 106658) | Vadose zone soil microbial communities from Angelo Coast Range Reserve, California, USA - czorhiz1.16 metaG | ecosystem: Environmental > Terrestrial > Soil > Vadose zone | place: USA... | reverse complement strand
TCAACGATTGGGTTCCGAAGCTCGTGAAGGGCAACGAGAACGTATTCCTGCCTGTGGCGATGGCGCCTGCGGGATGCCCCGAGGCTATGGCCGACGAGCTCAAGCACTGCGTGAAAGAGCTGGGCTTTCGCGCCTCGCACCTCGTTCCCTATTGCGGCACGCGCAATCTCGACGACCCGAGCTTCTATCCCTACTACCAGGCGGCCGAGGAGCTCGGCGTGCCGCTCCTTTGCCACCCGAACAGCAACGGCGAGCTCGTCGACCGCTTCGACAATTTCTACAAGACGCACGTGCTCGGGCGCCCGACCAACTGCAGCGCGGCGCTGGTGGCGCTGGTGCTGGGCGGCGTGTTCGAGAAATTCCCCAAGCTCAAGGTCGTGTTCTTCGAGTGCAGCGCCGAATGGATCCTCTACTGGATGCACCGCATGGACGACGACTGGGAATGGGCGAAGGATTTCCCGCAGATCTCGGCCATGCTCAAGATGGCGCCCTCGGAATACATCCGCCGCAATTGCTACGTGACCTGCGAGGCCGACGAGGCCGATCTCGCGCGGCCGATCGCCGAGCTGGGCGAGGATCACATCCTCATGGCGAGCGACTACCCGCACTTCGACTCGGAGTTCCCGCACACCGTCGCGAGCATCCGGGAGCGCAAGGATCTCAGCGCTCGCCAGAAGGACAGGATCCTGGGCGAAAATGCGGCTCGCCTGCTTCGTCTTTAGCCTGCTCCTCGCGGAAGGCGTCGCAACTGCGGCGCTCGCCGTGGATCCCTCGCCCGGCGTCGCCGCCGTGGCTGCGTACGCAGGCGCGGATCGCACCGAGCGGCTGGTCGCCGGCGCGAAGAAGGAAGGCGAGCTGATGCTCTACTCCTCGCTTACGCAGGAAGACCAGCTCAAGCTCGCCGCGGACTTCAAGCGGCGCCACGGCGTCGAGGTCAAGTTCTGGCGCGGCAGCCAGGCGCACATCCTGCAGCGCGCGACGACCGAGACGCGCGGGGGCCGCTTCGAGTTCGACGTGCTCGAGACGAACGCCCCCCAGATCGAAGTGCTGGCGCGCTCGAAGCTGCTGCAGAGGATGAATTCGCCCTACCTCGAGCAGGAGCTGCTGCCCGACACGGTGCCCGAACACGGCGAGTGGGCGCCCGACCGCCTGAACCTGCTCGTGTACGCGTACAACACCAACGCCGTGAAGCCAGGCGAGGTACCGAAGAGCTGGCAGGCTCTGCTCGAGCCAAAGTGGAAGCGCCGCATCGGCATGGAATCCACCAACGTGGAGTGGTTCGCGGCGCTGGTCGAGGCCATGGGCGAGAAGCAGGGACTCGATCTATTCCGGCGCATGGGCGACAACGGCGTCGCCGTGCGCACCGGCCACAATCACAGCGCCGTCCTGGTCGCAGCCGGAGAGATCCCCCTCATGCTCGGGATCTACAGCCACGACGCCGAGCGCATGAAAGCGAAAGCTGCGCCGGTCGCGTGGTTCGTGCTCCCGCCGGCCGTCGTGATTCCTTCGGCCGTCGCGGTCTCGCGGCGCGCGCCGCACCCGCACGCGGCCGCGCTCTTCTACGACTACATGCTCACCGACGGCCAGCGCTTCTACACGCAAGTCCATCGGGTTCCGGCGAACAAGAACTACGATACGCCCGTGCGGCGCCTGATTCGCGAGGGCGGCGCCTTTACGGTGGTGAACGCGCGGGAAGCGATCGACGACTACGAGAAGTGGCAGGACCTGTACAAGCGCATCATCGTCGACCGGTCGCAGCACTGACCGGCTTCGGAGCTACGCCGCCACCGACACGCTCGCCGGGAGTCGCTGGCTCGAATCCAGTCACCCCGACCCACCCACCTCAGAAAGCGTATTGCTCGGTGATCCGCTTGAGCGTGCCGTCCTCGGTGGCCCGTTGGAGCGCCTGGTTCAGGGCCTGCACCGTCTGGGGCGAGGTATTCCGGCCGCAGGCGATGTAGAGGGGAACCTCGTGCAGGGTGAGGACCAGCTTGATGTCCTTCACCTTCGCGCGCGCCGCAGTCTTGCGCGCCCCGTATGCGCTCGTGGCCCACAGGTCGATGCGGTTGGGATCCTCCCGGTTGAGCACCAGCCGCGGCGGGTTGAGGCTGTCCTCGCTGACCTCGCGCAGGTCGGTGACGCCCTTGCTCATGAGAAATTCGATCTTGGCGTCCCTGGCGACGACCCCCACCCGGTATTTGCGCGCGTCCTCCACGACTTTTACGCCTGAGAAATCGCTCTTGCCGATCAGCACCCATCGGTTCGTGGCGATCGGGCCGATCCAGGAGAAAAGCTGCTCGCGATTGTCCAGGCGCACGGTCGAGTAGATGCAGGTTTCCTTGTCTCGCTGTACGGCGATGTAGCCCTGTTCCCAGGGCATGGACTGGATCTGCAGTGGGATACCGCTGCGCTTGCCGAGCTCGGCCACGATCTCGGTCGACAACCCCACCACGTTTCCCTGTTCGGTGTAGTTGAAAGGCGGGTTCTCCTCCGTCACCAGAGTGAGCGCATGGACCGCGGGCGCGGCAAAGCTTAGGGAGAGAAAGGCGCGCGTGGCAAAGCGTCGGATCATGGCGGCTCCCGGTTGTCGAAGGGTTGATTCTATACCCGTATAATAGCGCCTCATTTGTAGGCCGCGATCCAGGCAGCCATGGCAGCATGAGCAAGATCCTACTTCTCCTCATCGCGGTAGCGGTCATCTACTTCCTCGTGACCGGCTTTGCGCGCAGGCGCAAACCGTCCGCTCCGTCTCCAAGCGAATCGATGGTTCCTTGCGCGCATTGCGGGATCAACGTTCCCCGCAGCGAAGCGCTGGAAGGCGCCGGCCGCTTCTTCTGCAGCGAAGAACACCGCCGCATCGGGTCCGGCTGAGGAGACCCGTGTCCAGCCCCGCGATGCTAGCGCCGTTGTGGCCCCCGCAGCAGGGTGCGGTCGAGAACTCGTTCTGGGTTTCACTCAAGTACTTCAACTTTTACCGCATCGCGGTCGCGGCAATATTCCTGCTCTCCGCGCTGATCTCCGGCGACGCGCTCGGCCTCGGCACCCACCACCTCGCGGCCTTTATCTACACGTGCATCGTCTACCTGGCGCTAGCGGTGACCTTCCACGTCGCCCTCCGGAAGGCTCCCAGGTACTTCAACCTCCAGCTGACTCTGCATATCGCCACCGACGTCCTGGCCGTATCCGTCCTGATGTACGCTTCGAGCGGCATCCGCAGCGGCCTGGGGGTAATGCTGCTTATTTCCCTCGCCGGCGCCGCCCTCGTCAGCCGGGGCAGGCTGATGCTCTTTTATGCCGCGCTGGCGTCGATCGCGGTGCTCCTTGAGCAGTCGTACTGGGTATTGGTTGAGGATTCCAGTACGGGAAATTTTCTGCAACCCGGCCTGTTGTCGATCGGGTATTTCGCGACCGCGCTGATCACCAATCAGCTGGCGCGGCGCCTGATACTGAACGAACGCCTGGCGAGGCAGCGCGGCGTCGACCTCGCCGACCAGCTTCGTATCAACAGATTGATTATCCGCGACGTGCAGGATGGGGTGCTGGTCGTCGACGCCAACGGCCTGGTCCATCTGCACAATCCGAGGGCCGCGGGTTTGCTCGGGCGGGTCGTCCCCGAGCTGAGCCAGATCGAAGCCTTCTCCGAGGAGCTGGCCAAGCGCCTCGCGGCCTGGCGGGGCGGCGAGGGCGCGAGCAGCGTAAGCATCCGATTTGCCGATAGCGGCCGCCTGGTCCGCGCGCGCTTCGTTTCGGCGGGGGTCGCCGGCGGCGCGTTCACGCTGGTGTTCCTCGAGGACCTGTCGAAGTTGCAGGAGCAGGCCCAGCAACTGAAGCTCGCCGCGCTCGGCAGGCTCACGGCGAGCATCGCTCACGAGATACGCAATCCGCTTTCTGCGATCACGCACGCGGGTGACTTGCTGTTCGAGGAGCAACGCAGTCCCCAGAAGGAACGCATGGTGCAGATCATCCGCGACAACGCACGGCGCCTGGAGCGCATGGTGCACGACGTCCTCGAGCTGTCGCGGCGCGACCGCGTTCGGCCGGAGGCCATCCGGATGCGGCCGTATCTGCAGACGTTCATCGAGGAATTCGCACGCAACGAGGGCCAAATCCCGAGCGAAAGCTTCTCCATCGAGGCGGCCGGCGACGTGACCGTCGAGTTCGACCGCGCCCACCTCAACCAGGTGCTTTGGAACTTGCTCCACAACGCGTGGCGGCATTGCCGCAGGCTCGCGGGGAGCGTGCGCATCGCGGCGTCGCGCCGGGCAAATCGCGTAGAATTGCACGTTATCGACGACGGCGAAGGAGTGCCGAAGGCCCTGCAGGTACAGTTGTTCGAGCCGTTTTTCACTACGTTCGCGAGCGGGACCGGGCTCGGCCTCTACATTGCCCGCGAGCTGTGCGCGGCCAATGGCGCGAGTCTCGAGTATCTGGACCGCAGCCCCGGAGCGGACTTCAGGATCACATGGCAGGAACCGTAGCGAATCGGCGCGCTGACCGGCGAACCAACCCTGTCCAGGGCAAGGTGCTGGTCATCGACGACGAGGCCGACATCCGCGAGCTGCTCGAGCTGTCCCTCGTGCGCATGGGGCTGGCCGTGGAGTCCGTCGGGTCGGTGGCCGACGCCAAGGGCCTGCTGCAATCCAAGCGCTACGACCTCTGCCTGACGGACATGCGCTTGCCCGACGGCGACGGGCTCGATCTCGTTCGTTTCATAGGCGTGCAGTGCGCGGACCTTCCTGTGGCCGTGATCACGGCGTTCGGCAGCACCGAAAACGCGGTGGCGGCGCTCAAAGCCGGCGCGTTCGATTACCTGACCAAGCCTCTGTCTCTCGACCAGCTGCGGGTCCTGGTGAAGTCCGCCCTGTCGCTACCCCAAAAGCCCGCGGCAACCAAATCGGGGGAGCCCCAGCTTCTGGGCGCGAGCTCCGGGATCGAGCAGGTGCGCTCAGTCATCGAAAAGCTTGCGCGTAGCCAGGCGCCTGTATACATAACCGGCGAATCCGGGAGCGGGAAGGAGCTCGCCGCCCGTCTCATTCACAGCAAAGGGTCGCGGCGCGACAAAGCCTTCGTGCCGGTGAACTGCGGCGCCATTCCCGAGAACCTGATGGAGAGCGAGTTCTTCGGCTACAAGAAGGGTGCCTTCACCGGAGCCGAGGGCGATCGCGACGGATTTTTCCAGGCCGCCAACGCGGGGACACTGTTCCTCGACGAGGTCGCCGACCTGCCGCTCGCAATGCAGGTCAAGCTGCTGCGTGCGATCCAGGAAAAGCAGGTTCGCAAGGTGGGAGCAACTTCCGAGGACGCCGTAGACGTGCGCATCATCTGCGCCACGCACCAGGATCTCGCCGCCGGAGTCGAAGCGGGAAAGTTCCGGCAAGACCTGTACTACCGCCTGGCGGTCATCGAGCTGAAAATGCCGCCGCTGCGCGAATGCCGCGAGGACATTCCGGTCCTCGCGGAGGCGATACTTCGGCGGCTGGGCGGCTCGGACGGCAAGCGCGCGATTCAGCTCTCGGCAGGAGCGAAGAGGGCTCTTGCGGACTACGATTTTCCCGGCAACGTGCGGGAATTGGAGAACGTGCTGGAGCGGGCCGTCGCGCTGACCGCCCGCGACGAAATCGAGCCCGAAGACCTGCAGCTCGCTCCCCCGACCGCGCTTGCCGCCGAGCCCGGGGCGGCAAGCTCCAAGTGGCCCCTGCCTGATTACCTCGACCGGATCGAAAAGGAGGCGATCATGGAGGCTCTCGAGAAGACCCGCTTCAACCGCACCGCCGCCGCCAAGCTGCTGGGAATCACGTTCAGGGCGCTGCGTTACCGAATGGATCGGCTGGGAATTCGATAGGTGGTCATCGGTCTTCCCGACGAGGCCGGAGTGCTCGAGGGCGCGGTGCAATTGCCCTCGCCCAACTGGGACGAGCGCCCCGAGACTGCCGAGGTCACGCTTCTGGTGGTGCACAACATCAGCCTGCCCCCCGGCGAGTTCGGCGGCGATGCGATAGTCCGCCTGTTCACCAATGCGCTCGATTTCTCCGCGCACCCCTACTACGAAACTCTGCGCGGGCTGAACGTCTCGGCGCATTTCCTTATCCCGCGCGACGGCGAGCTCATCCAATTGGTGCCCTGCGCCAAGCGAGCCTGGCACGCGGGAGCGTCGAGCTGGCGCGGGCGCGAACGCTGCAACGATTTCTCGGTGGGGGTGGAGCTGGAGGGCGTGGACGAGCACGCCTATGCGGACGGGCAATACGCGCGCCTGGCGGACCTGCTCGCTGCGCTCCGCAGCCGGTATCCGATCGTCGACGTCGTCGGCCACGCCGACATCGCTCCGGGCCGCAAGACCGACCCCGGGCCGGCGTTCGACTGGGGTCGTCTGCGGGAATCTTTCGCCGGTATCCCGTAACGCGCCCGCCCTCGCTCCCGCCTGGCTCGAATCCTCCCGCGCGCGGGTCCCCGTAGTTCTTAAGGAGCTTGAGCAAGCCGCGCTTTCGGCTTGACACTACACTATTATTGGTAGCACACTCTTAGCCGGATACCATATATTGTGGGTAGAGGGGAAACACCCCCAGGCCCTGGTGTCGCCGCCCTCAAAAGCTGGGGGTGGCGCATAAGAAGAGACGAGGAGAAGTATATGCAGATTGCGGCTGAGGTAGCGGCTCCACAGTCCCTTTCCGGAACCCCGCCCCTTTCCGAAGTGAGTCCCGCGGCCCAGGCCGCGTTCTCTCAGTACAAGGTCATCCGGCGCAACGGCGCCGTGGTCGGCTTCGAGCCTGGAAAGATATCGGTCGCGGCGACCAAGGCCTTCCTCGCGGTCGAAGGCGGGCAGAGCGCGGCGTCCGCCCGTATCCGGGAATTGGTCGCCGGGTTGACCGACGCGGTCGTGAACGCGCTCGCGCGGCGCCAGCCCGCCGGCGGGACCTTCCACATCGAGGACATCCAGGACCAAGTCGAGCTCGCCCTGATGCGCTCGGGCGCGCATGAGGTTGCGCGCGCTTACGTTCTGTACCGGGAAAAGCGCGCGGAAGCGCGTGCCCGGGAAGCGGCGCAGAAGAAAAGAACCTCGCAGCCCCAGCTGAACGTCGTCGAGGACGGCGAACGGCGGCCGCTCGACATGGTGCGCCTCAACGAGCTGATTGCCTCGGCGTGCGAGTCCCTGGGCGACGGGGTCGAGCCGAAGCTCATCCTCGGCGAGACATTGAAGAATCTCTACGACGGAGTGCCTGCCGAAGAGGTACGCAAGTCGGTCGTGCTGTCGGCGCGCGCCTTGATCGAGAAGGACCCGGCGTACAGCTATGTCAGCGCGCGGCTGCTCCTCCATACCATCCGGCGCGAGGTCTTGGGAGAGGAAGCCTCCCAGGCAGACATGAAGAAGCGCTACGCCGAGTACTTCCCGCAGTTCGTGCGTCGCGGGATCGACGCCGAGCTGCTCGACGAGCGGCTTGCGCACTTCGACCTGAAGAAGCTCGGTGCCGCCCTCGACGCCTCACGCGACCTGAAGTTCGGCTACCTCGGTCTGCAGACCCTCTACGACCGGTATTTCCTGCACATCCAGGGAACGCGGATCGAGCTGCCTCAGGCTTTCTTCATGCGCGTGGCCATGGGCCTGGCGCTCAACGAGATCGAGCGGGAGGCGCGCGCCGTCGAGTTCTACCAAGTGCTCTCGTCGTTCGATTTCATGAGCTCGACGCCGACGCTCTTCAATTCCGGAACGACGCGTTCTCAGCTCTCCTCCTGCTATCTCACGACGGTGTCCGACAACCTCGACGGCATCTACGAGGCCATCAAGGACAATGCGCTGCTCGCCAAGTACGCGGGAGGTCTGGGCAACGACTGGACCCCGGTGCGGGCGCTCGGCTCGCACATCAAGGGAACGAACGGCAAGTCCCAGGGCGTGGTCCCTTTCCTCAAGGTGGTGAACGACACGGCGGTGGCGGTCAACCAGGGCGGCAAGCGCAAGGGGGCGGTTTGCTCCTACCTCGAAACCTGGCATCTCGATATCGAGGAGTTCCTCGAGCTGCGCAAGAACACGGGCGACGACCGGCGGCGTACCCACGACATGAACACCGCCAACTGGATCCCGGACCTGTTCATGAAGCGCGTGATGGAGAACGGCGAGTGGACGCTGTTCAGCCCGTCGGACGTGCCCGATCTGCACGACAAGTACGGCAAGGCGTTCGAGAAGGCGTATGTCGAGTACGAGGAGAAAACCGCCAAGGGCGAGTTGAAGCTGTTCAAGAGGATTCCCGCGACCCAGCTGTGGCGCAAGATGCTGTCGATGCTTTTCGAGACCGGCCATCCATGGATCACATTCAAGGATCCGTGCAACCTGCGCTCTCCGCAGCAGCACGTGGGCGTTGTCCACAGCTCCAACCTGTGCACCGAGATCACGCTCAACACCAATCAAAGCGAGATCGCCGTGTGCAATCTCGGGTCGATCAACATGGTCGGGCACATGAACGCCGGCGGCGGCAGGCCCGGGCTGGATCACGACAAGCTCAAGAAGACCATTTCGACCGCGATGCGCATGCTCGACAACGTCATCGACATCAACTACTACGCGGTGAGGAAGGCGCGCGACTCGAACGTAAAGCACAGGCCGGTCGGGCTGGGCATCATGGGATTTCAGGACTGTTTGCACCTGCTGCGCGTTCCCTACGCGTCACCGGAGGCGGTCGAGTTCGCGGACCGCTCCATGGAGGCCATCGCCTATTTCTCCTATTGGGCCTCCACCGAGCTCGCCGAGGAACGCGGCCGCTACGCGTCCTACCAGGGCTCGCTCTGGGATCGCGACATTCTGCCGCAGGACACCCTGGCGTTGCTGCGGGAGGAGCGTGGAGGGTACGTCGACATCGACATGGCCGAGGCGATGGACTGGAAACCCCTGCGCGAGCGCGTCAGGCGCCACGGCATGCGCAACTCCAACTGCATTGCGATCGCGCCGACGGCCACCATCGCCAACATCATCGGAGTTTCGGCATCGATCGAGCCGACCTTCCAGAACCTGTTCGTGAAGTCCAACCTCTCGGGCGAATTCACCGTGGTCAACGAGTACCTCGTCGCCGACTTGAAAAAGCTCGGTCTGTGGGACGAGGTCATGGTGGCCGATCTCAAGTATTTCGACGGCAACCTTGCCCGCATCGACCGCGCGCCGTCCGAGTTGCGCACGCTGTACGCCACGGCATTCGAAATCGATCCGGTATGGATCGTCGAGGCCGGCGCGCGGCGGCAGAAGTGGATCGACCAGTCGCAGTCTCTCAACATCTACCTCGGCCAGGCCTCTGGAAAGAAGCTCGATGAGACCTACAAGCTCGCCTGGCAGCGAGGTCTCAAGACCACCTACTACCTGCGCGCGATGGGCGCGACCCACGCCGAGAAATCGACCGTGAAAGCGGGGCAGTTGAACGCCGTTCCCACCGAGGGCGGGCAGTCCGCCGCCGCAGCGGCACCGGGAGCGCGCGCACCGGTAGAGCCCGAGGTCAAGTTCTGCAAGATCGATGATCCGGAGTGCGAATCCTGTCAATGAGCGCGCGCATGCACGAAAACCGCAAGAGAACAAGGAGGAAATAAATGCTTTCTTTTGACGAGATCGGGGCCGAGGCGATCCCGGGCTTGAGCCTGCAGACGATAAGCGGGCTGCTCCCTCCGGCACCCGCTCCAGCCGCGGTTCCGCAGGAACGCTATTCCGCGGGCAATCGCGACCGGCGCGTGCGCGTCGAAGACAAGCAGATCATCAATGCCCGGGCCGACGTCAACCAGCTGGTGCCGTTCAAGTACAAGTGGGCCTGGGAGAAATACCTCGCCGGGTGCGCCAACCACTGGATGCCCCAGGAAATCAATATGAGCCGGGACATCGCCCTGTGGAAGGACCCGAACGGCCTCACCGAGGACGAGCGGCGCCTGGTGAAGCGCAATCTGGGCTTTTTCGTCACCGCCGATTCACTCGCGGCGAACAACATCGTGCTGGGAACGTACCGGCACATCACGGCGCCCGAGTGTCGCCAGTATCTGCTGCGCCAGGCGTTCGAGGAAGCGATCCACACCCACGCGTATCAGTACATCGTCGAGAGCCTGCAGCTCGACGAGGGGGAAATCTTCAACGCCTATCACGAGATCCCGAGCATCCGGGACAAGGACGAGTTCCTGATCCCCTTCATCGACATCCTGACCGATCCCTCTTTCAGGACGGGAACGCCCGAGGCCGATCAAAAGCTCCTCAGGAGTCTGATCGTTTTCGCGTGCCTCATGGAGGGCCTGTTCTTCTACGTCGGATTCACTCAGATCCTGGCGCTGGGGCGGCAGAACAAGATGACCGGGGCGGCCGAGCAGTATCAATACATCCTGCGCGACGAGTCGATGCACTGCAATTTCGGCATCGACCTGATCAACCAGATCAAGATGGAGAACCCGCAGCTCTGGACCGCGGAATTCCGCGAGGAGATACAGGAGCTGATTCGCAAGGCGGTCGAGCTCGAGTATCGGTACGCCGAGGACACGATGCCGCGAGGCGTCCTCGGCCTCAACGCACCGATGTTCAAGGAATACCTGCGCTATATCGCAAACCGCCGCTCCCAGCAAATCGGCGTGGATGTGATGTTTCCCGGCGCAAACAATCCGTTCCCCTGGATGAGCGAAATGACCGATCTGAAGAAGGAACGGAATTTCTTCGAGACCCGGGTCATCGAGTACCAGACCGGGGGTGCGCTCAGCTGGGACTGAGCCGCCCGGCCCCGGTGACGACATGCATCGCGTGACCGATTGCAAAGCGTCGCGGGACTACAAGCTCTGGCTGAAGTTCGAGGACGGCCTGGAGGGCAGCGTGTTTCTGGGGGATTTGCTCGATGTGGGGGACTTCAGCGCTTGGCGTGACGTGGATCGATTTTGTCGCGCTGCGGTGGATAGAGAAGCCGCGACGGTCGTTTGGGAGGGAGGGATTCAGTTCGATCCCGACATCCTGTACCAGGACTTGCTCTCCAGCATGGCAGGAAAGGAATTCAATTCTCCGGGGATATCTCCGGCGGTTGAATAAGCCCGTGCCCGATGGACGGGCCCGTGGCGTTTGTCTCATAAACCTCAACGGAGGCAGCTATGGCTAAGAAGAGAAAGGGCAAGAAAGCGGCAAAGAAAAAGAAGAAGAGGAGAGCAGCAGGAAAGAACGCCAAGAGAAAATCGCCGAAGAAGCCGGCGAGAAAAGCGGCCAAGAAAAAGGCAAAGCGGAAAACGGCCAGGAAAGCCGCGCCTAAGCCGGCCGCAGCGACGGCGGGATCGACGAGCACGGCAGCTTCGACGGCGGCGACGCCGGAAGGGTCGAAAACGGCCCTGAATCCCGCAGCCGCGTGGCCCTTTCCGACGGGTTCCAGGCCCTAGGCGGGTGGCGAATTAAGCTGCGCTCAGTCCGAGGCCTTAGGCCTCGGGCTGGGCCGCAGGTTATCTGGGGGTGTCCTCTTTACGTCCTGGACGACAGTTAGGGAGCGCTCACTATTGACGAGGAGGGCCTGGTGCGGGCGACCGGGGATAGGCTATTCGGACTAGTAGACATCGGCAGGTCTATATTTGACTGAGGTTAAGTGCCTATTTAAAATGTATTTGCTGCGACGCAGCATCAATGCCCGGAACTCTTGGAGAGCCGGTAGGGCCTTAGGGCCATTACTTGCTTCTGAGGGTGGAGGGGCGAACAAGGAGGTAGGTGCAATGAACACCACCTGGACCAATAGGCAATACTTGCTGGGGCAGTTTGGAAAAGCCGGAACCGTGCTTCATCACGGCTTGGCGTTGATAGGGCTGGTCGCGATCCTGCTCGTCGCCGTTCGCGGCAAGAGTCTGTTTTACGACGAGCACGAAAATCGTTCCGCGACGATCGGCTCGATCCAGTACGACGGAGCGGTTTCGCTCTTCGAGGGCGCCGAAGAAGCGGACAGTCAAAAGTACCGCGCGCTGGCGAGCTATGTGTCGCGCCGGTACCGCATCGCCCCGGACGTGACCGAGGTGTTCGTCGGCGCCGCCCATGAGGCGGGGCGAGAGGTCGGTCTCGATCCGCTCCTGATTCTCGCGGTCATGGCGGTCGAGTCGCGTTTCAATCCGGTCGCGGAGAGCTTGGTCGGCGCCAAGGGGCTGATGCAGGTGGTCCCCAGGCACCACATGGACAAGCTCAACGCGCACGGAGGCGAGGAAGCCGTGCTCGACCCCGTGACCAACATCGCCTTGGGCGCGCGGATTCTCAAGGAGTATGTCAGGCGCACCGGAAGCCTCGAAGCGGGCTTGCAGTTCTATAACGGCGCGCTCGCCGACCCCTCCAGCCAGTACGCGCAGAAGGTTTTTGCCGAAAAGGAAAGGCTCCAGGAGGCCGTGCGCCGATTCGATCGGCCGGGGTCGCGCAGCTCTGTGTAAGTCGTACCGTTCCCGTGGCGGTCAGCCGCGGGAGCGACTCAGCATTCGGGCGAGGCTTTCCACGCCTTCCTTGAGGTCCTCGAGCGAACGCGTGTAGGCGAAGCGCACGTGACGCTCGGGGGCGTTTGACCCGAAATCGAGCCCGGGCGTGATGGCCACCCCGGCCTCCTCGAGGACCCGGAACGCGAATCGGCTGCTGTCGTCCGAAAAAGCCTCGCACCCGGCGTAGATGTAGAACGCTCCCTCGGGGTTCAAGGGGATTCGAAAGCCTAGGTGCCGCAGGGCGGGAACCATGAAATCGCGGCGTCGCCGGAATTGTTCCCGCCGCTCTTCGAGCACGGCGAGCGTTTGCGGGCGGAACGCGGCGAGCGCCGCGTATTGCGCCGGAGCGGGAGGACAGATGAACGCGTTCTGCGCGAGCTTCTCGATCTCCCTGACGTGGTACTCGGGCGCGACAACCCAGCCCAGCCTCCAGCCGGTCATGCAGAAGTACTTGGAAAAGCTGTTCACGACGAAAATGTCGTCGGCGAAATCCAGCGCGGTCGACGCCTTATCGTCGTACACGAGCCCCTGATAGATCTCGTCCACCACGACAAAGCCCTTCCGTTCGCGTACCGAGTCGACGATCGCGCGCAGCTCCTCGCGCGGAATCGAGGTTCCGGTTGGATTGGAAGGCGAGGCGAGGAGCACGCCGCGCGTGGCTCTGCTCCAGTTCGAGCGGACATCGGCCGAGGTCAGCTGATAGCGACGGCCTTCGTCGACGGGAATCGGCCGGGGCCGGCCCTCGAACAAGCGAACGAAGTGCCGGTTGCAGGGATAGCAGGGGTCGGGCATCAGGACCTCGTCCCCCGGATCGACCAGGGTCCCCAGGGTGAGCAGGAACGCACCCGACGCCCCGGCGGTGATCAAGATGCGCGACGGCGGCACCGCCGCGCCGAGGTGCTCGCGATAGTGGTCGGAAATCGCCTGGCGAAGCTCCGGTATCCCGATCGAATCGGTGTAGCCCAGGCGGCGGGTTCGGATCGCCTCGATCGCGGCGTCCGCGACGAGAGGCGGCGCGGGAAAGTCGGGCTGGCCGATCTCCATGTGCACGATGCGGCGCCCCTGGGATTCCAACTCGTGGGCGCGGTTCTGCACGTCCATCACGTGAAACGGCTCGATTTCGCCCATGCGGGCCGCGAGAATGAAGCTCGCCTCGCGGTTCACGCTGCCCCCCGAGCGGTGGCGATCGATCGTTCCAGCATCGGCGGATTATGCCGCAGGGCGCGGCCGACCGAGCGAGATGACCGGAGAGCAGGGCGGCGCGGAATTCGGCTATCATGCGGCAGCAACAAAAGATCTCGTTCGCGACTCTCCCATGGAAGACATCCTGCGCAGAAGCGCCCTGGAGTATCACCTCCGGCAACCGCCCGGGAAGATCTCGGTCACTCCCACCAAGGGCCTGGTGAATCAGCGGGATCTCGCCCTGGCCTATACCCCCG
>Ga0137397_10002136_pt1 | contig 13861 bp, 8 predicted proteins | sample czorhiz116metaG_FD_106658 | JGI IMG/M metagenome (GOLD analysis project Ga0137397, IMG submission 106658) | Vadose zone soil microbial communities from Angelo Coast Range Reserve, California, USA - czorhiz1.16 metaG | ecosystem: Environmental > Terrestrial > Soil > Vadose zone | place: USA... | reverse complement strand
CCTGCTGCGTGAGCGGCGCGGTTGATGTCGGCTTGGCTCCACCGCCATTGGACCGCGCGAGACCTACACCTGTAGGCACCCGAACCGAGACACCCCTCTGACCCGCAGCGACTGCTTCCGCCGCCGCGCCCGCCGCATGTTCGTGGGGCGCGCGCGCGTCCAGCGCAGGTGGCGATCCTCCCTCTTCTTGTTGGACGACGTGGGCGAGCTCATGTGCGAGGAGCCGCCGGCCCACCGAAGTCGTGGGCGAATAGCGCCCCTGGCCGAAAACTACGTGGCGGCCAAAGGTGTAGGCCAGTGCGCCCAATCCGGCCGCCGATTCGGCGGCGGACTCATCAGTGTGCAGGCGGACGTCCCCCAGGTGGCGACCGTAAGACTGTTCCATCGACGCACGCACGTGTGGCTCCAGTGGTCGACCCGGCGAGGCAACAACCCTGTCCGCCGATGCTGGCGAAGGGGATAAGCCAGAGGATGCGCTCGCCTGGGGCGTCTCGATCTCAGGGTTCGATTGCGGGCTGCCAGCACTAGCTTCGGCACTGGCAAGAGGCACGCCGGCGGCAGGATTGACAATGCGGTGGCCCAAGGCGGTGGAGCTGACCGACTGCCGGATTGGCAAGAGCGCCTTGGCGTCGGAGGGGTTCTTCACGTCCCGGCGCCGATCAAGCGAATCCGTATCCTGCGCCGACTGCTCCAGATCGCTCATGGAGAGTTCAGCTAAGCCTCCCGACTCCTGTTGTCCCACCCCCGGGCGCTGCGGCGGCGAGCCACCTGCCGCCAATACCCGATGACCTGGCTGTCGGGGCGCCGCCGGCCCGCTGCCGCCCAGGATCGACCGCCGACCTGGCCACGCGTCCAATAGCACGCGCGGGGCCATCTTCCTTAGGCATTTGGAATGCGATGCTCACCGGTGCGCCCGTAAACAGCGCGAGCCCCGCGCCATGTGGTTGATATGAGCCTCGGGCGTCACCTCAGCGTTACGGGTTTTCGCGCCATTGCAGAGTTACCAGTGGCCTTCATTCTCGTAACGCTCGCGTGACGCTGTGCAGCGATGTTGAGAGGGGTGAGTCGTCTTACGGTTTGGCTGAGCTCGCCTGGCGATGTCTGACGCGATCACAACCGCGGTGATTTCGGCGCTTGCCGGAGTGATCGGATTGGGCGTGAGCTACGTTGGGTTCCAGCAGCGAATCAAGAAAGACCTGGAGGCCAAGTACGACGCATCGTTACGCGGATTGCGCCTTGATGTCTATAAACGGCTCTGGTCCCTTCTGAAAACGCTGGCGCTGTTCGGGCGTGCCGGTTATCCCAACCAGGCACAGCTCGAGGCATTCGCCGAGTCCCTCAGGGACTGGTACTTCGACGAAGGGGGCCTGTACATGTCTGAAAACACCCGCGACGCGTACTTCAGGTTGCAGCGCGCTCTCCGCGCGCTCCACGGTTCAAGCCGCTGGCATTCAGCCGGCCTCTCGGCACTTGACGCCGACAGCTTTGAACATTTGAGAAGGATCGGGAGCCGGTTGAGAACGCTGCTCACGCTGGACGTTGGGACGCGAAACCCGTTCGCATTCGACTCCAACGCCGCCCAGGAAGATGCGGCGGGGCCATCCGAGGACGATCGTACGGACCCCGACGAGGGCTGGATTCTCCAGAGGTGGGCTAAGGGCTGAAGCCCGAGAAGGTCATAGCGGTGAGGCGGGAGTGTTTTGCGTGACTGTAGCCTCGACCGGCGCTTTGTCGAGCTCCCCCAGTTCAGTCCTGACTTCCTCTACCGGTGATCGCAAGGTAAGCACTGCGACCTCGATCGCTTCCTTGAAATCGGCGATCTCAGATTCGGAAAGGACCGGCACGGAAGGCATCTCAGGTTCGATCAGCGATCTGACCGCCAGCCGAACGTCGTCCCTCGTGACGATCGTGGGCGGCGCCGCCGGATGAAATGCACGCACCCCGGTCCAAACCGCATCGCGCACTACCAGCACCGAGCGCTCCACCTCGGCATCGACCTGACCAGCCGAGAGCTTGAGCCAAGCCGAGAGTGCAAGGGTCGCGAGATTTGGCTCGAGTCGAAAGTAGAAGAGTCGGCCCGTTTTGTGGCCCGCCTGGAAAACCAGCCGTTCCTTGATGCCCAATCGCAAATTCGCCGTGACTCCGAGCTGAGAAGACTTCACGACCGCTATAGCAAGGTTTTCGAGAATCGCTCTCAGGTCTCGGATTGACACTCCTTCGCGGATAAGATCGCGCAGGGCAATCGTGATCTCAGAGGGCGCGCAGAGCGATAGAACGGTTTGGATGAGTGCTGGGAATGAATCCAGGATCGCGCCTAGCTCGACCAAGACGTGCCGCAGCTGCAATATCGCCAACGGTCGTCCGAGAACTTCGCTCTGAATAGCCAGCATCAACCACTGGGCTTGCGTCTCAACCACAACCCCTGAATTCCTGAGTCGGGCGGCCTCGAACTCAGGCACGAAGGCAACCGGCTCGGCAGTACCTGGGCAGAGCCCTCCGGTAGCCTTCACGCCGAATTGGGCGACGAGTTTTTCCGGAGTTTCGCGCACCATAACCGTGCCCGCAGGCGGAATCACGTAACCCACGCTGCTCTGGTGAGCGACGCGGATCGCAATCTGACCTGGATTCACGGTCATGTCGGGCACCAGCTCGGTTAGGGGCATGCGAACGCCCATGTCCTTATAGCTGGCCGCGGACATTACCTCAAGTTCCGCCTTAATCGCCCCAACTTCGCCGACTGGACGGTTCGTCTCGAGATCGATTCCAGCGATCTGCGCGATCGCCGCAGGCTGGCCCCGAACCTGCGCTTCGGTCGGATGCATTATCTCCACCATCAGCTCAGCCCTTGCCAATGGCGAAAGCCAGGGGCGGTTGGTTGCGTCAAGTTGGGCCGCCACCTGCTTATGGTTCGCCAGCGAAAGCCCCGCCCCGACGATCAGCTTCAGTACGGCGGTCATGTTGCGAGCGTCGTCTGATGCCCAACGCTCCAGGCCAAGATTTCGGAGATATTCGCTCATGACCTCATAGGTGATGAGTTGGGAGGCATTGCTACGCGCGATTTCGACGATGAACCTCGTCGCGAATGTAGTCACGTCTGACCACGCATCCTCGTCCACCAAGGGCTTCTGGTGGACCCAGTCAGACAACCACGTACCTGGGAACCCAATAGATGAATCCGCCTTAAGGACTGCGTCCCGATGCTGGGCTGCCACAGTCGATACCCACACTTGTTTCGCCAACTCGGGCCGATACGAGAGCATGACGCCCCGCAATCGGACAATGACGGGCCTCCTCGACGTGCCGTTTGTAAGACCGACGCGTGGTAGAACGGGCAGGCCCAATTCGTCCACCATCTCGACCAGCGCGCCCTGCAGACGGCGCCGAGCGGTCGGGGTCGCTAGCCGAACCTGTAGAGGCGCAAGCTCCGGCGAAAGCTCGACGTGAAAAGGGGCCGCGATCGGCGGTCGGGCGCTCAAGAGATGCGAGTCCCGACCCAGCTCCCGTCCAGCTGGCGACCCGCAATCTCATGTTGGGTCAGAACCACAAGGCGTGGGAGGTCAGCGCGGACCAGGCTCCGAACCTTGCTTCTAATTGAAGGCTCCCTCACCACGAGCATCTCATCGCCGAGATCCACGCATTCGAGAAGGCGCTGGCGCAGTCTGCGCTCCTCTGATTGTCGATTCGCCCCGCCCGCATTCCCATCAACTCGAGTCAGGCGGACGACGCGTTTCTCGAGCTCATAAGGCAGTCGCGCCTGAGGGGCGTGACTCCGAAAACCGAGGCGCGTTGGCGGGAGCGAGGCCCTGACGTGCCCGATCATGCGTTCTACATCGGAATCGCGTGATTCGACGAATGCACGGAGTACATCGTCCAGCGGCTCCAAACTTATTTGCTCTCTCACCAATGCGCGCAAGACCTCTGCCAGCAGAATCTCGCGGCGGGGTTTGGACATGATGCGGTCGTAGATTCGCTCTCGCGCAGTGTCCTGCCGGCGCCATTGTTCGACGAGGTCGCGAGTTTCTTGAAGGCCAACAAATGCATCGAGGTTCTCGCTCAGACATCGCTCGATGGCAGCAATGAAAGCTTCATCGTAGAAACTCGCCGGGTCGGTTGAATCCCACGCCCGCGGGATCTCATGAATGAGGATGCGGTACGTGCCCTCGGGAAGCCAAGGGTTATGCCTGATCCACGGGAAAGGTAAACGGACGCCATAACGCTGTCCGAGCCTGTCATACATTGCCTTCAGGCCGGAATCTGCGAACAGTCGGACTACTTGCGGGGTGTCAGCTTCCTGCGGAAAGAATCCCGGATGAGCCTCCAGGGCGACGGGTGTCTGGATCGGAAGCATGTCGGCTGCACGCGGGTTTTGAGCTACGTAAAGTCCGCGTTCAACTTGTAACAGCGCCATCATCGCGTTAACTACATCCGACAGCACTTCCGGGTTGGCTTCGCGCCAACGCCGCTCCTCGTCGTCGAGCCAGAAATGGAGCATCGACGAGGAGCGTGGGTTCTGGCCTACTTTCCCCATCATTTTCGAACGCCATCCTGGGCTGGCATTCGAGGAGCCCAGGAACTCAAGCTCCGTCAGCATCGGAGTGTCGTTCGAGCGGCCCCATTCGAGCTGTGCAATCCGCAGGTGACAGTCCGAATGCATTTCACCTTCGCGAGTGCGAAAGGGCATTTCGCTTGCCAATCGGTAGCATCGAATGCTTTCATCCACCTTGCTGAGCGCAGCGAGGCGATCGGCGAGCTCGAACATCAGATCGCCCCGATTCGTCTCGGGCAGTTGATCGCGAAGTGATCCGTAGACCTTCAGAGCTTCTTTAGCGTTGAGGGACTCAAGCCACCAGCCGATGTTCAACAACAATGCCGGCGTCACGTTTCGACGCTTGGACGCGCGCACGAGGAGTTCGGCTATGCGCTGGCGATCGAAGATGGGATCGCCTGCAGCTCCTGGAAAAATCCACGTCAATCGCCAGAACTCAGGCTCGCCTTCGAGCCAGCTCTCGAGAATCCTGGTCCACGTCTCGCGATCGCTCTTGATTGTGGTTGCGTGATGCAGTTGCGATTCACGGGACGCGTTCTGAAGGTCCAGGGAGCGGACGATCAACTCGTATTCCTGGGGCTTGAAGTGGTGCCGGATGTGACGAAGGGTTTGGAGCTCTACGTCTTTCGATTGAGTCTTGGACCACGCCTTGAGGCCGAGGACATGGAGCTCGTCGAATGTGCGCTCCCATTTCAACTCGCCTCCATGCGAACCCACGAACGATTCGAGTGAAACGTGCCCATCCTTTCTGAGTGCGATGTGCGGCAAGAGATTTTGCATTCGCTTCGGAACTCGGTCGACAAACTCAAGAAGACTGTGTTGGGTGTCGTCCGCGATTCCACCGTGCGTTCCCAGATCGAGCTCATCACCAGCGGCCTCGCGCTCGAGATCACGAGCTATCTGATGCGGGTCGGTAGAGGCCGATCCGACGCCATCTGAATCAAGCAAAGCCGCCGCCTTCGCTCGTTCGATCGCGGCCCCGGCAGCGTGCTCGGCTGCTGTTGTGATTGCGTCGGTCCAATCCTTCATACGCTTCTGAAGCTGCTCTCTAGTCCAGCCGAACCAGGTCAGCGCTCCAGCCGTCCACTCATCCTGAATGGCGCGGGCCGTGGTCTCGAACTCGATCGCGAGGTCGCCCTGACCGTTTGCGGCATCGGCCCTCGCCCTGGCCGCTACGGCTCGAGCGTTGTCCTCCGCGCTCGACACGGCATGTCTGGTTGGCCGATCTATGAACCTCGCGCTGGGGCCTCCGCTCTCGCCGCGCAACTCGGCAACGTATGACCTTTTTGCGTCCGCACTGGCCGCAGCGTAAGCGGACAACCGGTAGTGCTCCAACCAACGTGTGACCAAGGCATCGCTCTTGCGAGCGAAAAAATTGACCAGCTCGAGATTGCCGTCGACCCAATTCGGGTCGAGGCTGTCCACCTTGAGAATATGATCGCCGACGTAGTCTCGCCAGGCGCTCTCACTTACCCACTCGAAGTTCAACAGGTGCTGATAGAAGTGAGTGAGTACGAACCGGCTGCCGTGCTTCTGCTCGGTGGCACGGTCGAGAACCTCCCGGGCTCGTTGCAGCGAATCGTTGTCTCCTGTGCGGACAAAGTGGGCGAAACATGCCTTGCCGAAGTCAGTCAGGACGAACGCGAGAACAGAGTCGCGAACGCGTGCCTCATCGCTTTTCGCCGGATCCTGTCCCGCCTTATGCCAGTGTTTCTCAACATTCCGGGCGTAAGCATCGAAACGGATGAGCATGTCATCGCCGATAATCGCCAACTCGCGGTCGTCCTCCTGCGGACCATGTGAGGCGCCTTGGACCATCTCCGCAGAGACTGCATCGATGTAGTGCCGGTATGCCTCAAGAAACTTCCCCCTCTCCGCCGCGATTCGCGCCAGGCCGTAATCGAGCTGGGCGACGAACGTCACGCGCTTGATCTCCTTGTATTCGAGTCCTCGTTCATATAGCTGCGCCGCCCGGTCTCGCTTGCCGAGCAGCCAGTTCGTGTACGCCAGACTCGCCCAAGCGGCGATATTGCCGGGGTTAAGATCGACGACCCGCTCGTATTCCTTGATCGCCGATTGGACGACGCCACGCTCAAGGCGCGGCCTCGTTCTCCACAGAGTATCGGTCGCACGGGCGAGCTCGAACTGTGCGACTTCGTACTCCGGATCGAGGTCCACCGCGCGACGCAGGAACCGCAGGCTTTGGATGACATCCGGCTCCAGATAGCCCCTGACGAAGAGGTATCTGGAGTCTTGTTCGGCTCGGAGCGGCTCGGTTGCTCTGGCCGACTCAAGATTGTCGAACGCGTCGATCCGCGCCGACAGCACAGAGTTGACCAGAGCCTTCGTAACCAGGGCGTCGAACTTCGCGACTCGTAAACCTTCGACATGCGGCGGCAGAGACTCGAGGCGACGAATCGCTCTTTCCACGGCCGGCTTGGTCTCGAAAACCGCGTTTACGCGCTGGCCCGAGAGGGAGGCAAGGATGTGTTGATAGACCTGGGCATTCGCGTACCCGAGGTAAGCGCGAGCCACCATCAGTTGGACTCGTGCCATACGGGGCCAATACAACGAGCCTTTGATCCGAACGCGCCGTGCAGTGGCCGCAAGCCAGCGTTCGATTAACTTGATCAGCCGGCGCCAAGTCGTACTCGGCAGCTCAACCCACTCAGGATCGTAAAGCTCGATTACCCGGCGGTATAGCTCTACCGCGTCCGCGTAGGCGTCCAGCGTATTGGAACGAACGTAGTCTTCGGCCTCATAGAAGTACGCGGTTGCGCGGAAACGTCGGCCCGGCAATAGATCGATCTTGCGTTGAACGTCTTCGCGAATCTGCTTGTAGATTTCGGTCGCAATACTGAAGTACACCCTCTCGACGAGCTTTTCGTAGTCGTCAGGGAGCAGCTCGGTGAGCAAAGGCTTCGTTTTGGAATCCCACTCCGTGGAGCGATACGTGACACGGTGCGCCAGCCTTGCTGGCGCTTCTCTTTGACCAATCCGAATCCATGGCAACACCTCGATCTGCCAATGCCGGTCCCCCGCGCCTCGGCGTTGTTCGCGAAGGCCAAATGACCCCGAGATGTGAATGTGCGATAGATCGGTACTGGTGTCAGTCCTCGCCAACGCGTCATCCAGCAGCGTCAAGCGGCGAATTCGCTCGCTCAGACGCCGAGAGATGTCGGTCGTCAGCCAGCGGAGATCGGTCGCGGCGGTTTCGATCGCCTCGAAAGGCTCGATCGAGTATGTGTACCGGAATGCCCGCTTCGATTCCTGGAGCCAGAACCGCGACCAGGTCCGAAATGCGATGAGAAGCACTATCGATGCAATTCCCGTCCATAGGGGCAACTCTTGCGGGAGGTGACGAAAATCCAGCTTCCCAGCGCTCTGGACGATGGTGGTCTGATAGAGGGCGAGAGCAATCTGTCCAACCGAGAGCGTCGCCAGGACGAACGTAGCGATGCCCCCAAAGGCGCGGCCCCGACGAAGAGTGGCCTCGATTCCTTCGACCTGGCCCAAGAGGTCGGACGGAGGCAGAAGAGGAGGTGCGCTACTCCGTGCAGCGCTCGATCCGGCGCCCTCTCCCTGCTCCGTCTTGTTCGCCATTGCCCCGGCCCAAGCCGATGATGCTCGCCGGGTTAATACCTGTCAAGTGACGTCAAGTCACACTGGAAAGTCAGAGGGCTACGACTCGGTGTTCTAGCAGGTTTGGCGCATGCGCGCGTACGCCGCCCGCAACGGGCCGAGGGTGTCGTCACCTGCCTCAAGCGCGTTCCAACGGGCTGAGGACTTGCCCGCGTAAACCTGTTCCGGTCGAACGCTTATCCCGATTGTCGCGGTCATTGCCCTTGCTCAGTGACGCTCCAGTGACGGACAACGCGTTTGTTGCTAGGGGGCCAAATGCGACGAGTCTGTTCTCGTGCCTGGAGCGTTCGCCCCGACTATGGGAACTCAGCAACCTGTCATTCCTTTCGGGGCTCACCGTGACCTTGGAGCTGGGACCTGCGTATAGGAGGAGTCTTCTTCGGTGATCGTTGGCCGGATGGCTGAGCCAAAGAAGGTCAAAAGCCGAAGCACGCAGGGGTTCAACCATCACGCGGCCCCTCCGGCAAATGGATCGCAGGCGAGAATGGCTGGTCTAGGCGACCCTCAAAGCACAACCAGCTACTTGTTGGCGACACGGAATAACCAAACGACAGGCACAACAATCGATCGGCCAGCGACCAACCAAGTCCTCCCTTCCGAAACCGCCATCAAGCAGGCGTGGGATGACCGAGGTTCGGGTCAGCCTATCCAACTTGCTCAGAGGAGCGTGCTTGAGCCTGCGCTTGGTATGAGTCTTTCGAATGTGAGGATTCACACAGATAGGAATGCCACCCAGCTCGCCAGTCGCTTGTCGGCGCGCGCCTTTACCAGAGGATCCGACATTTATTTCAGGAATGGCATCGATATGTCCGACAGCGCGGACCGCACGCTTTTGGGTCATGAGCTGGCACATATCGCCCAGCAGCGCGAATCGAAACCGAGCCATGGGGGCATAGGCGAACAATTCGGGTCACATGAGCGCCATGCGGATGCTTTCGCTGCAGCTCTTGAAGCCGGCCGCGCCGTGCCGGTTCCTCCCACGAATGCCGCGGGCGGTTTGCAACGCAAGGTCTATGGAGATCGATCGAAGAGCCAGATCGTCGCGGACGCCATTGCCAACGAGGACATCGGCGATGCGGAGTCGAGCGTGCTAATGGACGAGGGGTACGCCAGCGTTGAGTTCGGGGACAAGATCAAGCTCATCGACCTCATCCGTAAGCAGTTTTGGGTGGGGCTATTCGACGAGTGGGCTCTAGAGGCGATCTGGAACTCATTCGGCAGCAGGATCGCGGAGGCATGGGCTGACGACGGCGGTGACCGTTGGACGCATTGCGTTGCGAAGGGTGCCAACCTGTCGCGAATTGCAACATTGAAGACGGACATGGATCTGTTTGCCGGCGACGTGATTGATCTGGCCTATCACTACCTCGACGACAACGCAGATTTCGTGAACCACGAAAAGGAACTGATGAACCTTCCCGACCGACCGGCTGAGTCGCCATCTGGCGGCGTACCTCAAGAGGCGACTTCTGGCGGCGTGCCAGATGCCGGAGTGAGATCAGCCGGGGCATCCGATGCGGGTGTGACAAAAGGCCGGCCATTAACGGATCCGGCCGTGGCCAGCGCTCGCCTCCAAGAGGTCCAAAACTTGGCGACCCAGGCCGCACAGGCCGAGTCCATCCGGAACGTACTTCTCAACACTGTAGTCGGAACCAAACAGACGTTTAGGCACGGCGCCGGCCATGAGCCCATAGAGGTCACGGTCGATGTGAGATTCGATCCAGTCCAAAAGCCCGAATCCGAACCGACAGCGCAGGCGCTCGCCAGCCACCATGCTCGGACATGGAACGACGTCAATGAAGACAATAAGCTCGTCAACACCATCATCCGCGGTATAGGCATCCGCTCGCCAGCCGTGTATGCCGCGATACAGCAAGGACGTGTTGCCGAACTTGCTAGCCCAGCTACTGCCGCCGACACTGCGAGAGACGCACTCAACGACGTGCTCGTTCACATACGCAATGCCTATGTGAAGCTGGGATCTGGTGATCTCGACTATCGAGACATGCAGCCGCTGCATGAGCAACTCTTTGCGGGGGGCAAGACCAAGAGCGGCCACGACTGGACGAATGCCTTCTATCGCTCGATGGTCGCCGCTGAACTCGAGACCCACGGTACTGAGGAGATGCTCAAGACTTTGGGCCTGGCCACCATCGAGGCAGCCGCATTCATTCTGTCCGAGCTGGCCACTGGCGGCCTGGCGACTGGGTTTTGGGTTGGGGTAGGCATCGGCGCCGGAACTGTGCAAGCAGCCTCGTCCTGGGAGAAGGCGAGCGCTCTGACGGCCCTAGGAGGCGCGGCTGCGAGCCCAGAACGTGAGCTGATCGCCAGCGGCAAAGCCGCGGCCGCGCAGATCCAGGCAGTCCTCGACACCCTTGCGCTTGCCGTGGGTGTCGTCGGCGCGGTAGGAACTCTCGCAAAAGCCGGCGGTGAGGCTGCGCAGATGGCGAAACTGATCGACGAGCTCGGTGTAGCAGGCGCCATGGAAAGGTCGGGCAAAACCTCGGCAGAACTCCTTGAAGTCGTTGGGAAGGACTCCCGGCAAGCAGCAGTGATCGAGGACCACATGGTGGACGAGGTCTTCGCCAAACTCGAGAAGGGCGAGATCTCCCAACAGGAGGGAGTTCTGCAGATCGAGCGCCGCGCCAAGGGAAAACCGGCCGACCCGACGCAGGTTCCGGATATAGGCCGTGGCGTAACCAGGGAGCTCGTGGCCAAGGTTCGGAACGTGACCAACAAAACGATTTCGCAAGCCCCCAAAGAAGTTCAGGAAGCTTGGGCAAAGGCGGCAGACTTTGCGCGTAAGAAGCTTGGAAGTGACGCGTCCAAGGAGGCCATGGCCGAAGCCTATGACATAGCTCGAGACCAGTTCTGGGCTAGGGTGCGGGCGGATACCACTGCGAAGACGTGGTTCGAAGAGAGTGGAATGATTTTCGAAGGATCCTCCGGCGCGCCGTACATCGAGGCAATCAAGGACTTCGGGACGACAACGACCATCAAGCAGGAATTCCGCATCTCACTTGACCACATACTTCCGAAGGGGCAATACCCGACTTTCGCTCTGGACGCCGGAAACCTCCGATTCGTCACTCACTGGGACAACTGGCTGCTAAATGAACTTGCAAAGAAGCTCGCGCAGATACCTAAGTAGACGGCTCAGGTCAGGCGAGTCCCCCGCAGCAGCGCCCGCCAGCGCCCAAATCAGAAGGCATTTTGTCGCCTAGCAGCCGAACTTGCCCATCGAATTTGGCTCCGGGACACGAGTGCCCCTGAATAGCACTAATTAGCACGTCTTGTCACGGGTGTTGTTACGCGTGGCTCAGGCTGCGGCCGGTTCCGTGTGACTTGGCGACAAGCGCCGAGTTCAGTCTTTGTTCGAGCTCGCGGGAGGACTCGGCGGGCTTGACTCGTCGTTGCGAAGAGCCTGTCGGAATTCCTTTATGCCACGCCCCACCGAACCTCCAACACTGGGCAACCTTCCCACGCCGAAGAGGATTAAGACGATTACAAGCAGCGCGACCGCCCAGAGCGGATGGAGTCCAAAGGGCATCCTTCTACCTCAGCGTCAGTATGAACCTCGGCCGCCGCGTCCTTTCGTCATCGGCCGCGATCCACCTACAACAGCCTCAGAATCGGCGCCGCCTTCTCGAAGGCGTCCGGGTCGATCTCCCCGTACGGGTCCGGCGAGAGCGAGAGAATCACATGTTGCGCCCCGGCTTGCGCATAAGCGCCGATCACCTCCGCGATCCTTTCGGGCGATCCGACCGCGACCTCAGGCTCGCGGAAGCCGCCCTGGATTTCACGCCAGCCGTCCACTACACACGCGATGCTCGCGCTGACTTCCACCTCGTGGCGGTCACGACCGGCGCGATCGAGCGCTGCATGAAGCCCACCCATGGCGGCTTTGAATCGCCCCGTGTCGTCGCCACCCCAATAAGCGTGGTTCCATCCGTCGGCCCGTGCGGCCAGCGCCAGCATGCGGGGACCTTCGGCGGCGATCCACAACGCAGGCGAGGGAGCAGTCACGGCGATGGAAGCCTCGAACATGTGCAGCCACCTTCCATCCGCGCTCGCCAGCTCTCCCTTGAGCAGCCGCTGGAGGGGTTCGACCGCCGCTTCGAGACGGCTCACCAGATGGTCGAAGGGCAGGCCCAACGCGTCGAATTCAGGCCGGTGCCATCCCGTGCCCACGCCGAGGATGAAGCGGCCAGCGCTGAGGTCGGCAAGGGCAGCCGCTTCACGGGCCAGCTGCCCGGCGTGACGAAAGGCGTGACTCAGCACGAGGCTGCCGAGGGAGATTTGTGTGGTAGCCGCAGCCACGGCGGCGAGACAGACCATCGGTTCGTGCGACAGCACACGGCCACCCGCTCTCTGGATGAAGACGTGGTCCATCACCCACACAGAGTCGAAACCAACCTCCTCCGCCAGACGCGCCTGCTGGGCGATCTCAGCCAGCGCCTTGGGCCGGTAGGTGGCGTAGTCGTACATCTTGAGCGTCACGCCGACCTTGAGTGAACGCATCGGACGAGCTGGGACTATTTCGTCGCAGCTCCGGCCGCCAGGGTCCGTTTGGCGTTGTCTCGCCCGACCCGCCTGAGATGCGTCTCGAGTTGGCCGGCGGCGGGATTCCAAATACCCCGCAGCACGATCGCGGTATAGATCTCGGCTATCTCCTCGAGAGACAGCCGGCCGCGGGCCGAGTACCACGCTGACACCCAGGTGGTCATGGCCAGGATGCCGTAGGCGGTGATCTGCACGTCGACCGGAAGGAATTTGCCCTGCCGAATGCCGTCCTCGAGCTCGTTCTGAAACATCTGCTCGTACTCGTGCCGGAGGCCGACGATCCGAGTCCGCTGGCCGCGATTCAAGCTCCGCAGCTCGCTGTTGCCTATGAAAACTTCCTCTGCACGCTCGCCATGGAACTTCACGTGGTGATAGACGAGCAGGCGCATACGCTCCACGACGTCCGGTGTCTGCGCGACCTGGCGCTGGTCTTCCAGCAGGTCCAGCATGACCGTCTCCATGATGTCGAAGAGGAGGTCGCCCTTTGAGGTGATGTGGTTGTAGAGGCTCCCGACCTGGATGCCCACGCGAGCGGCGATGTGCCGGAGCGTGGTGGCCTGAAAGCCCCTCTTGTAGAAAAGGTCGAGAGCGACCTGACGGATTTCGTCTGCAGTGTTCTCACCCACAGACCGGCCGCGGCGGCGCGTGACCGCCATCAGCGAAAGTGCTCGGTTTCCGGTCCGCCGCCGCACACGAGCACGGACCAGACCTTAGTTGGGCTTACACCCGCTGTCAACCTTTCGTTTGGTGAGCGATCGCTAGTTTGTTTAATCTGGGGCCGCCAGTGCTCACCGTCAACGATGTTCTGCGCCGGAACCGGTCCCGTAGGCCCTACTCGCCGGCGGTTGTCGACCAGTCCGGGCGGCTTACCCATCGCGAGCTCACCGAGCGTGCGTGGGCGGTCGGTCAAGGCTTGATTGCCACCGGCGTGCGGCCAGGCGACACCGTCGCCATCCTGTGCGGTAACGGCATCTTCAGCGCCGAGACGATCCTCGGGACCATTGCCGCCGGGGCGATCGCGGTGCCCTTGAGCTGGCGCTGGTCGCGACCTGAGCTCGAGCACGGGCTCAACGATTGCGGTGCCCAGGTGGTGCTGGCCGACCGGGAGTT
>Ga0137397_10002135_pt1 | contig 13861 bp, 11 predicted proteins | sample czorhiz116metaG_FD_106658 | JGI IMG/M metagenome (GOLD analysis project Ga0137397, IMG submission 106658) | Vadose zone soil microbial communities from Angelo Coast Range Reserve, California, USA - czorhiz1.16 metaG | ecosystem: Environmental > Terrestrial > Soil > Vadose zone | place: USA... | reverse complement strand
TGTACGCCGCGATGCCGGTCTCGAGCGTGTGCTCCGGCCGGTAGCCGACCTCTGCGGCGCGCACCAGGTCGGTCGCCGGATTGGTCGATCCGCCCGGCGTCTTGCCGGGCTTGAGAGCGGCGCATCGCGCGCCCGGCACGGCCTTGCGCACGGCCTCGAACGCGTCGCGGTTCGAGCTCGCACGGCCCGAGGCGATGTTGTAGACGCGATGCGCGAGCTTGTCCGCCGTGTGCACCTGCTGGATGCCGCGCGCGACGTCCTTCACGTAGGTCCAGTCGGCCTGGTCGTCCTCGAAGATCCTGCCGTCGGGCCGGTCGCTGAAGTCGGGCTCGGTGTTCCGGGCGGCGCCGTGGCACATGCGGCTGATCGGGTTGTGCATGCTGTAGTAGAGCGGGCCGTAGATGCTGCCGATACGGAGCGCCACCACGTCGATCTTGGTCTGGGCCGCGTAGAAGTGCGCGTGCATCTCCATGCCCTTCTTGAAGGCCGAGACCTGCGTCGGCGATATCACCGGCAGGGGCGTGTCCTCGCGATAGGGCCCGGACGGGATCCCGCCGTAGACGCCGACCGAGCTGCCGAGCGATACGCGCCGTAGCCCGAACGTGCGCGCGGCTTCGAGCACGTTCTGCAGGCCGGCCGTGTAGAGGTGATAATCGGCCTGGGTCGAGAGGCTGCGCGCGGGCGGGGCCATCAGATTCACGATGCTCTCGATCTGGTGGCGGCGGACCACCTCGAAGACTTCATAGGGATTGGTCACGTCCATCCGCGCGACCATGACGCGCGCCCCGATCTCGCTCTTGAGCACGTCGGGCGCCTGGTGCCGGCTGTGCTGCGAGAGCACGACCTTCTGACCGACCTCCAGAAAGCGCAGGGCGGTATTGAGCCCGATGAACCCCATGCCGCCGATGATCAGGATCATGGTGTCCCTCCGCGTCGGGGATAGCCGGACGTGTACCACCCCGGGCGCGCCATGACAACGGGAATTCCTCGGCCCGCGGCGGGCGAGGGACGTTTAGCGGCGGGCGATGACCCTCAGGATGGCCTGGGTGAGCGCGTCGAGCGTGACGGGCTTGCCGACGACGGCATCGACGCCCGGCGGGTGCTCACCCTTGGCGCTCATCAGATCGCCGAAGCCGGTGAGCATGATGACGGGCGTGTCCGGCGCCGACCGCTCGATGGTGGCCGCGAGCTGGTCGCCGCCCATCTCCGGCATGGCGCGGTCGGTCACGACTAGGTCGAAGCGCCCGGATGCGAACCGATCGAGCCCTTCGCGGCCGTTCGCGGCGGTCTCGACGATGTGCGCCTGGCTGTTGAGCTGCGCGACGACGGACATCCTTACGAGCGGATCGTCGTCCACCAGCAGGATGTGCAGCGGCCGTAGCGACTCCGGCGAATCGACGTCCGCGCCCGTGGCCGCCGGCCCGTCCTTGATCGGGAGCCGCACGATGAACGTGGTACCGCGGCCCGGCTCGCTCTCGATCGCCAGCGTCCCGCCGTGGCGCTCGACGGTGGCGTGAACGAGCGAGAGCCCGAGGCCGGTGCCGTGCTGGCCCTTCGTCGTGAAGAAGGGCTCCAGGCAGCGCTGCCGGACCTCGTCCGACATGCCGGTGCCGGTGTCGCTGACCTCGAGCCGTACCCAGGCGCCTTCCGCGCGCGCGCGCACGGTGATCGTGCCACCCTTCGGCATCGCGTCGACCGCGTTGAAGATGAGGTTGGCGAGCATCTCGCGGATGCCGGCGGCGTCCCCGGGAAAGCCCGGCACGTCGGCGACGCGGGTACCGACGCGGATCGCGATGCCCTGTCCGAGGGCCTGATCCTTCCAGCGCGGTCGCGTCAGTGCCACCACTTCGTCGATGCAACGGCGGAGGTCGACCGAGCGGTCGACGGGGCTCTCGTCCCGATCACGATACAGCTCGCGCAGGCGACGGATGACCGAGGCGGCGTCGAGGGCGGCGGTGTTGATGAGCTGCGCGTAGGTCTGCGTCGTCTCGCGCGGCAGGTCGGGAGATCGCATGAGGAGCTCGGCGAAGCCCACGATCGGAGAGAGCGAGTTGTTAAAGTCGTGGGCGATGCCGCTGGCCATCTGGCCCATCGCGCGCAGCCGCTCCTGCTGGAGCATCTGCTGCTGAGTCGTCTTCAGCTGGAGGAGGGTCTCCTCCAGCATCCGATGGCTCTGCTGCAGGGCCGCTTCGGAGCGGTGACGCGCGGTGATGTCGTTGAAGCTGACGACGACGCCGGTCAGCTGGTCGCGCTCGATCATGGGCGTGCTCACGTAGTCGACCGGGACGTAGCTACCGTCCATGCGTCCGAAGATCTGGTCGGTCGCGTGGTGGGGCTTGTCGTCCTTGAGGGGCGCCAGGATCGGTGAGTCCTCGTCGGGCAGCCGGGTGCCGTCGCTGGCGAGGTGGTGCACGACCTGGCCGAGTCTCTTTCCGATGACCGCCCGCGCGTCAACCCCCAGGATCGTGGCGGCCGTCGGATTGATGAAGGTGACCTGCGCCTCCGTGTCGACCCCGAAGATGCCTTCGCCGGCCGCCTGGAGGATGAGCGCGGTCTGCGCAAAAGCCCGCTCGTTGAACCGCCAGGCGACGACGCTGCCCACACAGGACCAGAGCACGAAGAGCGCGTGGATGCCGGCCCACGTCCACGGCGCGTTGAACGCCGCCTCGTGGTTGTAGACCGACTGCGGCCAGAGCACGCCGACAACGCCGTGATGGACGGCGACGAAGGCGACGGCCAGGAGATAGGGGATCCAGTCCTGGCAGAGGGCCAGGAACGAGAGCATGACGAAGAAGTGGAAGTGGAGCTCGATGTAGCCGCCCGAGAGATGCACGAGGATCGCGGACGAGCTCATCAGGCCGAAGCCCACGAACGTGGCCTGCACCGTTCGGCCCGCCGGTCGCCAGCACGCCAGGATTCCGAACAGCGCGACCACGAGCGCCTCGCCGATGACGTGCAGCGTGCTGTCGTCGTCGAGGAGCGACCGGACGGAGAGCTCCCAATGCTTTCCGAGCACCGGTCCGGCCAGGGCAATGATCACGACGTGGAAAAACGTGAGCCCGACCAGGAAGCGATGCCGTGCACGCCACACGCCCTCGGGCAGGGATCCGCCGGAAGGGACGAGCCACCACAGGCGGTTCACTAGATCGGCGGCCGTCGTCCGGCGGGCAAAGATGTTCACAGGGAGGCAATACAGCAAAGGCGGTGCCCGCGCTTCTGAGATCGAAGAATCGCGAGGTTGTCGCTCTCCGCGGGCAGGCCGGCGGCTGACTGCTAGCCATTTCTTGTCGAGTCCGTGGCACGGTCTTGGCCACCTGACCAGAACCGCTTATCCAGACAGATTTCCAGAAAACGCGCGTCATGTGCCGTATATCCTGGTGTCCCGGCGACGGTGCGGACAGGGGGCCGGAGGGAGGGCGTCATGCGCGACGGCATCTTCATCGTAGACGGCGACGGCCACGTCATGGACTTCGCGCACCGCTGCTACCAGAAATACCTGCCCGAGCAGTACCGCCGCCGGATCGCCTTCTTCCCCGGCGCCCAGTGGGATCGGCGCCAGGCGCCGAACGGGGATATGGGGCGCGACCCGAACACGCCGCACGAGGACAACATCCTCTATGCGTCGGACTATCCGCACTGGGACAGCGAGTGGCCGCACACGGTCGACGAGCTCTTGAAGCGCGACGATCTCGAGCCGCGCGTGAAGGCGAAAATCCTGGGGCAGAACGCCCTTCGGTTCTACGATCTGAAAGGAGGTCACCGATGACTCGCCCGGCCGCGACCGCCGCCGAGACGGAGTTCCACGAGCGGATGCATGCCGCGCACATGTACGGGCTCTGGGAGCTCGCGAGCGAGATGACGCGTCACCCCGCGCCGAAGGCGATCCCCTATATTTGGACTGCGTCGCTGATCGAGGCGATGGTGCGCGAGGCGGGCGAGGCCGTACCGGTCGGCGAGGAGCGGCGCGCGCTCCAGCTCTTCAATCCTGGCCTCGACGGACGGTGGGCGACGACGAACACCATGATCGCCGCGATCCAGCTCCTCCTGCCGGGCGAGGTGGCGCGCGCCCATCGCCACACGCCGACGGCGATCCGCTTCATCATGGAAGGGTCCGGCGGCTACACCGCCGTCGACGGCGAGCGCGTCTACATGGCGCCGGGCGATCTCATCCTGACGCCGAGCTGGGCGTGGCACGATCACGGCAACGAGACCGACAAGCCCGTGGTCTGGATGGACGGTCTCGACGTGCCGCTGGTCCAGGCGCTCAACGCGATGTTCTTCCAGTTCTACTCGGAGCAACAGGTGCCGCTGAGCAAGCCGAACAACGCCTCGGTGGCGCTCCACGGCCACGTCAGTCTGACGCCGACGTGGGTCAAGGAGCGGCCGCTCTCCTCACCGCTGCTCCTTTATTCCTGGGAGAAGACATGGCAGTCACTGGGCGCGCTACGCGACGTCCCGGGAGACGACCACGACGGCGTGGCGCTCGAGTACACCCACCCCCAGACCGGCCGCGCCTTGCTGCCGACGATGGCCTGCTGGGTCCAGATGCTCCGCCCGGGGGCGCGGCTGAAGGCGCATCGCCACACCGGTAGTGCCGTGTACTACGTCGTCCAGGGCACGGGCGAGACGATCATCGACGGCGGCCGCTTCGCGTGGGGGCGGGGGGACATCATCACGCTCCCGTCCTGGGCGCTGCACGAGCACGCGAATCTCTCTCCTCAGGACCCCGCCATCCTGTTCTCGATCCAGGACCGGCCCGTGCTCGAGGCGCTCGGGCTCTACCGGGAAGAGGCGTTCACGGACAACGGCGGTCACCAGACGGTGACCTCGACCTTCAAGGCTTAGCGACCGGCGTCCGCCCGGTCAGCGCCAGCGCGCGAAGGCCCAGCCGCCTCCCGTCCCGGCCGGCGTGCGATACACCGGAACGTAGTCGAGCAGCTCCATCTTCAGCCGGGCCCGCTGCATCGCCCCGCCGAGCGCCACCCAGTTCAAGGTCTCGGAGCCGGCGGAATGAAGCCGATGGCGCGGGATCGAGCGCAGCGCGGCCGCGTCGTTGCGCTCCAACGCGCCCAGGAGCGTGCGGTCCAGCTCCTCGTCGACCACGAAATGGCTGAGCCCGCCCGAGGCGATGACGGCGACGGACGCGGATTCCTTCCACTCCTCGACCGCGGCCGCGATCGCTTCGCCGATCGCGAACGAGCGGCGGGGTGTCGGCTGGTTCGGCAGGTAGCAGGTGTTCTGGAACACCGGGAGGATCGCGCCGGGCTTGTTGTCGAAGAGGCGCTTGACGATGAACGAGAACGCGTGCGGCAGCCCTTGCTCGCGCGGAGGCGTCTCGCGCACGTAGTCGAGCTCGCCTTGCTTCGTCGGGTAGCGCCGCGCCACGCGTCCGCCGTACGGCTGCTTGACATAGCGCATGTGGGCCACGTCGAAGTCGTGCTCGATCAGGTACTCGATCAAGTGGCGGCCGAAGCCGCTCGCCACCGGAACGTCCATCGGGACGTCGCCGTAGCCTCGCCTGATGGCCTCGATCACCTCCGCGTCCCGCGAGCCAGGAGGCATCGTGCGCGGGATCAGCGGGGCCGTCTCGCCCCAGAAGACCGACAGGGCCGGCATGTTGTCCTCGAAGAACCACTCGTCCTGGTCGTCGCCGATGATCACGGTGATGTCCGGATTGACGGCGCGCAGAGTGCTGGATAGCCCGTCGAGCGCACGCTGGCACGCCTCGGCCTGCGCGCGGTAGGGCTCCGGCCCGCGAAACTTGGCACGGGCGTCGGGGGTGATCGAGTCGAGCGCGTCCTTGTACGACATCACCACACCGTGCGGCGGAAAGGCGAGCTCGGGGTTGCGCTCGTCGTTCCGGGCGTACGACGGCCAGAGCTCCGCCGGAAGCGTCAGCATGGGTGTGTGAGAGGTCGCGAGCCCCAGAACGATTTCGGCCATGATGGCCTCCTTAGCCCGCGGGCGAGCGGGCGTCGACGCCGTGCTCCGGCAGGCCCATCGCGCGGCGATACGCCGCCCGGACCTCCTCCGGCTGTCCCGTCAGGAAGGGGAACTCCTTGCGCAGGAGCAGCCCGGGTGTCCGTTGGCGCGACGTCTCGCTCTCGACGCGCGACGAGCCGTTGACGAAGAAATCCCGGCCGATGATCGGCAGGCGGATACATCGGTTTTTCTCCGAATCGCGGATGATTCCCTTGGGCTCAGTACCGCGCGCCACCCGCTCGGCGTCCTCGAGTATCCGCTTGCGCATCATGATGACGCCGCGGTCGCTCTCGCCCAGGTGCTCCTGCGTGCGATCGGCCACCGTGCCCTGGCCGACCCAGGCGACGAAGTCCTGGTTCATGACGTGCGAGGTGATCCACCGGTCCGTCAGCGCGTCCTTGATCGGGCTCACCCAGTAGGGGATCCGGTCCTGCTTGAACGGCTCCATGTCGTTCGGCACGCGATCGAAGAACCAGCCCACGCTCAGCATGTTGGAGTCGTCGATGGGCACGCGCCACTCGAAGTGGCCGCCGGTGAAGAGACAGTTCGGCCAGAGACAGCACCGCCCGATGGTCCACAGCTCGTCCTGCTCGGACTGGCCCTCGAGGACGCGCCGATAGATGAAGCCGTGCTCGAACTCCTCGAAGCCGATCTTCAGGTGCATCGGCGACCGGTCCCCGTCGATGCGGCTCATCGCGCGCGACCAGTTCGCGTGCAGCCACTCGAAGTGCACGGGGTCGATGGAGTTCTCCTGGCACTGGAACCAGTTGCAGGGGACCTCCGAGAACACGATCTGCACGAAGCCGTTCTGCCAGGTGAAGGGCTCCCAGGTCGGCACCAGCGGCGCCGGCGGCGGCCCCAGGTAGGCCCAGAGCAGGCCGGCCTTGGCCTCCACCGCATACGCTTTGATCCGGACGCGATCCTTGAACCGCGCGTCCGGGTGCGCGGTCTCCTCGAACGGCTGCTGCAGGCACCGGCCGGTGTGGTCCCAGAGCCACCCGTGATAGTGGCAGCGTAGCCCGCAGCTCTCGACCCAGCCATAGGACAGATCCGCACGCCGATGGGGACAATGCCGGTCGACCAGGCCATACGTGCCCGCCTGATCCTTGAAGAGGACGAGGTCCTCGCCCAGGAGCCGCACGGGCTTCGTGGGATGGTCGTCGAGCTCGGCCACGGCGGCGATCGGCATCCAGTAGCGGCGCAGCAGCTCGCCCATGGGCGTGCCGGCCCCGACTTCCGTCAATGCCCTGTTCTGCTCTTCGCTCAGCACCGGTCGATTCTACCTCCACTCACTGTATAGTTGGCGCCTTGGCGAACGACGCGCTCGCGCTGGAGGAGATCGACGCCTTCTACGGCGACAGCCACGTGCTGCACGGCGTGTCGCTCCGCCTGGGCGAGGGCCGCCTCCTCGGCCTGCTCGGCCGCAACGGCGCCGGCAAGTCGACCTCGATCAACGTGACCGTCGGCCTGCTGCCGCCGCGGCGCGGCACGGTCACGGTCTACGGCCGGGCGGTCGCGGGCCGCGCCCCCGAAGCCATCGCGGCGCTCGGCGTGGCGCTGGTGCCGCAGGGGCGCCGGGTCTTTCGCAGCCTCACCGTGCGCGAGAATCTGGCCGTGGCCGGGCGCCGGCCGCGCGGCGGCCTGCCGATGCTGTGGACGCTCGACACCGTCTCCGCGCTGTTCCCGCGGCTCCGGGAGCGAGGGAATCAGATCGCCGGCTCGCTCTCCGGCGGCGAGCAGCAGATGCTCGCGATCGGCCGCGCGTTGATGTCGAACCCGCGCGTGCTCCTGATGGACGAGCCCTCGGAAGGGCTGGCGCCGCAGATCGTCGCCGAGGTCATGGCGACCATCCGCCGGCTCAAAGCCCAGGGGTTGTCCATCGTGCTGGTCGAGCAGAACGCCAAGCTCGTGTTCGACGTCGCGGACGACATCGTCGTCCTCAACAGCGGCCGCGTCGTCGTCGGCGGGCCCGCGGCCGAGCTCAAGCAGAGCGGCGTCGACCTGCGCCAGCACCTGGGCATCTACTGACGGCGGCGACACGACCGAAATTCAAGTGACGGGCGTCCGGGTATACTAGCCGCGGCCGGCGAGAGGACGCTCCCGCCGGCAAGGAGACCCACCGATGAGCGCACAGGGCTTTCGGCTCACGCGGGTCGCAGATCTGCGATCGTGAAGCTCACCGTCGAGTTCCCGAGCGTCTCGTATCGCGAAGGCCCGCAGGGCGTGATCCGCCTCGCCCGGGCCATCGAGCAGATCGGCTACGACCACATCGACATGTTCGACCACGTCGTGATGGGCTATCCGATCGCGGGCCGCCCGCCCGGTCCGTATCCGGCGCAAATGCCCATTCTCGAGGCGCTGATGGCTCTCGCGTACATGGCGGCCGTCACCTCACGCGTGACGCTCGGCACGGAGGTGCTCGTCCTGCCGCAGCGTCACCCGACGCTCGTCGCCAAGCAGGTGAGCACACTCGACACGCTCTCGGGGGGCCGCGTGCGGCTCGGCATCGGCGTCGGCTGGCAGGAGTCGGAGTACGAGGCACTCGGCGAGGACTTTCACACGCGCGGCGCGCGCATGGACGAGGCGATCCGGCTGCTGCGAGCTTACTGGAGCGACGCGCAGGTCGACTTCAAGGGGCAGCACTATCAGATCACGGCCATCGGCATGGAGCCCAAGCCCCCGCAACGGGGCAGCCTGCCGATCTGGATCGGCGGCCGGTCGGAGCGGGCCCTGCGTCGCGTCGGCGAGCTCGGCGACGGCTGGCTCGGCAATCAGATCGCTGACGCAGAAGGTGCCCGGCTCGCCATCGACACGATCCGCCGGCACGCCGTGGCGGCCGGACGCGATCCCGCCGCCATCGGCTTGCAGGCGATGGTCGCGTCGCCGCCGCGCGATGCCGCCGGCAAGCGCTTCTACGCGGAGCACGACCGCATCGTGGCCCGCGCGGTGGACCTCAAGGCGATGGGATTCGAGTGGATCGCGCTCAACGCGACCGCGATCTTCCAGGCGGGCGCGCGCTCGGTCGACGCCATGGTCGACGTGCTGGGCGCGCTGCATACGAAGATCCGCGGCGAGGTCGGTTAGCAGGAGGGGACATGGACTTCGAGGTTACGTACACCGAAGAGCAGCAGCGATTCCGCCGTGAAGTCCGAGCATGGCTCGAGGCGAACGTGCCAGCGGAGGGCCAGCGAACGCCGACGTCGCCCGAGGACACCCTCCGGCGCTACCTCGAGCTCCGCTCGCTCGGGCGCAAGCTCGGCGCCAAGGGCTGGCTCTATCCGACCGCGCCCGCGAAGTACGGCGGCGGCGGGCTGGACGTCGACCACGCCATCATCCTCGAGGAGGAGGTCGATCGCCTCGACCTCTCGCTGCCGCCGTACTACGACAGCGGTGGCCGGCTCGGCTCGGCGTCGATCCTCGTCTGGGGCACCGAAGAGCAGCGGCAGGTGTTCCTGCCGCCGATCTATCGCGGCGAGGTCCGCACCTGGCAGCTCCTGACCGAGCCCGGCGCCGGCTCCGACCTGGCCGGCGTGCGGATGACGACGGCGGTGCGCGACGGCGACGAGTACGTCATCAAGGGTCAGAAGATCTTCGTCGGCAGCGACAACGGCACCGACCGCATCTGGCTGATCGCCTGCACGGATCCGAATGGCCGCCGGCACGAGAACCTCTCGTGGTTCATGATCGACGCGAATCTCCCGGGCATCAGCATGCACCCGATGGAGCTGATGGGCACGGGCGGCGAAGGCGGGACCGACAGCGGCGTCAAGCAGACGGTCTTCTTCGACGACGTGCGCGTGCCGGCGCTCGCGCTGGTCGGCGGCGAGAACAAGGGCTGGACGGTCGCGACGACGCACCTCGAGCTCGAGCACGGCGGTGGCGGGCGGATCGGTCGCAACCGCGTGTGGGACCGGCTGCTGCGCTACTGCCAGGAGACCAAGCGCGACGGCGTGCCGCTCAGCCAGCAGCAAGATGTGCGCGACAGCCTCGCCGACATCTACATCAAGACCGAGATCACACGGCTCTTCGGCCTTCGAAACTTCTATCTCACGTACGCGCGTAAGCCGAAATCGTACGAGGGCCCGCAGCTCTCGTACTACCGCAAGACCACCGGCCTCTGGATGACCGGCGCGATCCTCGAGACGGTCGGCCCGGCCGCGCTCACCACCGATCCCACATGGGGCTCGCCCGCGGGATTCCTCGAGGCCCAGCAGCGTAACGGGATCGTCTCCGTCCATCCCGGCGGCACGACCGACATCCAGCGCGTGCAGATGGCCCGGCGCATCGGCATCGGGCGGTCCACGCGTGAGAAGGCCGGCACCGTGCACGGCGCCGAAGCATGAGCGCGCGAGGCACCATATGGATCTAGCGCTGACCGATAGCCAGGAGATGCTCCGCAGCACCGCGCGCACCTTCATGGAGCGCGAGGCGCCGGTCGATGTGGTCGTGGGCCTTCAGAAGGCTCAGTCGTCGCTGGCGCCGGATCTGTGGAAGAAGGCCGCTCAGCTCGGATGGCTCGGGATCGTGATCCCGACCGAGTACGGCGGCAGCGGCGACCGTTTGAGCGACGCCGCGGTGCTCTACGAGGAGCTCGGCCGCGGGCCGCTGCCGGGCCCATTCTTCAGCTCGGGCGTGCTCGGCGCCTTGACGGTGCTGGAGGGGGCGACCGAGGAGCAGCGCCGGCGGATTCTCCCGGGCGTCGCGAGCGGGGAGCGCGTGCTGACGGTGGCCATCACCGAGCCGAACACGTCGTGGGGGCCGGTGGGGATCACGCTGGCGCCCCAGGGCCGCAACGGCAGCTACGTCCTGAACGGCACCAAGCTCTTCGTGGCCGACGCGACCTCCGCCACCGATCTGGTGGTTGCGGTCCGGACGGGTGATGCGCCGACCGACGTGAGCCTGCTTCACGTCGATGGCAGAGCGCGCGGCGTGACCGCGCGCAGGCTGCCCGGCTTCGTCTCGTGGCAGTGCGAAGTGGCCTTCGACAACGTCGAGGTGCCGGCGAGCGCGCTCCTCGGCGGCGCGCAGCGGGGATGGGTCGCGCTCGACCGCGCGCTCGAGCGGGCGCTGCCGCTCCTGTGCGCCTACATCGTGGGCGGCTGCCAGGCCGTCTACGAGAAGTCCGTCGCCTACACGCAGAGCCGGGTCCAGTTCGGCGTTCCGATCGGCCGGTTCCAGCGCGTGCAGGACCACGTCGTCCGCCTCGTCAACCATCTCGACAGCGCGCGCTGGGCGACGTGGGAAGCGCTCTGGAAGCTCGACACCGGCCGGCCCGCCACCGCGAGCGTGCATGCGGCCAAGGCCGTCGCGAGCGAGGCGTACCTGGAGGCGTGCAACGCCGCCCACGAGGTGCACGCCGGCATGGGTGTCCTGGTCGAGTACGGGCTCGCCGCGCACACGCAGATGTCGCGGACGCTGTTCCACTACCTCGGCGACCCCCGGTGGCACAAGCGCCGCATGGCCGACGCGCTCGAGTGGTGACCGCCGGGCGCTAGCGTCGCGACGCTTTCCGCCCTTCCGCGGCCGCCCAGCCCGGGTCGAAGGCATGCCCGGGTTGATCGAGGTCGATGACGAGGGGTGCGTGGTCCGAGGGCAGGGGCTTGCCCTTCCGGGCCTCGCGGTCGACCTCGGCCCAGACCATGCGCGCCGCCAGCGACTTCGTGACGAGCAGGTGGTCGATGCGCATCCCGAAGTTCTTGTGGAAGCTGCCGGCGCGATAGTCCCACCAGGTGTAACGGCCGGGCTCGGGCCGATACAGGCGATAGGCGTCGATCAATCCCCAGTGGCAGAGCCTGGTGAAGGCGAGCCGCTCGGGCTCCGAGACGTGCGTTCCGCCGTGGCACGCCACGGGATCCCAGACGTCCGCGTCGGCCGGCGCGATGTTGTAGTCGCCGCCGAGCGCCATGGGCTCGCCGGGGTCACGAGCCTCGACGAGCCACCGCGCCAGACGGTCGTACCACGCGAGCTTGGCCCGATAGAAGGGCGAGTCGAGCGAGCGCCCGTTCGGGGCGTAGAGGCTCACGACGCGGACACCGCCGCAGACGGCCGACACCATCCGAGCCTCGGCGAGCGGCTCGTCGTCCGGCACGTCCGGCGTCACGGGAGCGCGTAGCGGCTGGCCGAAGTTGCTGATGACCTCGGCGATGCCGACTCGGCTCGCGACGGCCACGCCGTTCCACCGGCCCTCGCCATGGTGAGCCAGCTCGTAACCGGCCTGCTGGAAAGCCTCGACCGGCGCGTCGGCGTCGGCGAGCTTCGTCTCCTGCATCAGCAGGACGTCGGGCTTCGCGCGCTCGAGCCACCAGACGACCTTCTCGAGCCGCGCCTTCAACGAGTTGACGTTCCAGGTCGCGATGCGCATGGTCCTCGATCTCCGCTGGATAGTCTACCGCGAGCCGACGTCGAGGCCCGGCGGGCGAGGGAGCTCCGGGCGACGCTCGAAGAGCCCTCGCCAGGCGGCGCGCGCGATGCGATCGGCCTGCGTGACGACGGCCGTCTCGTCGAGCGTCAGCACGCGCCCCTCTCGCATGATCCATCGACCGTCCACCATGACCGCCTCGACGTCGCTGGCCAGCCCCTGATGCACGAAGCAGGACACGACCCGCACCGCGGGGGTGAGGTGGGGCTTCCGCAGATCGACCAGGATGAGATCGGCTCGATTCCCGGCCGCGAGCCAGCCGCCGTCAGGGATCCCGAGGGCGCGGTAGCCGTTGCGCGTCGCCCAGACCAGGGCGTCCTCGGGCGTTGGGCGCCGTCCGTCCTGGCGCCGAACGCGCTCCATGAAGAGGGCGGTCCGCATGACCTCGACCATGTCCTCGGCCATGTTGTCGGTGCCGAGCGTGATGAGACAGCCCGCGCGCTCGAGCTCGGCGATACGAGGCGAGAGCCCTCGCCGGGCCGCGATGGCCGGGTTGATGGCGACGACGGTTCCCGACGCGCCCAGGACCCGCTCCTCCTCCCCGGTCATGCAGCGGCAGTGTGCCGCCACGAGCCGGTCCGAGAGAAAGCCCTCGCGCGCGAGGTACTCCGTCGGCAGGACGCCGCGCTGTTCCTTGACGGCCGCCACCTCGCCCCAGATCTGATTCAGATGCACGGACGCGGTCGCGTCGAGCTCCGACTGGAGCTTGCGCAACCGGCCGAGGAGCCCGGGCGAGCACATGTCCGGCGCCCAGGCCGCCAGCCCGGCGCGGAGGCGGCCGTCTCCCTTGCCGTGCCAGCGCGAGTGGAAATCGGCGATTCGGGTGAGGCCCGCTTCGGCCAGGGCCGGATCGAGCTCGAATGATCCGGGCTGACCGATGGAGGCCTTCGCGCGATCCCAGGCGCGCTCGCACAGGAGGAGCCGCAGGCCGGTGTCGAGCAGCGCGCCCGCGTAGCCGGCGAGCCGCGCTCCCTCCTCGAGGACGAGCGTGGTTCCGCTGCGGATCGCCTCCAGGGCGCCCAGCTGTGCCATGACGCGCTCCTCGTCGGGCGTCAGCTCGGGCAGCGGTAGAGGCGCCAGGCCGCCGGTGAAGGGCGGTGTGTGGGGAGGCGACAGGTCCTCGTAGATTCCTCGCGCCAGAACGCGGGGAAGATGCGTATGCGTGTTGGCGAAGCCCGGCAGGACCGCCCGGCCCCGGCCGTCGACGCGCTCCGCGTCCGGAAAGCGAGCGAGCAGCTCGGTGGCCGGGCCGAGCGCGGCGATGCGACCGTCGCGGATGACCAGCGCGGCGTCGTAGAGAATAGAACCGGCGTCGTCGGCCGTGACGATGGTCGTGTCATGGATCAGCTCGGCGATCGCCATGCTGCGCTACTCTCCCGTGGGTGGCGGCAGCAGTCAAGGCGCTCGGCGGCGACGGTCATGGCTCCGGGTGGCGGGCGGGGTCGATGAGACCCGTTCCCT